>ENA-UOOR01001868-UOOR01001868.1-fermentation-metagenome-genome-assembly--contig:-NODE-1868-length-23230-cov-13.075814_pt1 | contig 23230 bp, 18 predicted proteins | sample MGYA00245780_ERZ724029 | MGnify/ENA primary metagenome ERZ724029 (study PRJEB28704, sample SAMN03018315) | fermentation metagenome | biome: anthropogenic terrestrial biome; feature: soil... | reverse complement strand
AGTAAATTTTTTTCTGGATTATACTTCTATCGCTGGAACTATATATGATGAATTAAAAATTCAACATATATAGACACGAATTGATGTACGTGCCATTTGTTTTGGCATAGTCAAAACAGGCACATGTGCAATATGAAAAAGAAACGATTGACAAATATCACCAAACATAATTAACTTCTTTTTCAATTTATATATATGTTTAATATCTCAAATAAATAGAGTTGAATTGATGCACTTGCCATTTTGTTCGGCATAATCAAAGAAAGATGGCCTGTTATCGGCTGTTATCTTATTCTTTCAATGCAAACAAGGATAGGTGGATTATTTGAAAGATTTAAATAACTTGTCATCATTACAGCAAAAGATTCGGGATCAATTTTAGGAAGCTCCTGTAAAAGATAATTTCTCTCTTCGAATCCGGAATCTCCACCATGGTATATAACGAGAATTAAAAGCCCGTGAATAACCAATTTTTCTAATGCGGTATAAACCGCTTTCATTGTAGATACACCAGTGGTAGCGATGCTGTGATCCCCACCTGGACGGTATCCGAGGTTAAACATAACAAGCTTAATAGGTTCTCTGATATAATCCGCCATTTTATCATGACTATCACATATCAGAACACACCGCTTTGACAGATTCTTCTGTGATAGTCTGGCAGCCGTGTTTTTCAGAGCTTCTTCCTGTATATCAAAGGCATATACCTTACCGGTGTTTCCCACAAGCTCAGAAAGGAAAACAGTATCATTTCCATTTCCCATTGTTGCATCAACAACTGTATCTCCTTCATTGATAATGCAGCGAGCATATTCATGAGACTGTATTAAAGCTTGTTTTAGAATCATTGTTTTTCTCCTTACTTGCCCAGCTTTCCCACTGTGTTTGGATTACCCTTCTTCTCTAACATTTTAACATATATAAACTGAAAAAGAAGTTTATTATGTTTGTTAATATTTATAACGAAAAAAAAAGGATTTCAACATTTACTGAAACCCTCCTCCTAATTATCTATGATTAAAATTTTTATCAAAAAACCAAGACCCCCGCTTCTATAAGTGGCGGGTTCCGATTCTACACTTCAGGTGGAGTAGAGTCCCCATCTGAAGCCCATTGCGTATTTTACTACGTAAAAACGATTGATGTTCAGCTTTGCTGAACGAGTTCACTCTTTAGACAGCGTTTGCTTCTAATCTGAGCTTATCTGAAATCATCGCAATAAACTCAGAGTTTGTTGGTTTCCCTTTCTTTGTGTTAATGGTATAACCAAATAATTCATGGATGGTGGATACCTGTCCTCTTGCCCAAGCTACTTCTATAGCATGTCGAATAGCTCTTTCTACACGGCTTGGTGTGGTTTTGTACTTACGGGCAAGCTCCGGATAAAGTCGTTTTGTTACGGAGCTTATGATCTCAAGATCATCAATCACCATCATAACAGCATCACGCATGTACTGATAACCTTTAATATGGGCAGGAACTCCAACATCACGCATAATTTGTGTTACACGACCTTCCATAGTGGACTGCTTTGGGGCTTGATGCTTCATCATTGATTTTGCAGCATCCGTGCGATTTATCATACCTTCTACTTTTCTTAACTGACGTATTCTTTCCACAAGAATTTCAAGATCAAAAGGCTTAACAATGTAGTATTCCGCACCTAGAGATACGGCTTGCTGCGTTATCTTGTCCTGACCAACAGCAGACAGTATGATAAACATAGGTTTTTCAGATGTCTGTACTTTATGATACTTTTCTAAAACAGCGATTCCGTCCATGTGTGGCATTATTATATCTAAAATAACAACATCTGGCTTTAAAGCATCAATCAAATTAACAGTTTCAAAACCATCCACCGCTCTACCAACAACTTCAAGATCATCAATGCTGGATAGATAGTCACAAACGATCTCACCAAACTCAATGTTATCATCGGCTACCAACACACGAATTATTTTTGTCACTTCAACCACTTCCTTTTATTTGATAATATAGCAACATTATATTTCCAATTCCTCCATAATGCAAGTTTTTTCTTTCATGAATCTCTTTAAATCTCTAAAACCCCTTATTTTTCAGCATTTTAAGCATAATTTTTTTCAGGAAATAATTTCTTTTCATTAACATAGTAAACGATACTTTGCAAAGTGAACTGCCCTTTGCATTCCCAAGTGAACTTGTTCAGCTAAGCTGAACATCAATCGTTTTTACGTAGTAAAATAAGCAATGGGCTCCGGCGGTGACTCTACCCCGTCAAAGAAAGAACAAAGGTGCGTACCTAAGGCGCGTACCTAAGGAGCGTACCAACCGGAACGCTCCCCCAAGAAGGATAACCCAAGTTACCGGAACGCTCCCCCAAGAAGGATAACCCAAGTTACTGGAACGCTCCCCCAAGAAGGATAACCCTAACCCACCGGAACGCACCAAAAGCCTCGACCCATAAACAAAGGAACCCCCACTTATAGAAATGGAATTCTTTTGAAAATGATAAAAAAAGCTGCAGCACATTTTTGCGTTGCAACTTAAATTGTTTTGTATTTACAGAATTTTTTTAATTCACAGAACATCAGATACCCTTAAATAGATTGGCATACGAGCTCTTAAGGCTTTCTATTCTGCAATTATTTTTATTGCACTTATAGCAGTGAGAATGTCAACTTCAATAATCTGGTTGGTATCTTTATAATTTTCCGATTGGTATTCACCATTTTTATATTCCATCACAATATTATGGTACGAAATATCTGATAACAATTTCCCGCCTTTTACTCTCAATCCGGTTCCTTCCGGGATACGAAGTACTAAATCAGCAGCTCCTGCACGTAGAGAAATACTCGTATTTATTTCCTGTTTACCGATAATAATTTCAAGATCACCGGCTCCAATTGTTAAATCTATCTTATCAACCGCTGTTTTAGAAAAGTTAAGCTTTCCATCTGCGGCTCCAATATTCGCTTCTATTTCCCACTGCAACCCGTGGTTCATTTGAAGATTAAAATTTCTTACTGTGTTTGCCGTATCATATCTTTCATGACTATATTCAATAATTGTCTGTTTTCCTTCAGATACACGTTGCTTAAGCTTTTGAATGTTTGAATCTGCTTTTACAAATAGATCCTTGTTTCCATCCGATATATTCAAATTTACTGCACCAAGATTTAAAATAATTTTACCCTTTTCCGTTCCTTTGGGAAGTAAGACTTCATTTTCAAAAGGCTTTATGTCGTTCAATTGCTGCTTATATATTTTTGTTCCTAATATGCTGTTGTTATCAAAAAAGCGATCGCTGGATTCGTTCCCTTTGTAAATCCCAAAGCCTATAAAAATAGCTAGCGTCAATACCAATACAGCTATATTAAGGCTTTTCCTTTTCCTTACCATAAGATTTATTCCGATTGCAACAAGAATAACAGGCCATAATGTTTCAAAGGATTCTCCCCAGTTAATCTTTACAAGACCTGTCATTTCAATAATCCATGCAACTCCTGCAAGGACAAGAACAATGCCTAAAACATTATGTTTTTTCATTCATGCTGCCTCCTGTTTTTATAAATCAAATACGCACCGAAAACAACCAAAATCACAGGAAACATGTATCGGAAATCAATCCAACCAAACAATAATTTAACGAGGGTAATCACGCCAATAAGTATAAGTGTAACTCCAATAACCATACGTGTTTTTTCGGGATTAGAAGGGTTCTCTGTGAAGTTATTGGGGTTATACATAGGATCCTTTAACAATTCGACATCTGTGGGTATTATTAGGCAACTGACGCCATATGCGATTAACCCGGGAATGATGTCAATTGCAAAAATCGCCACAACTGCCAATAGCCTCATAAGCCATGTGTCGACATTGGTATATTCGGCAAGACCCGCACACACACCCCCAAAAACCTTGTTCCTTGTACTTCGATATATTCTTCTGTTCATAAAATCACCCCATCGGTATTCGTTCTAATATTAAAATTCAAAATATATAAGCATCATGCGTGCATATATTTGCTTTTTGTTTCTGTAGAGCCAAATAATGATGACCTGCGGTCGGTTATTTTTGGCAATATTTCGTAAACAAAACATTATCACATTAGCAATATAAATTGAAAAAGAAGTTGATGGCATATGTTGGAATTATATATAGAATTCTTCTTCAATTCATTTAACATTACGAAAGGGATAAAAAAATGTCTGAACAACTATCAATTCATTTCCTCCCATTCCATAATCCTTGCTGCTATCTCTGCAAAAATTGGTGCTGCCGATGTTCCCCCTCCTATACCATCTTCTACGAAAACACACATGGCGTACCGTGGTTCCATATACGGAAAATATCCTGTGAACCAAGCGTGAATAATTCTTCTGCCGTCTTCAAACAACCCGGTTTCTGCACTTCCGGTTTTACCTGCTGCTCCGCCATATCCCCCTATATTCGCTCTTTGCCCGGTTCCTATTTCTACCGTTGCCCCCATCATATCCATAAGTTTTTTTGCGGTTTCTCTTGAAATCACACGTTCCCATTCTCTCTTTTTTAAATCACGGATTATGTCTCCCTTTTTATTAACAATACAGTCCACCAAATTAAGATTATTACGTATGCCGCCGTTTGCAATAATGGCAGCTATGTTTGCTGCTTGGATTGGGGTTACAAGAATCTTGCCCTGACCCATGGCTAAATTGGCTATGTTTCCGTCACTAATAAGCTCATCCTTACTTGGCAGCAAGCCCGCATACTCCGGTATGTTTTGGGCAGTAAGCCCTGTTACAGAACCTAGCCCAAATTCTTTAGCCATATTTAACATTCTTTCCGAACCCATACTGATCCCAAGCTGAATAAAATAGCTATTGCAGGATTGTGCAAAACCATTTACAAGATTAATGGTTCCGTGCCCTCCGCTATCATAATTCCAGCATTTAAACATTTGGTCTCCGAGCATACAGAAACCAGGGCAATCAAAAAGCATATCTATATTCATATTTTCTTCTAGTGCTGCCGCTGTTGTAATTATTTTAAAAATAGAGCCCGGAGTATATCCCGCTATAGCTCTGTTAAACAGTGGCTGCCTCTCATCCTTCAGGTATTTTGATACATCCTCCGGATTAAACCCAGGACGGCTGGACAAGACTAATATATCACCGCTAAGAATATCAATTATCGCAACTGCACCTGATTTTACCATCTTATCCATGACTTCTTCAGCAAGCTTCTGCATATGATAATCCAAAGTGAGCTTAAGGCTTAACGGGTTATTTGATTCAATCTCTTTAATTTGGTATCCATATTCATCAAGAAATTGATTCTTTGCATCGGTAGTAGCCAAAGCATATATGCTTTTATTTGAGTTTAAAACGCTTTGGTAAGCCTTTTCAAGCCCTGCAATGCCAATTGTTGATGTTTCATCCGTATAACCAATCAGATGAACTGCAGGCATATCAGCACCGGCCTGTTTACGTCTCTCAATAACTGAAATTCCTTCTGCTTGATATTCTATTAGTTTTTTTGCCTTATCTTTATCAATTAAATAAACTCTTGGTGCGGCATTATATGCGGAGAAATTGATAAATTCCTCGCTATCCACTTCAAGTATATCGGCAATATACTCCCATTTAGCGACATCACGGGTAAATACGGCCGGTTGTAAAACAGCGATATACTCGGTGCTTCTTCCTGTAAAAGAAATCATATTTCTGTCAAGTATCTGACCTCTTTCACGGTATAGCTCTGTTATGCGGCTTCTTTGCCTGAAAGCTGCCGCTGAAAAAGTATCATGCTGATGTATTTGTATCTGATATAATTTCAAAATTGTTGCCAGTACTGAAGCAGTCAACAAATAAAGAATCAGATACACTCTACCTTTTTTCATATAATCACCTTTATTCCTGATAATTTCTAATCTCTTAAGAATTATCCCGGAATAAAGGTTAGCTTATACATTTTCTATCATTCATCCCTCACTTATTCTTTCACCGTCTCAAGTGAGCTAATGTTTGGTTTTATTACAAAATGCTCCTAAACAATCTACTTAATCTTTCACTGTCGCAAGTGAGCCCGTTCAGCTAAAAGCTGAACATCAAGCGTTTTCACGTAGCAAAATACGTAATGGGCTTCTGTTTGGGGCTTATGGCTATGATAAAGTTGCTTATTGGTGAGGGCTTTTGATTTATTTATAATAAAATCAGTCCTTATTACTTTTTCAACAAAATCTCACAAAGAAATAGCTGGAGGTTATATAAAATATTTATTTGCCTCTTCTATATCAATTTTAATTTGGTTTATTAAACCCTCACGGGATTCAAAGCGTTCTTCATTCCTAATCTTTTTAATAAAAAACACTTCGATGTCTTTTCCGTATAACTCCCCTTCAAAACCCATCATATGCGTTTCAAGAGTTACTCCGCGATCTCCCTTTAGAGTAGGGCTTGTACCAACATTTGTTACACTGTTGTACCATTGTTCCTGATATAATGTTCTTGTTATGTATACACCCATGGCAGGCATTACAAGATATTTTTCGGGAATAAGATTTGCTGTCGGAAAACCAATTGTCCTTCCAATCTTCCTGCCTGTAATCACCTTACCGGGAACTGAAAAGTTTCTACCTAAGAGGTTAAATGCCTTTTCCATCCGTCCCTTAACTATATATTGCCTTATTAATGTACTGCTAACAACCTCATCGCCTACTTTAACAGGTGGAATAACAATCACTCTAAAGCCATATATTTTTCCCATTCTTCTAAGTAATTCACTGTCTCCCTTGCACATATAACCAAAGCGAAAGTCGAAACCGACAACCGCTAACTTAATATTAAGCTTTTTAACCAATATTTCTTTAATAAAATCCTCAGCAGACATATGAGAGAATTCCTCATCAAACTCTTGGAAATACAAAGCATCAACGCCAATCCTGTCCAAATACTTAGCCTTGTGCTCCATTGTCATAATTAAAGGCGTAAACAATTTTTTTCTAAGAATATGCTCAGGATGTTTTTTAAATGTATATACTACAGAATAAAGGTCATGAATTCGGCAGTCATTTAAAAGGGTATTTATTAATGCCATATGACCTCGATGCAGCCCATCAAAATTACCAAGGCCTACACCGCAGTTCTTTGATATTGGCGGATTAAACCCGTTTTCCAATATTTCCACTATATATCCCCCTCTTGGATGTTGTCATGTTTTGTAATCATATTGGTAAAGGCTTATGGACATTTAGCAAGCAGTTTTTCCGACTTTATAACCATATTTCCATTGTCAATTGATACCGAACCTATCCCAAGAAACAAACCTGCTTCTGTGTAAGCTCTTACGTTACTTACTGTAGGATTTACCTCTTTTCCGGTGCAATGCACAGACAACCCATTTATGTATTTTTTTATATCACTTTTATCAAAAATAATTGCAGGATAATCCATAAAAAGCGTATCCGTTGATAACAAAGCCTGGCTCAATCTACCCTCGTAGCAATATTTTTTAATCTCTTCGAGAGTAAATCCCTCAGAAAGCGAAAAAGGACCTACTTGTGTCCTCACTAAAAAAGACATATATGCTCCACATCCAAGCTTTTGACCAATATCATGACATAATGTGCGAATATATGTGCCTTTCGAACAGCTAACATCAAAACGCAAAACAGGATTTTTTAGATCCATTTTTGAATATAGAAGCTTAATACTGTTAATGCTGACCTTACGCCCTCTGCGTTCTATCTCAATACCTTTTCTCGCCAGCTCATAAAGTCTCTTTCCGTTAATTTTAACAGCAGAAAACATAGGGGGAATCTGTTCATATTCTCCCGCAAACTCTTGTAAGACTCTGAGGATTGTATTCATATCAGGCCTTATAGATGATTCTTCAACAATTTCACCATCGCCATCTTGAGAATTGGTTGAGATACCTAAAACCATTTCTGCCCGGTAAGATTTATCAAATCTTTGGAAATAGTCAATGGTTTTTGTGCCTTTTCCAAAGCATACAGGAATTAACCCACAGGCTGAAGGATCAAGGGTTCCTGCGTGACCTGTTTTTTTTATACCGGTTAAAGTTCTAAGCCATGCCACCACATCAAATGATGTCATTCCGGGTGGCTTTATAACTAATAAAATACCATCCATTCACAGCACCTTTTCTATTTCAGCCACAACACGTTTTATATTATCCTGAAGGCTGCCCTCTATTGAAAAGCCTGCTGCCCTCTTATGGCCTCCGCCGGAAAAAATACCGGAAATCACTGCAACATCAACATAATCATTAGCTCTAAGACTTCCTTTAAAGCTGAACAGCTTTTCTTCACGTAAGAATAATGATACCTCGACACCTTCAAGATTTCGTCCCATATTTACAAGGCCCTCAAAGTCATCGGGCTGTGCGTTAACTGAATTAATATCTTCGTTCAATAGCCATGATACAGCAATCTTACCGTCACAATACAGCGTCAAATTTTGGACAGCCTTTTTTATAAGCGACATTTTTGAATACGACACTGTGTCAAACACTTTTTTTGAGATAGCAGCAAATGGGATATCAAATACCAACAAATCTGCAGCGATGATATGACTCTGTGGTCTGGTATTGCTGTATCTGAAGCCTCCCGTGTCCGTTGCAACAGCTGTATACAGATTAACTGCAATATCATGGTTTAACATGACCTTCATCTCTTTTATTAAATAATAGACCATCTCACCCGCTGCAGCCGCTTTTTTATCAATCCATAAACCGTCTGCTTCCATATCATTTGTAGTGTGATGATCAATTACAATTTTCTTAGATGCCGACGAATAAATACTTGAACCCTTGCCAAGCCTTTTCATATCACTTGTATCCACACAAACGACCAAATCACAAGCTTTGGCTTCGCCATATGTGATTAGGTGCTGTCCGCATAAAAAATTAAGCATTCGGGGAACCGGTTCTTCCAAATATACAGTAGTCTTCTTTCCTAAATATTCAAAAGCGAGACCTAAAGCAAGTGCAGAGCCTAATGCATCGCCATCAGGTGCCGTATGTGTCAGAACAACTATTGTATCTGCCTTTGTTATCAGTTTAACCAATTCTTCCAAAATCTCAATCCTTCCATGGCTGTAAATGATTTTAATACGCTCCTTTAGTACGCTCCTGCAACGTGATATCCACCTCAGCATGTCGGCACCAGCGTCTAAAACACTAGTAACAAGCTTTAGGTGAGAAAGTCGAGTTACTTAATCAGCAGTCCACGGAAAGCAGCGGATGACCAACAGGAGCACGCGGATTTTATCTGTTTACATCTAAATATACACTATTTATCTGGCTTTTTCTCTGGATAGAGGGTTTCATTTATCAGGTTGTTGATATAAATTCCCTGCTCTATAGAGTCATCCGGCAAAAAAAGTATTTCCGGTGTATAGCGCAATTTAATTCTTTGCCCTATTTCACGCCTAACGAAACCTGAAGCATTTTTCAAAGCTGTCATTGCATCGTTTTTTTCATCTTCGCTGCCAAAAACACTTATATAAACCTTAGCATAACGAAGATCCTTAGTGACACGGACAGCTGTAACAGAAACCAAATCTGGAATCCTTGGATCTTTGATGCTATTGCTTATAATATCAGCAATTTCCTTTCGCATTTCACCTGCTATTCTGTTTTGTCTATCCACTATCCCACCATCCATTCTTATGAGGAGTATGCTCTAAAAGTCATCATACTCTTTCAACTTCCTCCATCCTGTATGCTTCAATGACGTCTCCCTCTTTAATATCATTAAATTTCTCAACCAAAATACCACATTCATAGCCTTGAGAAACCTCTTTGACATCATCCTTAAACCTTTTAAGCGAAGCCAACTTTCCTTCATAAACCACAATGCCGTTCCTTACAACTCGAACATCAGAATTACGCATAACCTTTCCGTCAATAACATATCCGCCACCAATGGTTCCCACGCTTGAAGCTTTAAAGGTCTGTCTTATCTCAATATGTCCGTCAACAACTTCTTTATACGTAGGATCAAGCAAGCCCTTCATTGCTTTTTCTATATCCTCCAGTGCGTTATAAATAACTCTGTATAATCTGATATCAACGCCCTCGGAACTAGCCTCTTCCATTACATTAGCCGGAGGTCTGACATTAAAGCCAATAATAATAGCATTTGAGACACTGGCCAAAGTAACATCCGCTTCATTAACAGCACCCACACCACCGTGGATAACCTTAACCTTTACTTCATCATTTCCAAGCTTTTCAACAGACTGGGTAACAGCTTCAACCGATCCTTGCACATCAGCCTTTACAATTATGTTTAGTTCTTTTACATCACCTTGTTGAATTTGGCTAAATAAATCATCCAATGTAACTCTTGGAGCTTTACCGATGGCTTTTTCTCTCTGCTCTGTTTTACGTTTTTCAACAAGATGCTTAGCAACTTTTTCATCAGATACTGCGTAGAAAACATCTCCAGCTTCCGGAACTTCGTCCATACCGGTGATCTCTACAGGTGTAGATGGCCCTGCTTGATCAATTTTCCTGCCGGTTTCATCAGTCATAACTCTGATTCTTCCAAAGGTTGTTCCCGAGATAATGGATTCACCTGAATACAGTGTACCTCTTTGAACAAGCAGTGAAGCAACAGGTCCTCTATTTTTGTCAAGCTTAGCCTCAATAACAATACCTTTTGCCTGTTTGTTTGGATTGGATTTTAACTCTAATATATCTGCTGTTAGAATAACCATCTCAAGCAATTGATCAATATTTGTTCTGTTTTTTGCTGAAACAGGAACAGCAATTACATCACCGCCCCATTCCTCAATAAGAACTCCCCTGTCAGCAAGCTCTTGCTTTACTCTGTCGGGGTTTGCACCATGTTTATCAATTTTGTTAATAGCAACAATAATACTGACGTTTGCGGCTTTTGCATGATTAATAGCTTCTATTGTTTGAGGCATTACACCATCGTCAGCAGCTACAACTAAAATTGCAATATCTGTTGCCTGTGCACCACGGGCTCTCATTGCAGTGAATGCTTCGTGCCCCGGTGTATCAAGGAAAGTAATGTCTCTGTCATTTATTTTAACTTTGTAAGCACCTATGTGCTGAGTGATTCCTCCAGCTTCGCTATCTGCAACTCTTGTTTCTCTTATTGCATCCAAAAGTGACGTTTTCCCGTGGTCAACATGACCCATAACAACCACAACCGGAGCACGGGTTACGAGATCCTCTTCTTTGTCTTCCATATCATCAAACAAGATATCCTCATCGCTGATAACAACTTCCTTCTTAACTTTTACATTAAATTCATCACCTATTATAGCTGCGGTATCAAAGTCAAGCTCTTGATTCAACGTAGCCATGATGCCTAAGCCCATCAGCCTTTTGATGACATCTGCTGAGGTTTTCTTTAAAGCCTCAGATAAATTCTTAACGGAAATAGTTTCAGGTATAGTAATCTCAAGGAGTACAGCTTTTTGCGGAATATGTTTTTCAACACGTCTTCCTTTTCTATCCTTTTTTAACCGCTCTTTTTCTTCATAAAACTCATTCAACACAAAATCATCGGAGTACATATCCGACACGCTTGCGGTATGACCTACAACGAAATTATTTCTGTATTTTCCTCTTGTCTTGTCAGGTCCGCTGCTTTGGGGTGTCTTTAAATCTTTCCGGGGTTGTTCTTTTTTTGCTTCTCTCTTAAAGCCTTTTTCAAGATCTCTTGTAACAGCGGTTCTTCTTTCTCCCCTCAGATTATTTTTTTCTTCAACCTGACCTGGAGCCACATTAGCTTTCGGGATAACAAGGGGTTTACCAACATTTCCGACTCTGTCATCATTTCTGCTTCTTTGTCCTTGATCCCTATTGCGGTTGAACCCACCTCTGTCGTTGAAACCACCTCTGTCACCGCTTGCTCGGTTAAAACCTCTATTATCTCCTCCCGGACGATTATCTCCCCCCGGGCGATTAGCTCCTCTGTTGTCTCGATTAAATTGCCTTGTATCACCATCTCTTTGAGTTGACCTTTGTTGTGCGTCACGATCGCCGGATCTAAAACTCCCGGTATCGCGGCTGCCTACTCCTCTATCGCGTCTGGTTTCTCCCCCGCCATCTTTTTTCGCCATAGGTCTTTCATTATTATAGACTTTACCGGATTGTGATCTGGCTTGTTGATTAACCCTTTCCCGGCTTGCAAACTTTTCTCTTTCAGCATTCGGTTCCTGGCTCTTTCTAGCTGCGTGTCTATCAGATGCCTTTGAATCCTGTTTTTCTTTTTTTACTTGTGGCGAATGCTCGCCTTTATCAACTTTTTCTTTATCATCTTTTGTACTGATTTTGCCGGTCTGAGACTGACTTAAGCTGTCTTCAGACACGTCGATTACTAATTCATTTGCCAAAGAATTTTCCTCAATCTTATTCTGCAATTTTTTCTCTATTGCCGGTTCTTGCATTTTAATATTTTCTTTCTCCTCTATAGATACTTTATTATCTATTTCTTGAGTTGCCTGCATAGTTTTTACCATATTTCTTTCAGTCTTCTCTGCTTCAGCAGATACTGTCTCCTCCTGACTGTCGATATCATTCCGGCTTCCCGCTTTAGATTCTTTCTCTTCAAAAGCTTTTTCCGCTATTTTGCTTTCATCTTCACTTACTTTCAGCGGTTGTGCATCCTTGATTTTCTTTTCAATCTCTGCAGGCTCTTCTGCCTTTGCAGACTCCTCAATCTCTGCATTTTTATCTCTCAAATCCTTTGACGATACTTTTTTTATACTAAGTATACTGTCCATTGGTCTTCGAATTCGTTCATTTCTCTGACCGGTATTCATGATTTCATCTTCAAGAATATCCTGCGCCACCTTGTTCTGCTCTTCTACCTTCTTAATATCAGTAGAATAAGCCCTTTCCTGAGTTTTACGGGGCGATTTTTCGTGTTTCCTTATTATTGGGGCACTGTTATCCTGACCTCTTTGCAGACCTGCCATTAAACCGTCAGTGCTACTTGAGGCTCTGACATAATTCTTTTTATTTTTCTTTTTATCTTTATCTTTATCCTTTATGTTGTGATTGTATTCATCATCATGGATAATAATCTCGGTCTTCCGTATTACGCGAGGTGTATTTTTACGCACCATCTGACTCCTCGGTTGTTCCTGATGTTGCTCCTGCTGATTGACATCATTCTCTCCATCAGAACCCTCGTCCCGATTTCTGTTCACAACTCCAATATGCTTATACAACCTCTCCAATTCGTCATCGTTCAGCAAACTCATATGGCTTTTAACCGGAATATTAATTTCTTCCAATTTTTCAATAAGTCTTTTACTGGTCGTATTCAACTCCTTGGACAGTTCAAATACTCTTTTACTCAATCAGCCCACCCCCGTGTTTTTTCTTGTTACTTTGTCGATCCATAATTAATTCTATCAACCTTTGGGCAAATCGGGCATCTGTTATACCAATAACAGAAATAACATCTTTCCCCAGCAGTTTTCCAAACACCTCTTTTTCACCAAAGCATAAAAAAGGAATTTCCCTATATTTACAGGAATTTTCAAACTTTTTACGTGTATTCTCTGAAGCATCACAAGCTATAATAACCAACAATGCTTTGCCATTTTTTATGTCTTTTTCACAACTCGTTTCTCCCAAAACGAGTTTACCGGCTTTCCTTGCCAGTCCTATAAATGAATATGACTTATTTGTCACATTTCCCCTCCATTTGCTCTTCTAATGCTTCATATATGTCATCGTGAATTTCCATTTTAAATTCTCTGTTAAGCGCTTTTGTTTTTCTTGCTTTAACAAAACAGGCTTCATCGTTGCAAATATATGCTCCACGACCGTTCATTCTGCCGGTTTTATCTATAGAAACCTCATCTTCAGGGCTTTTTACAATGCGTAACAATTCACGTTTTTGCTTCATTTCCCTGCACGCTATACATCGTCTCATAGGAACTTTTTTAGGTTTCATATATTAACCACCTTTATATCAATTAGCATCTTCGGCATTTTCAACAACTTCAACTATATCCACATCTTCAATATCTTCAACATCTTCAGCTGTATCCGGTTCTTCATAGTTTTCATCCTCTGAAAGAACTTCTGCATCATTATTAATATTATCTAAAAAAATCGACTCTTCTATTGCCTTGTATTCTTCTGTCTTATAATCTTCACCGCTCACATCAGGGTTTTCTAAAAACAGATTATTAACAAGCTGATCTTCATGTGACTGAGATGAGCTCTGTTGAAAATCCGTATTATAATTCAACAGCTGCTGTTCAATGTGTGCTCTCAGTTGAGATTCACTCTTAATGTCGATCTTCCACCCTGTAAGCTTTGCAGCAAGCCTGGCATTCTGGCCTTCCTTCCCGATTGCGAGTGAAAGCTGAAAATCAGGAACAATAACTCTGGAAACCTTATTTTCCTCATCGATATCTACACGCACTACTTTTGCCGGGCTAAGACTGCTGGCAATGTACTCCTGGGGGTTGCTGCTCCATTTGATAACATCCAGCATCTCCCCTCTGAGCTCATCAACAATTGCCCGAATACGGCTTCCTTTCTGACCGACACAGGCGCCCACAGGATCTACATTTTCATTTTTTGAATAAATCGCTATCTTCGTTCTTGAACCTGCTTCGCGGGCTATTGTTTTAATTTCCACTGTGCCATCGTGTATTTCCGGAACCTCAAGTTCCAAAAGCCTCTTAACAAGACCGGGATGCGTTCTGGATATAAAAATCTGCGGACTTTTGCTGGTTTTCTTGACATTTATAACATACGCCTTTATTCTGTCATGTATATTGTATTTTTCACCGGGAGTCTGTTCACTCGGAGGTAATATAGCCTCTGCGCGCCCGAGATCGACAACAACATTCTTCCTGTCAAATCTGCTAATTACGCCAGTTACAATGTCTTCTTCCTTGTTTGAGAACTCCTCAAAAATTATACCTCTCTCAGCCTCCCTAATGCGTTGCATTACAACCTGCTTAGCTGTTTGCGCTGCAATTCTTCCAAATTTTCTTGGTGTTACTTCCACTTCAACTATATCACCAATTTCAAAATCTGCACTGAATTTGTTAGCTTGCTCCAAGGAAAGCTCTCCAGATGGATCTGTAACTTCTTCAACAATATTTTTCAGGGCAAAAACTCGCACATCCCCTGTTGAGCGGTCTATATAAACCTCCACATTGTTTGCTGATCCATAGTTCCGTTTATATGCTGTAATTAATGCTATTTCAATAGCATCGATCAGTATCTCCTTACCAATGCCCTTTTCTTTTTCTATTTGCTCCAATGCATGTATCAATTCGGCACTCATTTTTTAAGCCTCCCTATATTAAAATCATCCGGTTTATTTTTGATATATCTTCCAGGGAATAAGTTTTTATTCCTTCTTTTTCAGTTAATATTGAAACAGTATCATCGTTATATTCTTCCAGTATGCCATCTATGGTTTTACAACCATCAACAGCCTTGTAAAACTTAATATGAACTTTATGTCCGATAGCTTTTATATAATCCTCCGGTCTTTTAAAAGGTCTTTCAATCCCGGGGGATGACACTTCGAATATATATGACTGTGGTATTGGATCCACTTCGTCAAGCTTATCACTTAAAGGCTTGTTTACGGCTTCACAATCATCAAGAGTGACACCTCCGTCTTTATCAATATAAACTCTTAAGTACCAGTTCGTACCTTCCCGGATATATTCCACATCCACAAGCTCAAGCCCAAGGTTTTCAATAATTGGTCTTGCGAGAGCTTCAACTACCTCTGTTGTCTTGTTTTTTGACATAATATAATCCTCCGTATACAACACCATTTTTTTTTGTTTATTTCTATTATCCACTAAACTTACGAGGACTATAAATCCTGCAGCTACAAATTTGCTGTTACAAAACAAAAGATTTGACTTTGTCAAATCCAGTAATTTAACGAGCGATTACACAAATCAAAGCCAATGCAACCAGCAACAAACGAGCATATCTATCTTCTGGTTTCTTCGTTTTATAACCACAAGAAACGTTGCATTCACTTATCTTTTGATAACCTCATTTAGCCATAGTAAAACGCAAAGAGTGGGAACAACCCACTCTTTACACACCTTCTGCCAACAAATCAAGATCATTATACCATGGAACAAATTTCATTGCAAACATTTTTTAAAAATTGGTTAAACCCAACAGGATGCCGGTTACTGTCAGATTGTATCCATTTTATAGTCCGCGGATCTGTCTTGGTTGTTTCATTCCTTGGCAACAACGGAAACTACGCTTCATATGCAAGAGCAGTATAGTCATTAAAGGTTTACCGCTTTTATTTTATTACTCTGTTTAGAGCGCACATAATTGCCTGGAATGAAGCTGTTGTTGTATTTCGATCCTTCCCAACTCCGAAAATACTCTTCCCACCGCCGTTTGCTAATTGAATATACGCAACGGCTTCTGCATCTGCACCGCTTGATAATGCATGTCCCTCATAAGCTTCAAACCTGTATTTTGCTAATCTTGTAGCATTTAATGCATCAAAGAAGGCTGATATCGGTCCATTTCCTGACCCGGATATATTCTTCGTTCCATTCTCAGACTGGATTGTAGCATTAACCTTAACTGTATTACTATCACTTTGAACACTATAATCCAAAAGCACAAAGGGAGCTTTTATTTCCAAATAGTTCTCCTTGAATGTCTGCATAATTTCGTCAGGTGATAGTTCTTTCCCAAGAGTATCCGACTTTTGCTTTATCATACTGCCAAATTCAGGATGCATAGCCTTAGGGAGACGATACCCAAATTCATGCTCCATAACAAATGCCACGCCACCTTTTCCGGATTGACTGTTTATTCTGATAATTGCTTCATATTTTCTTCCAACATCAGAAGGATCAATCGGGAGATATGGTACATCCCAATATTCAGGCTTATATTCTGTGGAATACTTGAACCCTTTATTTATGGCATCCTGATGTGAACCTGAAAAAGCTGTGTAAACCAGTTGTCCTGCATAGGGATGCCTTTCACTAATATCCATATCGGTGCATTCTTCATATGTTCTACTGATCATATCCATATCAAACAAGTCTAACCCAGGATTAATGCCTTGGGAATACAAATTCATAGCAAGATTAATTATATCAACATTTCCGGTTCTTTCGCCATTACCAAACAATGTTCCCTCAACACGATCCGCACCGGCCATGATACCTAATTCGGATGCTGCAACACCTGTTCCTCTGTCATTATGGGTGTGAAGGCTTAATATAATACTGTCTCTGCAGCTGATTTTTCGGCTGAACCATTCAATCTGATCGGCATATACATTTGGTGTTGTCATTTCAACAGTAGCCGGAAGATTAATAATCGCTTTGTTTTCAGGAGTAGGCTGCCATACATTCATGATTTCTTCACATATTTCCAATGCAAACTCCATCTCTGTACCGGTAAAGCTTTCCGGCGAGTATTCAAGTTGTATTTTTGTGTCATAATCCTTAGAAAGCTGTTTTATCAATTTTACACCATCAAGAGCGATTTTTTTGATTTCAGGTTTATCCATTTTAAATACAATACGCCTCTGCTGCTCAGAAGTTGAGTTATAATAATGAAATATGGCCTGCTTAGCTCCTATAATAGACTCAAATGTTTTTTTAATGAGATGCTCCCTGGCTTGAGTTAACACCTGTATTACTGTGTCATCGTCGAGATGACCGTCTTCAATTAAAGCACGCACAAACCGGAAATCCGTATCAGATGCAGATGGAAAAGCCACCTCTATCTCTTTAAACCCAATCCTCTTCAATAAATTAAACATCTTCAGCTTCTTCTCCACATTCATGGGAACCGGTAAAGCTTGATTTCCATCCCTTAAATCCACGCTGCACCATATTGGTGCTTTATCAATCGTTTTTCCCGGCCATGTTCTATTCTCATATTTGAATGCGGGATACCTCTTATACTTATTCCAATCCATTTTAAAATCCTCCTTCAGGATATTAATTTTAGTTACCTCACCTTTCCCACAGTGTTTTAGGGCTACCCTTCTTTGGGGTGCGTTCCAGTGGGTTTAGGTTACCCTTCTTGGGGGAGCGTTCCAGTAGGTTAGGGTTATCCTTCTTGGGGAGCGTTCCAGTAGGTTAGGGTTATCCTTCTTGGGGGAGCGTTCCAGTAGGTACGCTCCTTTGGTACGCTCCTTTGGTACGCTCCTTTGGTACGCACCTGTATTGGGGTGCGTTCCAGTGGGTACGCACCTGTATTGGGGTGCGTTCCAGTGGGTACGCACCTGTATTGGGGTGCGTTCCAGTGGGTACGCACCTGTATTGGGTGCTTGCCTGCACAGTATGCTACCAACGGCGGTGTGATATCACACCTCAGCAAGTAGGTACCGACACCTCAAAACACTACTCGCAAGCTAAGGTGGGAAAGATGAGTTATTGATCAAAAAAGCCCTTTCATCTCCTAATTAAATAGAGACGAAAGGGCTACTTCCGCGGTACCACTCTTTTTCATTCCAAATGGAATGCTACTCATAATAACGGTATAATAATCCTATAAATCTGAAATTAAAAAACCTTCGTCAAAAGAGACGAAGGATAAAAGACCACTCTTTTGTTCCAGATACAGGCTACTACCGATATCCTGCCCTTTTAACGATGGGCTTCCGTCCTTTCCTACTTTGATTTCAGAAGGCAACTCCAAGGCCAGTTCACTGCCAATCCCCTGCTGTTTCACACCAACCAACAGCTCTCTGTAAAGTTTTTAGCACTTACTATTCCTCTTCACAGTTTTTTGATATTTAAAATAGTTTATCACATAGATTTAAGAATGTCAATCATTAATTTTATGTAAATAATTGTATCTTTCGAATGGAAAAACTTTAGACTCCTACCCTTCATCCATAGATTTAGGTTAAGGTTAAGGTTAAGGTTAAGGTTAAGGTTAACAATAGACACGATTGCCTCCTAAAAGCCGGGTTTTCGACAGTTGCCAACTAAGTAACTCAACTTGCCCGCATTATTTTTGGCGCTTGCCTACACAGCAGGCTACCGACGGCAGTGTGATATCACACCTCATCGTGTCGGTACCAGCGCCTCAAAATACTACTCGCAAGCTGAGGTGGGAAGTTGAGTAAATAATTAATAGCAAAGCGGCTTAGCACGTCTTAAGAAGTTCGCACCGTGAACAACCCGCCACTTATAGGTGGAGGTCTTCTGATTTATTGGTGATAAATCTTACATTAGAAGGAAATTTTCTATCAAATGCGGATAATTGGCGTTGTAAAGTCCTGATCGCCTGTCCTCTGTGATGGCTCCGAGAAGGCCATAACATATGCATTAGTTGCTCGGATATCAAATTCAAACATTTCCTTTGCTAGATCTGACAATTGGTTGCGGTAGTTTGATACTTTTACAATTATTGGTACAGAAGCTGAGCTATTCATTTTCTGAAGCAGCTCAAGACCTTTATTATTAAACCCGAGCACACGTAAATAGCCGCAATTTTTATCTTCTAAAATTCTTTTAAGCCGATCTTTTGTTATTCCCCATAGTAAATTGGCAGCAATCCTCTTAATCCGAGTGGTGGGATACCTTGAAGTTGCTACTGCATCCACGAAATCTTTTAGAGTTCCGGTTTGCATAGCACAGGAAATAAGCCTGTTTTCAAGCCCTTCATTTACATCCGGACCCTTCTTTAAAATCTCCGGTTCAAGACTACGCATCAAATGCATTATAATACTTGAAAAATGTTCGGAAAAAACCGGGCCTCTTTCTTGATTAAAACATTCATTGAGTATATCGATTGTGGCAGGCGGAAGGTTATCCGTCATTGTTAAATCGGTTAGCGTTTTATTATTACTAATAAAACTGCGAATGGCTGATGCGCTGGAAAAGGATGAGACAATCTCGTTATTATTGTATGAAGAACCTTGTCTCCTTATTGTAACAGGTTGAATGCTACTGCTAAGATACTTAAGCGCTTTAAGATATTCAATTGCCAGGATGTTATTTGATTGATCCATAATATTTGTGGGCAGTTCACGAAGATGGAGATTTAGAGCTTTTTCTCTTGCGGCAGGAAAAGACAATCCCTTTTTAAGAAATTGCTTTAATAATTCTTTATATTCAATAGGCTCTTCATAGAGAACAGAAGCTATTCTCCATAACGAGCCCAGCTCTCCTTGCTCACTGCCAAAGCTCAAAAAATCAACTATTCCTGTATGCTGCAAAGTTCTAACAGCTCCGTAGGCAAATATCTCTGCTGAAGCACAGGAGAACACAACAGGTAATTCCAGTACAAGATCAATTCCTGCATTAAGTGCCATCCTTGTTCTTGCCCATTTATCAACAATCGCCGGCTCTCCCCTTTGAACAAATTGTCCGCTCATTACGCAAAGGGTATGAGTTGCCGATGTTTTCTCGCAAGATGCTTTTATATGGTAAACATGCCCCGAATGCAATGGATTGTATTCGGAGATAATGCCAAGAACCTTCATAAACCGCCTTTCGTGGCTTTCTATGTGATAATCATATTATGATTACTTTCCATAAAGTCGTGAAACGACTGTTTCCTGCAGGAAGTTGCAGCTTGTTGCAACTTGGCGCAATCACAATATGGTTATCCAGCCTTCTTTCGAAGGCTGATGAAATTTAAGAAACCTTAAATTTCATCAGAAGTCACTTTGTGACTTTCTGGGTGATAACCATTTTATACATACATTATATTGTAGAAAAAATTAATGTACAAGGCTGTACTAAAATAACCTAACACGTCTTTTCCTGCTGATTTGCTTACAGGAATTTGCAGATAGCTGCAACCTAGTGCATCACAATATGGCTATCCAGCCTTCTTTCGAAGGATGATGACACCTAAAACATCCCAAATTCCATCAGAAAGTTACGAAATGACTTTCTGATGATAACCATATTATACTTGTACATAAGCTGTTGAAATAGTATTATCAAGACCTTAATTGCAACAGCAGGCTTTGATACTCAGTCTCAAGTGCTTCCTTATCTGCCTTTGGATTACTTAACGCCGCTACAACCTGGGTGATTCTCATCTGTAGTGCTATACGTTCTAACTCCTTTTGAGCACCGTCATTTGTCTTATCCATTGCTTTCTGATACCCCTCGAGATTTCCTTCAAAGCTGCTTATTTTATGATTTTCAAATATCAACAACCGATTTGCTACCGCGTTAACAAAAGCACGGTCATGAGAAACAAACAGAACGGTTCCTTCATATTCTTTCAAAACGTTCTCCAGTGCTTCAATTGACGGCATATCCAGATAATTTGTGGGCTCATCCAGCATCAATACATTCGCGTCAGATACAAAAAGCTTCGCAAATGACACCTTAATCCTTTCGCCTCCGCTTAATACTCCCACATTTTTAAAAACATCATCCCCTGTAAAGAGCAACCTTGCAAGAATCGTTCTGGCTACAGTTTGAGATTGCACACTGTTTTCCATAACATTATCCAAAACCGATTTGCTATAGTTCAGGTTTTCAAAAGCCTGCTGAAAAAAACCAATATTTGCTTTCGGAACAATTTTAATATTGTCATTGGATTGACTGTAAATCAGGTTAAGCAGTGTTGTTTTCCCAGTTCCATTCTCACCCCACAATGCGGTTTTGGAACGGTTTGGAATGTCAAAGGCAGCACCCTCAAAAATTCTGCGGCTGCCATAACTGAACGAAAGCTCTTTTGCAGAAATAATGATTTTATTTTCTGGAGGATTTGTCAATGTAAAATCAAGCTTGACTTGTGGAATTTCTTTGGGCTTTTCTTTGGCATCAAGCTTCTCTAGACGTGTTTTCAGGCTGTTTACCGTATTATGAATCTTTTCCTGCTTCTCGTTGGCTGCCCGTTTGTGTAGCCTAGCTTCGGAATTTCCCATTCTTTTCGGTGCTTTCCGCATAGATTTTGATTGATGCGTCCTGTTTTCTATCGCGAACTCCAGCTTTTCTTTATCATGAATATATTTTTCATATTCATTAATTGCATTTATATGCTCTAAATCACGCTGTTTTTGATAGAATGTGAAATTTCCCTGGTATTCCTTAATTCTGCCATCCACAACTTCAATGATCTTATTACATAAACGATCCAATAATGATCTGTCGTGGCTTATCAAAAAAAAGGATTCCATTGACGTAAGCTTTTTCTCCAACAGCTCCACACCTTGAATATCTAGGTTTGTCGTGGGTTCGTCAGCAAAAACCATAATATTTTCTTTACTGAAAGCATTAGCTATTTTTATCCTCGTCTTTTCACCACCGCTGTAGTTCTCCTGCCCTATCTTCTGTGTCAGGTTAAATTCGCTGAGTGCTTTCTCCCCAGCTTTTATCTCTTCATCTGAGAACTGGCGGATATAAGCGATATTGCACATTTGCCTAACGGTGCCTTCATCGGGTTCTAAATCTCCGGATAGAATATTTAGTAACGTAGTTTTGCCCGAGCCATTCAACCCAACAATGCCAATTTTATCACCCGAATAAACCTTCAGGTCATCGACACTAACAATAAGCCTATCGCTATAATGCTTTTTAATATGATGAGCTTCTAAAATAAGCATAAAAAAATCTCTCCTCTCACAAATGTGCCGGAAAGATCATCGAATGCGTATACCATGCAGGCAGCAACGGAAAAACAGCTTGCATAGTTCAGGTTTTTATGATAATCGCCAACCCAGCACAGTACCTATATGATTTTTCATACAGGTGGATCCCTATCAGTTGAATCTATCAATGCCGTGTTTTCTATGATTGAACTCCACTACTCAACGCAATCAAAAATTGTTGACTAGTTCGAAAAGCATATTGCTTCACAATAAGAACCCCATTCTTCATTGCAATGAAAGATTGCTGATGAGTCTCTGGAATCTTGTTGTTTTCATAATAAAACACCGCATTCTAAATCTGTTTTGCTGAATTAGCCAATTCTCATCGAAAAATACCTTTGCCCTTTCATATATTTAATATTTTGATTGTTTCCCAGAAAGTCACAAAACGACTTTTTCTGCAGGCTTACCTTCCTGAAGTTACAGCAAGCTGCAACCAAGTGCAATCGCAATATTATTATAACCCGAATACTGATATAAATCAATTGAAAAACACCATGAATCATGGTGGCATCATTATGTAAATTGAATATAAATTAGAAACAAGGCTTACTTTTCATGGTAAGCCTTTAGTCTTTCTGATTCTATTTATGAGTCAGCTTCTATCTATATACAACGTCTTTGAAACTTGTACTATCATTG
>ENA-UOOR01001866-UOOR01001866.1-fermentation-metagenome-genome-assembly--contig:-NODE-1866-length-23247-cov-4.271128_pt1 | contig 23247 bp, 33 predicted proteins | sample MGYA00245780_ERZ724029 | MGnify/ENA primary metagenome ERZ724029 (study PRJEB28704, sample SAMN03018315) | fermentation metagenome | biome: anthropogenic terrestrial biome; feature: soil; material... | reverse complement strand
GCTGGTGGACGGATTTGAACCCCCGACCTGCTGATTACAAATCAGCTGCTCTACCGACTGAGCTACACCAGCACAACACCGGCGTCGACTATAATAACAAACTGGAAAGCTTTTGTCAATACTAAATAATAGATGGACCGGGAGATATGAATCATGGATTTAAAAGAACTGGCGGCCATGTATCGGGACAGCGGCGAAAAATGCCGCGAACATCTGACAATCCTTGAGGAAAGGCTTGCGTCTCAACCCATGAGCAACACCGAGCGCCTTAAATTACGGCGGGAAATATGCCTTCTGGCCGGTATGGCGCGCGATACCATTGCAATTTCAAACTACTTGGAAAATTATTATGAGAGGAAGACTGTCTACGAAAGAAAGCAATCGCTGGAATCAAGCTCTGGAATATCAGGCGCTTCGGCAGTTTATCAAGTTAACAGATCCCTCTGACAGCGAAAGTGCCGCAAAAAAAATCGCCGAGTCCGTAAAAAACGAGCTTACTCCGCGGCAGCAGGAATTTGTGCGGCTGTACTACATAGATCAGATGACCATGTACGATATCGCGGCCGAAACCGGCATCTCTGTCAGCACTGTGAGCAAAACGCTCAAACGCGCCAGAGAAAGGCTGCGAAAGTTTTTGAAATACAGCGGCAGGATGCTGCTTGATGAAATGGACGGATAGAACTGAAGGGGCAAGACGGGAACATCCCGTCTTGCCCCTTCGTCGTATTTATGATATCATATGTCAAATTTCATCGAAGTGAGTCTGAAAATGCAAAAGAAGAATCTGAACGCAGTCCCTTTGGCCCTTGCCCTGGCCTGTATTCTCATCTTTTCAGCCTGCGGGGGACGCACGGAACCCGACCCCCACGAGGGTATGATCTATGTCAACACCGGCCCCGCCTATGAATGGCTGTACCCTGCCGACGGAGTACCGGCCTCCAACCTTTCCGGCGACGATTTCACCGTGGACGACGGCATCGTAGTTTATCACGGCCAAGACTATGACGCCAGGCTTGGGGTCGACGTATCCTTCTACCAGGGGGAGATCGACTGGCCGGCCGTCCGGGATGCGGGCGTTGACTTTGCTATGATCCGCTGCGGCTATCGGGGCGCAACGGAAGGCGGGTTATTCGAGGACGATATGTTCCGCCGCAACCTGGAAGGCGCTCTGGATGCCGGACTGGATGTGGGCGTCTATTTCTTCTCCCAGTCCATAGGGGCCCTGGAGGCCGCCGAGGAGGCGCAGTACGTTCTCGACCTTATTGAGGGATACGATATTACGCTGCCTGTGGCCTTCGACTGGGAGCCTCTGGACGACACCCGCACAGATACCGTCGACGAGGACGCGCTGACGTCCTCGGCAGTGGTTTTCTGCGAGATGGTGAAGGACGCTGGGTATGTGCCGGCCGTGTATCTATACCGCCAGCTCGCGTATTTTGAATATGACCTCTCCCGCCTGGGGGACTACACCTTATGGGTCGGCGCCCCCGGAGATACGCCGGACTTTTACTATGCCCATGACATCTGGCAGTTTTCTTTCACGGGGCGTATCGACGGCATAAATACCGATGTGGATCTCAACCTCTATTTTGATAAGCCCGAAACGCCCTCCGGGGCCGGTGAATAAAGCGAGGCGCGCCCCTTCCGCATATGAATACGCGGAAAAGGGCGCGTCCTTATCGGCTTTCGATGATCATCAGCCGGGTTTCATGATTATTCATCCGCTCATCCAGCATACTGTCTTTTTCCCAAAGCCTGTTGTGGGACTCATCGTTTTTTTCAATGAGTCCCGCAATATTTTTTTCAAGAAAATTCACACTTTCCGTCAGCCGCGTAATCGTTGAATTAAGCGAGAGCACCGGCTTCACCACCGAAGCGATGAGTCCGGCCAGCACAACAATCACCGTGACCACAGTCCATTCCATTTCTACGCCTCCTGTCCCGAATAATAGCTTTCCAGCCCTGACCAGCTGGCGCACGCGCTTTCCAGGGCGCCCCAGGAGTCAAACCAGCTTTCCATCTCCGCCCACGTGATATAGATGAAGATGTATTCCACCGCCAGATGACAGGGGAGGATTTGCTCAATGCGCTCGCGCAGCATCTCAAACCCCTCGGGTATGCCCCGGTTGCCGGGGAATGTTACCAGCACGGTGTACGCCGTTTCCGCCTCCTCCACAATGGCGGTGATCCCGCAGCCGGAAAGGGTCTTGTTCAGGGCCGCTTTCGTAAAGCTGCGGCCGTCTATCCGCAGAAGCGCCATGATCGCGTTCCGGCGATCCGCCAGGGTCAGGTAGCTTGGCACATAAGGCAGGATGTCCTCATATCCCGCCAGCCCGGCCCCTGCCGCCGTCGGCACAAGGGCTTCGGTTTCAACCCGCTCCAGCGCCTCATATACCCCGTCCAGTCCGGCTCCCAGGACGTCAATCTCTGCCGCCCCGTATCCCTTGTCCAGCTCATAAAGCCGCAGGGGGCGCAAGAGGTTCCTGATATACTCCGAATATCCCATGTTACACCATCTCCGTAACCGCGACGGACTCCAGAACCGGAAGCTGCCCGGGCGTCACACCGATATCCGACGCCGGGGACACGATCCTGTAGTTTTTGACCCCGCCGACGGAAAAAATCACGTTTCCCAGCTCTGCCAGAAGAACATCCCGGCCAAGCCTTTCCCCCGTGAAATAGGCGTTCAGCGCCGCCTCAACGGCTGTGGCCACGGCCTCCTGGGAATATCCCGCTCCCGCCGACACGGCGGCCTCCACCGCGATACCCACTGCTTCAGGGGCGGACACCGAAATATCCACGCAGATTTCCCTCCGGGCATCCAGCTTTTCCTGCACCGCGTCCACAAGGGCCTGGGGCGGTATGCCGCCCCAGGCGGCGATGAATACATCCACCGTGCCGATTCCCCGGTGTTTGGGTATAACGGAAACGGCGGCCACGCCGTCGGTATTCAGCGCCTGCGCCTCATAATACGCGGCATTCGCCCCGTTGGGCAGAGTCTGATAACTTTCCACCACCCGCTTGCGCAGGCTGTTGTCATCTTCGGCCTGGGCGCCGCCCCTGAAGGCTTCCGGGTTGGCGCAGGCGGAAACCCCGGTAGGCGCCAGGGTCATATAGCTGATCGCAAACGCGGGAGCGTTTCCGCTGGCCCCGGCCTCAACGGCCTGCGCGGCAGCGTCGCCGTAAAGTTCTCCCGCTTTGATCTCCGTCGGCGCCGTGGTTACGAAGCCTGTCTCCGCTGCCGTCATGCAGACGACCCCTTCCGGAATTGTCAGATCGTTTTCCAGGGCGGAGGGAATATAAAAGCGGATTGTCCCCGCCGCCTTGGACGCCGCCGCACGTTCAACTCCGCGGATCTCGGCGTGATAGTCCAGATAATCTCCCTGGGCGGTCTGGGGGAAGCTCTGCCGCGCGACAAAGTCCGCCTGAGCCCAAAGGGAGGATAACTGGGCGGCCGCGGCATAAAGCCGAAGGGCCATATCCCCGCCGTCATTCAGCGCCAGCCCCGTAGCCTGGGCGTATGTAGCCTTCATCTCGGCATATAACTCATCAGTCGTTTTCATCTCTCACCTCGTCATACCGTCAGATTAATAGTCAGTGTTTTGCCGGCGGCGTCAATGCCCGCCCCTATGGAAAGGGTACCGTCGCCGTTGTCCGCGGCCGTAATGTCGCCAATGGTCAGCCCCTGCTCGTCCGCCAGGGCCTCGGTGATGAACTGCCGGGCTACCGCGGCGTATTCCGAAGGCTTCGCCGTTCCCAGCAGCGTATAAAGCCTGCTGCCGTATTCCGGCCAGGGCGCAAATCCGCCCCTCCGGGCAGCAAGCTTCATGGCGATCCTCTGGGCCAGGGCTTCCGTTCCCGCAATGGTATTCAGCCCCCCGTACCTGGATGCCGTATATCTGCCGTTTTGCATGGCTATTTCCATGCGCTTTCCTCCTCCTTGTCCCGTTCTCACCCAATAGGCACTCCGCCGACGGTAAGTTCCCCCTCGATATTGACGCGGCCCTTAATCAGGATTTCGCCGCTGTTTTTGAGTCGGATCGACGCGGCCCCGGACTCGATCAGCACCTCTCCGTTTTCCAGATCAGGCCGTCCTGCCTCCTGCACGGCCCCGGCAACGACGCGTTGCCCGCCCTCGCATTCGATGACCAGCACCCTCTGTCCCGCCGCCGGACGCCAAATTACGCCGCCGGAGGATACCACCGGCATATTCCGGCTCTCGCCGTCCCAATAGGCTGCGGCCGGCGCGCCCCCAATGGTGATTTCCCCCAGGGCCGGCCGGCTTCCGGCGCCCTCCCCGGTCCTTGCCATTTTCTCGGATATCCACATACCGTTACCTCCCCGCCAGCTTAAGTACCGTCTCCGCGCCGCCGCCTCCGGCCCTGGTTCTGGATTCCATCACCTCATAGGCTCCGGTTATTCCCAGCGGGCTGGAATAAAGCGTGACCTCATCCCCCGCGAAGGCCGCGAACGGCCGGGGCAGGGTAATCCCACAAACCCTGGCCCCCCGCCGGGACTGCTCAATCTGCCAGGCGCCGGTGTGGCGCATCGCGTCGTAGCCTGTATACCTGGGTACGTTGATCACGCGCCGGGCGCAGCCGCCCCTGGCTTTGAATACCTGGTTTTCCACCACAGCGGACGCCCCCCTGTTTTTCACCAGCACCTCGGAAATCACGCCGCTGCGGGTATCCCGGAAGGTCTGGGCGGTAACCGCCGTGGACAAATCCACCTTATAGGCGTCTCCCTGGGAACCGTCCAGCAAAAGAACGCCGTCTCTGGTAAAGCGGGGTAAAGTATTCCCGCAAAACCGGCAGAACTCACGAAGTATCTTCCATTGGCTGTCCCCGCTTGTTACCCTGAATACCGGGGCGGCGTCCATGGCCTTTTTCCGTATGTCCGTGATGCCCCAGGGCGTCACGTGCCTGGCGATGATAAAATCCAGCCCCGCGCCGTAATACTCCGCGGCCTCGGCCTCGTTGTCCATCAGCAGCGCGGCCAGGCCGCGCCCGTTTATAGAAACCGTCATGCCGTTTTCATCCGCAGTCAGCTCATATTCATCTACAACCCCCGTGAATACGGTCTTCCCGTTGTATTCGGCGCGAAAGCGGCAGGCTTTATAAAGGGCGTCCGCCATATCTGGGGCATAGAGAAAGCTGACCTCAAAGCAATCGCTTGGCTCCCCAAGTCCATGTGTCACGTCCCAGGACAGCAGCGTCGGCAGCCGCCAGACAGTTCCGCCGGTATCAGATAAATATCCCGTCATGATCCCTTCCCCCTATGCGATGCGTATGCTGTCGCCGGCATAGATGAGATTCGGGTTCTTGATCTGGGGGTTTAAGGAGATAAGCGCGTTCAGCGAAATGCCGTTTTTTGCCGCTATGTTCCAGAGGCAGTCGCCGGAAACGACGGTATACCACTTTTTTTCAGACGTCGGCGTCGTATTTGCCGGCGCCGCCCCTCCGGACGGCGAAGACAGCTTTGTCAGGGCGGCGCTGTACTCGTCGAAGCATTCCCAGAATTCGAAGGCATAGCTGACGAAGTTCTCCGACGGCTCCTGATTCAGGGAAAGCGATACAAAATAGGCCCTGGATATCTGCCACACGGGATGCACGAGAATTCCCGGCGTATTGTCATAGAAAACCGTGGCCAGCCTTTTAAACTCATCGTATGCCCCCGGCCCGGCAAATTCGCCCACGCCGCTCAGAACACGGTTGGTTCGGCCCATGTCCTGAAGCGCATAGGCTCCGAATGGCACTTTATGCGAGCGGACGATACGCCTGAATTCCAGCTCGCAGGCTCTGGGATTGTGCGGCCAGACATAGCTTTTGAATCTCATGGGTGAAAGTGTCAATTTAAGCCCCCTGCTTTCTTTCAGTATCGTTCAAAACCAAAATCACATCTCCGGCTGTCCCGGCGAATCAAGTCGGAAACCCGTTCCAAATCCAGCTCCCGCGCCCCTTGGGCCTCGGGTGCGCCCGAAGATTCGCCGCCGCCCGGGCAGCCGGAATCCGGGATGGAAAAGGCTCGCGCACTCCCCGGCCTGTCGGCCGGACCCCGGTCCGCGGCGATCTCCCGCGCCGGAGAACCGCCGGCCGCGCCGCCCGCCGCCCGAATGTTCAGCCGACCTGCCGCTTCCGAAAGCCGCCGGGCGGCTTCCTCCATCTGCGCCGCCGTCCGGACTTCATCGTCCGTCCCCATTACCCGGCCACGGAAACCCGTGCCCTCCAGTTCCGAGAGCAGGGCCCCGGCGATCTCAATAAGCGCCTCGCCGGACAAGGCCCGGGTCAGTTCAAAAAATTCTTTCCTCAAAGCCGGCCCTCCTTCAGCGCCTCAAACCTCGCGCGGTCGAAGGCCGGATTGCCTCCGGCCCCCTCTCTTTTCGCATTTTGCCGCAGATCCAGAACCAGGTTTGCCGCCGCCAGAAGACATGCGCTGTCCGAAAGCGTGTCATCCGCGCCACCGGGCAAAACGCCGAAATAATCCAGCACCCGCCAGCGCAGCCTGGATAAAGGGTCCGCATCCAGAGAGCACAGCAGTTCCTCCGCCGTCATCCGGCGGTCTCCACGCGCTTTTTCGCCGCTATCGTGATCCGCTCGGCCACCATCTCCGAAAGCTCGCCGGTTTCCGCAATCTCATTCCATTGGCATCCGGTATAGACAATGCGTCTGTCCGGCTTGACTATGACCAGAGAAAAATTTTCAAGATTGTGAAAATTGATGCCGTCGGATATTGCATCGTCCGTGGCGTACAGCCTCGTCAGCTCAAGCTTATATGTCTTTTGCCCAGCAATCGTCGCCACAGGCTCGGACTGTCCGAAAGCCTCGATGCTGCGCTCCTTTCTGGTGGATACGGCCTTATATCCCTGAACGACGGCCACCTTTTTACCCTCGGCCTCCAGCCAGATGTCGCTGCTGGTGGGAAATCCCGTTACTACCATAAACTCTCCTTCCTCCTTGCCCCCGTCAGACCGTGATATAGGCCATAAGGCTTATCCTGTTAAGGCCGTGGGCCACGGTAAACGAAAAACTGACTGCGCAGACGGTGGGATCCGACACGTCCGCCTCGGCGGACACCCCTCCGTAACTGTCAATGATTTCGGCGGCCAGCATCGCTTCAAGCTCCACAACCACCTGAGTCCGGATCGCCCCCCTGGTCTGCGCCGTATTTTTTGTCCGCGTGAATTTTGCCCGAAGCGCGTCCCTGACCTTGGGAATCACGTAATCCACAATCAGGATCGTCGAAAGCTCGCGCCAGGTGGCGTCCTCCGCACCCCCCGTTTGGGTGCGGGTGGTCACGGCGCGGATCACGGAGACTTCGCCGTTTACAGTCTCCACCGGCGTGACGCCCCCCTTCACCAGCGCGTTAATCTCGCTGTCGCTCAGTCCGGAGGCAAGCCCGGACAGTCCCGAAAGCACCGTGCCGTTCAGGGGGAGCGCCGGATCGGACGAACCGGCCGCGGCCCCCGCGACGGCTGCTGCAACCGCGCCCTCCGTGCCGGAGGCTTCCGCGGGCGCCACCAGGGACATGCGCTCTGAATTGAGCGCCGCGGCTGCCGCCGTCAAGTCCTGCACCGTCCCGGATCGCTCTGCAAAACCCACACGATATTTGCAGTTTTCCGAGTCCGAGCCGGTTATGGCGTTTTTCATCGCCATATGGACGGCCCCGTCCCTGCTGTCACAGACCATGTATTTCACCTGGCTGTGCGTCATTAAAATGCCGAAGGCCGCCTCATAATCCACAGACGACGCGTCTTCGCCGATTTTGACCGGAACAGCCACAATTTTCGGCGCGCCGTTTTGGATCAGAATCTTGATCAGCTTCGTCAGATTGCAGTCCGTCCCGAAGGCCGACGCCGCCTGGGCATAGGTGGTCAGCACCACCGCCTCCATCGCGGTGCCCGAAGCGGCCTGTGCCGCGATGCCCACGGCCCCGCCGGAACCCTTTCCGGCCAGCACGCTGGCGACTTCATAGGCTGTGTATACGCCCGGTCTTTCGTTCATGTTCATTTATCCCAGGACCCCTTTCAACACAAAATCATAAAACTCTCCGGTCTGCGCATTCATCTCCCTGGTAAGAAAGGCGTCGCAGCTCAGCTCCGCCGGCATATGGAACATGCCAGTTGTACCGTCAAACTTGGTCTCGCCGCAGGAAAGTGCCCTGGCCTTGATACCCGAAGGCAGCTGCCGGAACGCCGCGCTTACCGAAGCTGCGCCTGCAAGGCAGCCCTCCGCGCCATTTCCCCCATCCTCCGGCGAGTAGATATCCAGAGCGATCACAGGCGCCATGCGAAACCCGTATATTTCCGATACAACCCCGCCTTCGGCCTTTTCTCCCATGTAATCCCCCGCACCGGCGGAGACCAGCTTGTTGCGCTTCAGGCCCACGCATACGGTCAGCCTGTCCCGCTCCGCCTCATAGGCGGGAAACTGCCGAACGGCATACACACCTGTCTCCCGCAGGGCGGCGACAACGGCGTCAAGCACCGCGTCAAGCATCGGCCGCGCCCCCTTTCAGGCGCATAACGCCCTCCCAGTGGCCAATCCCGCCGCGCACGTACACCGGCTCCGCCCGCAGCACCTCGTATATTTTTCCGTCCACGGTTACCGTCAGCCTGGTCTCCCCTTCGACGATGGCGTTCGGTTCCGTAATCAGGACATATTTCTCTTGATTCACCCTCCCGGGATGGGTATGCCGGCGAAGGTCGGACAGGTTCGCGCCGCCCATTGGCCCGACGTAGCCCCTGGCCTGTCTCCCGCCCGGATTCTCTGCGCTGGCAATGACAAGGCCCCGCCCGCGGCGGGCGGCAGCGGCAAAATATCCTCTCATCCCCGCACCCCCACAAAACCAAAGCCCCGGTCTTTAAGGAATGCGGACAGCATCGCCTCCGCTTCCCTGCGCAGGGAGGCGGCCGAGGCAATCCCTTCCCGGGCGCCCCGCCTGGAAACCGTCACGTTTCCCGCCTTGACGCCGGCAGCGTCGTCGGCGGCGCCTACCTCGATATACATGGATAGCGCCAGCATCCCCGCCGCCGTAATAAAAAGCTCTCCAATGTCGTCGGGCGACACGCCCTCCCGCAGCCGGGATTCCATCTCGGACGCGGCGGCGGCGCACAGGCCCGACAGTACCCCGGTATCCTCCGGGGCCCCGCCCAGAAGGGCGAGGGCCCGGGCCGTAATATCGTTAGCGGAAATGGCCATATCAGCCGCCTATGGAAAGCACCCTCGAAGCGTCGGTGTAAAGCTTGGCAAACCCCGAGATGCTGGTGATTGCCGCGCGCTCCAGCTGACGGTCGATGAGCCTGTCGTATTCCACGCTCACATCCGAGCCCTGTATCATCTCCAGGGCGTAGCCCCGATCAAGGCCGATGATCGTGCCCGCGGGCACGGCGCCGCTTTTGATGAGCTTCGCGCCCAGGGGATTGGCCAGGTCGCCGGTACCCTGGAAGTTCAGTCCCGCCGCCGCGTCCTGGAACACCTGGAGTGAAAGCATCTTCAGCATGGCGTCCGGGGCCACCAGCAGCGTGTTGAGGTTATAAGGATCAAATTCGTTCCAGAACTTCAGCAGCGCGTCGTATGTAAGCGTCCCCGCGGTACCGCCGATGACGGCGTCGCCTATGGTATAGCTTTCGGCGGGATTCTGGTTGCCGTCGCCTTTCCTGATCACTTCGATGGCGTCGTCCAGATGCATTCTCATGATCTGGCTTCCGATCTGGCGCAGCATCACGGAGAAAAGATCCAGGCGCTGGAAGCGGATGGCCTCATAAGACGCCACCAGCATACGGCCGCGCTTGTGCAGGCTGACGGTGTGCGCCCCGGCCCTCACTTCGGTCTGGGGAATGACCGAGCCTTCCGCAACCCGGCGGAGCGTCTTGTCGTCGTCTGTCGGCGTGGAGTATATGCTGCGGTAATCCATGCCGTCAAAATTGGTCACCGTGGCCGTGATGGCAGGCAGGATGTTCCCCTCCTCCATACCCGCCCTTACGCTGCGGGAAACATATTCCGGAAACAGGACGGAAGAAGCCGTGGTGGAAAAAAACTTTTCAACCATATCGCTGCCCGCGCCGCGCACCTTGATGTCAAACCGCTTGAGCTGCCGCTGGTATGCGTCCAGCCCCTCCAGGGCCGTGCCCTTATAGTTTTCGCTGGGGTCAAGATTTTCCAAAACCTCCGTAAAGCTCTTGCCGGAAACTCCATACATACCCTTTTCCAGGCCGATTTCATTAAAATTATATGCCATGTGTCATATCCTCCTTAAAGAATGATGCCGACGGTCTCGCCGGCCGTATCCACGTCCACCACAAGGTACTCTCCGCCGGTTTCCGCGTCCGTGACGGCGCCGTTTCCGGCTGCGGCAAGCTTCGCGAAGCCAACTGCGGGTGCGCTGCCCGTGTAGGGGAGCTTTACGTAGCCCGCCGTCTGCACGGCGGCAAAGCCGCTGTCGGCGACAACCGCCACGCCAATGAACCGATCGCCCGCGGCGCAGGCGCAAACCTGGCCGTTCCCGCTCATTTTCACCGGCAGGCCCGCGGCTGCGGAAGCCGTGTCCGAATTATAGAACGTGACGATTTTTTCCCCGATGCCTTCAAAGCTGACTGTCATTTCTTTTCCTCCCAATTGTTATCAAACTTTATACTCGTCCCCGACGAGCTTGACCACCTGGTTGCGCCCCGGAAGCTGTGTCAGCGGCGGGAACGCCGAGGCCAGCCGCACGTCGAAGGATTCCTTCAGCGCCTCAAGCTGTTCCTCATCCATTTTCTCCACACTGCCCGCCAGGGCGTCATGAAGCTTTCTGTCCAAAAGCAGCGCGAGCCTGAGGGTCTCCCGGCGCAGCTGCTTCAAATACCGCCTGCCCAGCGCCGCCTCCCGGGAAAGGGTCTCGAACTCTTTTGAAAACGGGCTGCCGTCCTCGCTGCCTACGAAGCCCGAAAGCCCCTTGCCCGGATCGAGCTTTTTGATGACGCCTGCGCCCCGCTGGGCCGGAACGGCCACAAAGCTCCATTCGTAGGCGTCCACCGCCCCGGTCAGCTCTGCATAACAAAGCTTTCCTCCGTACTGTTTACCCTTAATATGGCTGCAGCTTCCGCCGCCCAGTTCCTCGCCGCAGATGGAGCAGAGGGAGGCCGCCACTGAGCAGCCCACGCTGGTCTCCTTCTTGATGCCGCCCTCGATTTCGGCGATTAGATCGCCGTTGCTCTGAGTGCGCAGCATGTAGGCATAGCCTCTCAGGTATGTATAAGGCATGCCCAGCGAGTTTTTCCGGTCCGGGTCCGTCACCACCTCGGTGCGGTAAATTCTCGCCTTCTGGCCTCCCGCCGACCAGTCGTGATCGGTGATCCCGGTTTTTCCCACGAAAAGCTCCCGCAGCTCAAGGAGGGTTTTTTCCGTAAACCGCTCAAAATCCCTGTCCACCTCGTTGTCGCACAGGAGAACCGAAAAAGTGTAGATTTCCTCCGGCGTCAACTGCGCTTTTGCAAAGGCGTTAATGGCCGCCATTTCCTCCGCACTGCCGGATTCCCCCGTGGTGCCGGCCTTAATTATCCTCATGCTTTCGTTTTCCCTTCTTCCCGGTAGATTTTTTCTGCCTGCGCCCGATAAAGCTCCGCCCTGGCCTCCTCCACATCGTCCTGTAGGTTAATGGAATCCCAGTTCACCTGAAAGCCGCAGGCATAGCCGTGCATAGCCAGCCAAAGCGAACATATCCGCTCGATGACCGGCGTGAGCGAACGGCGGATTGCAGTCAGCTCCGAGGTCATCAGATCCACCTGCTGTGCCGACATCCGTTCCGTACTGGACCAGTTAAGCCCCAGCATAAAAGGCGGGATTCCGGTCCGCGCGATAAGCTGCTCCAGGATCTGCCTGACCGGCACCTCGGAATCCAGGATCTGCCCGTCGGCCCCGATTACGCGTACATCCACGTCGCCCACGGCGACAAAATCCCGGACTGCGCCGCTCTTTCCGGCCTGCATGGCAGCGCTCCATTCGGAGGCGATCTGCTGGGCGCGCTCCTTGGCATAGGCCCTGTCCAGCACGTCCCCCTGGGGCTTATAGGTAACCGCGAACCGCACGTTTCCCGCCCTTTCCCAATTAACGCCTATGCAGTGATAAATCTTAAGCAGGATGTCCGCCAGAAAGGGCATGCTGCGGAGCATGGAAACCCCGTAGGGGGCATCCGCTTCGGGGTTATATGGCGTAAACAGCAAAAGGGACTGGTAGGGCAATTGCCGCAGCACCCCGCTTTCATCGTATCCGCATAGCTTGAAATCCAGCGGCGTCGCCCCTTCCTTGATCTGCACGTCCGCCACGTTTCCGCAGATCAAGGCGGCAATGTCGGCGTTCCCCCGGGGAACGATCTCTCCCACCGCCCGTCCGCATGTGATCATCGAGTCCAGATACGCGTCCAGAAACGCGTGGATGCCCCGCTGCCCCCGCCCCACGTCCACGGTTCTGAGGAAAAGGGACAGCTCCTCCTCGGCGCGTTTGTCCGTACATGCCACCGAAAGCCCGCCGGCAAGGCGGATAACTTTCATGATAGCCGCGTCCACAACCGGCACAGCCTCTCGAATCGCGCGATAAAGCCGGATCTCCCCGCCGCTTAAAGGCACATAGCTGTCAAACACGCCAAAGGGATGGCGCTGACCGTTTCTGATCTGAATTGGCTGAGCCGGAGCCTCCCTTGGTTTTTTAAATATCCCCATATCAATCCTCCTGTTTTTCTTTTGTCCCCCGTCATGACCCGCGCCGTTCCACGTAGGTAGCGGCAAAAGCAGGCTCGGGCCGTGAAACCGCCATAGCGAAATACCGGATATCGTCCATGGCGTGGTCATCCCGCTTGACCGGCACATCCCGGCCCGGCGCTTTGCCCGCCCATTGGTAGAGGGAAAATTCACGGATGGCGTCCCCGCAGTCTTTGCAAATAACAAGCCTCCCCGTCCGGAGCATATCGGCCGTGACGCGGATGCCCGTCAGCACGTCGTTGTCCGCTTTAATCACGGGCAGCCCCTCCCGGCGCAGGGCCTCGATAAAGCTGGCCGCCGAAGGGTCCACCACAACAAAGCGCGGCCGTTTCCCCTCCAGCAACCCCAAAAGGTCGGCGACATATTCCGCGTCGGTTTTCTGCCTTCCCGCCTTGCGCGAATCGTAGTAGTACTCCCTCAGCCGGTACCATACGCCCTCCCGCAGCCCCCACAGCCCAAAGGAAGCGGGATTTGCCGTTCCGTAGTCGCAGGAAACGGCCCAGCCTTCCAATTCCCCCCTGGGCGGCTGCCCGGCATAGCTTTCGTCGAAGAAGTCGTAGACCAGACCTTCCGCGGCCACCCATTCGCCCAGGATAAACCGGCGGTAGAATATGCCGCTGTAGAGCCTGCGGTACCGGGCGATCATGCGGCGGGAAAGGGCGGGGTTGTCCTCCATCCGGAATCGGACATACAGCGCGTTTTTTTCTTCCGCTTTCTGTATCCACTCCGTATAGAACCAGTGGTACGGCCCTTCCGGGTTGCAGTTAAACCAAAATCGGCTGCCCTCCACCGAGCACCGGGCGCAGGCCTGCTCAACAAAGCTTCTGGGCATCAGCGCCGCCTCATCCAGCAGCACACCGGCAAAAGTAATCCCCTGAATATGGGCCGCCGAGCTCTCGTCCCCTCCGCCAAATAGATAAAACGTGTTCCTGCGTCCCCCAAAGGAGATCTCGATCCGGTTTTCAGTCTTTTTTTCTTCGCAGACGAAGCCGATATCCCGCATCACCGGCAGCAGCACGGAAATCACGTTCCGCCTCAGGGACAGGATGGTTTTGCCGCAGACGCCGAACTGCATCCCGTCGAACCGGCGCATTGCCCAGCATACAAAAGAAATCCCCATGCACAGCGTTTTCCCCGAACGCACCGCCCCATCGCATATGATGGCGTCACAGTCATAATGCGGCGAATCGTCGCTCCACCATGTCAGGGCGGTGAGCTGGGCCTCTGAAAAAGTCTCAAACCGCATCGGGCTTTCCACCCAGTCTCTTTGCCGCGTTGTCTATCGCGCTGTAAAGCTCCTGAGACCCTTCGTTGTCCGTGGGTTTAAGCAGCTCGACCAGCAGCTCGATCAGCTTTTCCCTATCCAGGAGCTTCAGCTCCACAGCGCCGTTGCCCCCGCGCTTAATCTCCCTTACCAGCTGAAGATCCAACCCCTCCGTTCCGTCGTCCGGCGAGAAAGCCAGCTTAACCGCGTCGTCCGCTCTGGCAAAGGCCAGCTCCGCGATCAAAGCCGCCACCTCCGCCCTTGTAAGTCCGCCTTCCATCGGTTTCACCTCTCACCCATACCCCGAAATGCACCAAAAGTTGCATGTTTCGATGCAACATAAATTTAAGCAAATAAAAAACCCCGCGGAATTTTCCGCGGGGTCATAAAACAGTAATATTGTTTTAAAAACGTCATGGCTTCGGTCATGCCGGATTTTAGCGTACTCCTTTTGCGGCGCACGATACAGGCTGCAAGACCATGTATAGAAGTGCGCCATTCTAACGAATGGATTTTATTGCTGCATTCCTATAAGCATATTAATTGTGCTGCGCTGATCCAAGGTTAGGTTTTCCTGCAAGCAGCGGTCAAACAGATCCTGGTCATAGTCACGCTGCTTCTTCAATATTTCGCCTATGCCCTCGGCATACGCCCCATCCGTGTTCAGCCCCGTCAGGATCACGTACATATTTCGGTATGCCTGGTCGTCCGGATAGACGTCCGACCACATTCGCGTCTCCTCGGGGCCGTAGACCTGCCCCTCCGTGAGGCAATAATCGTTCAGCAGCTTCCAGAGAGCGTTCCAGCCTTTTGCCCCCCATTGTGCATCAAATTCACGCCAATCCACAAAGGGAAGATTGCGCATCATATTCTCCGCCGTGATGCCGTCGCCGCCGGCGATCACTTCCTCCAGGTAAGAGTCAAAGACTCCTTCTTCCTCGTAGTTAAGATAACCCCAACCGCCGTAGCCGCCGGTTCCGGCGTCCGTGCCGCGCCAGGCCCCATCGTCGCCTTGCTGCAAAACGACATACCATCCGAACCCCATCCATCCCACATATTCTGGATAACGCGAATCATCAAGGGGCTCGGCCCATCCCGCAAACCAGCGCTCAAAGCCCGATATATTTGCGGCGTCACAGGCGAAAGTCATAGTATAAACTACTGTTTTCGGAGACGACAGCACAGATTCGGCGTATAACTCACTGCTCAAAACAGCTGCCCTTTCACTGTGCAGCGGGCTGTCAGATGAGGTGTTTTTCACATATTGCGCAACATACGCCTCGGCCCATTCGCGGCCAACAGTGTCGTAATCAGCGATGTCGCCCGTCGGTATGGAAAAGCCGGCTGAGGTTACCTCATTACTCCACCTTTCAACATCTGCATCAGACCAGCTATCCGCGTTTTTCGCCCCGGACGCCGACTCTGCCGCCAAGTATTTATTATAGAGTTCAATGGCCGCCGCCGTATAGGCATTGCCGTACTGCGCGAGCATTTCAGGTGTACCATAGTCCTGCATAATAACGTCCGTATTAGTCACACAGATTCTATCCCATGCCGGTTCCGTACCACTGCCGTCACAATAGAGCAGGAGGTACGGCTGGCCGACGCTGCTCCATTCTGTAATCCAGTTTTCGCCGTCAATCTCTTCGTAACTCATGCCTCCTACGAGAACAGCGTCCACATTACCGTCAACGCGCAGCCGGTATTCCAGCAAGTACAGATTGACGCCAGTATTAAGCCCCGCCGTTCCGGTGTTCACCTGTGTAATGCCGGTGATCTTTGCCGCGGTGACGGAGCAACCCGAGGCGAACTCCGGCCAGCCCTCGTGGTAATTATCTATCCGCTGTGTTATATAATCCTTTGCGTATTCAATGGAGGCTTCGGGAACATCGTTTTCCATTTCAACAGAAATGTCAACAGTTGCGGACGTGTATCTACCCTTCAATTGCTCAATATAGCTTTCAAGCTCTGAACTTTCAACCCACCATTGCTGCCCTTCATAATTCATTTCAAGTGCGCCTGCTGCTGCATCTGCCTGGTTGATGCTGTGTCGCTCCCCACTGAAAACGATATTAAGGCCATACTCGGGCGTGATTCCCGCATTCTCCGCATTCAAGGTAAAGGCGGCTTCATCGATGTTGTTTAGGATGTCCGCCAGCGTATTTTTTTCTTCCTGTGTCAGACTGTATTCCTCGCTCCCGACCCAAAAATAAGCCTCGTCATCATTTCCAATTGAGACGGAATTTGTCCACTCCCATGGACTGTCCGTGTCTACCCTTGCTCCGGTAAATGTGCAGCCCGTGGCAACGGCGGCGGCGAGGATCACAGCAATCAGCGTATAAACCGCCATTTTCGGTTTCTTTGCAATCAGCATAATTCTCTCCTTTATGCCGCGTTTACTTCCTGTCATAGTGGTTGCGGCAATCAGCAGGGCAGGCCGCTTTTGGCAGGTCATGCCGATCAGTGTCCTGCCGTACTCGGCGCGCTCGGCTTCTCCGATACGGCGTATAGTTGCATCGTCGCATGCAAGCTCGGCGTCGTTCCGCGACAGAACGGCAGCCCACCATACCAGAGGGTTATACCAATGAAATGCAAGGCACACACCGCTCAAGACCGACCAGAAATTATCGCCGTGGCGGAAATGAGTGGTTTCATGTTCCACTGTGTGCCGCAGTATCGTCGCGTCCTCTGAGGCCTCCGGCGTCAGATAGATCGCCGGACGGAAAAGCCCGAACAAGCAGGGGGTATCCGTTTCATTGGAAATATATACGGGAAGCGCTGAGCCTTTCACCTCCAGCGGCTTGCGTGTACGGCGCAGACGGGATGAAAATCGCCCGTTTGAAACAGCAAAAACGATAAAGAGAATTGCGGCTCCGCATAGCCAAATTTGTACAAACGCGTCGCGGAAGGAAAGTACTTTTTCCATATGGGCATATTCCTCAGCCGTTTTGCTCTCCGCAACAACCGTGGGGAAATCACCCGTAAAATCGGACGGATAATAGCCCTCTACGCTTCCATCCGTCATGTGCTCAATCCTATCTACGTTGCTTATGCTTTCTGCATCCTGCACAACAGGCACTTTTTGCACCGTGTTCATCACGCTGAAGCCGCTGCTGCCGATACTAAACGGGACCAGCAGCCGCAGGAGCACCAGCCCCCAAAGAGCATATTGCAGCCGCAGGCTGATTTTGCCTTTCAGAATATGGCGCAGCGCGATGATGACCGCAATTAAAATGCTTGAGGTAACAATCCATTCAATCACTGTCGTTCTCCCCCTCCATTAGTTGCAGCATTGCATACAGTTCATCAAGCTCCGCCTGTGAAAGCGCCTGTTTTTTTGTCAGTGTGCTTACCATAAGGCACACACCGCCTTTATAGACCCGGCCGAGAAAATCCGCTGTTTCCTGTAAGGCAGCGTCATCACGGCGAACAATGTGCCGGAATGACTTCGCGGCCTGTTCTGGGTGACTTCTCTCAAAGGTATTCCATGACGCTCCATTAGGCAGATGTGAGATTTATATTCTGAGTGCTCAAAATATCGCTCTTCTTTTTGGTTACCCTTGTAAACAAAACATAGCACGATTGGTTACGGTTGTCAACAGCGAAAATCATTTTTCTACGTTACCATCTGATCTCCCTTCCGCGCTACTGCCAGACAATATCGTAGCCCAGCACTTCAGCCAGTTCCACAACCTCGCCCATGGTCGTATGGAAACAGCTTTCCTCAGATGTATTCCGTAGTAGGTTTTGCAGGTGCCCAGGCTCAGGCAAACAACGGTTTTCAGGCGATTGCAGTTACATATGACCATGTTGCGATAGTGACGGTTTGGTCCCGTCTGAAGTGAAGCATGTAAGAATTACGCAGGCCGGTAATACGCTGCCCAAAGAAGCGCACCCCGGAAGTTAGTCAGTATGATAGACTGAAACTAACGGAAGGGGCGACAGAGTCGGAACTTATATCACAAGCGACCCCGATAGCATGCCCAGCATCCGAGGTATAAAAATCGGCGACAGGCTCATGTCTGTGCTCTCCAGATTTATGCTTGAGCCAGAGGGACTTATGCTGTTAGAAGATTACAGCGGAGAATTCTCCGTGCTATACGGAGATCGGGAGCGTCCGTTTAACGCATACGCGGTTCTTCGCTACGAGGAAGGCAAGCCCTCATATCTGACATATTACACCGGTGCCTGGATTGTGCTTTATTTTGACGAAAGCCCCTGCGTCCGCGAGGTCAGATACTCCATAGACTGGTAAGGGCCGGGGCTGCCGTAAAATAAAAAACGCAACCTCCTGAGTTGCAGGCATCAGAATTCTCCTTGGCCGGCAATTAGTGTTATTCTGTTTAGGTTATAACAGCAACTTCGTTGCAGAAACCGTCCTTTCCGATAAAACTGCAAAAAAGAAGCGGCGTGACATACCAAAGTACATCACGCCGCTTCTTTCGAAGAAATATTACCTGCTTTTGCCGGCATTAGCCTCACCTTGCGCCCGCTTCTTCGCGCTGGGCGCAGGGCATTTCATTTACTGCCAATCCCGCCTGACAGATGCCGCAAATCATTTTTTGGATTACTGTCTTACTAACCCCCGCGGAAAATTCCGCGGGGGTTAGTCTTTTTATATTATCGTGAAGCAAGCGCCCTTTCGAGCCAGACCGAAGCGATGTCCATAGCGGCATAAAGGCTGTCCTTCTCGCTTTTTTTAATGACCTTGTCCCGGGACTTGATCTCGGGATCTGTTAGCTGAAGCTGGATAGCTACCTTCGTCGCCACATCCATATTCTTAATTTTTTTTGTCTCCAATATCTGCATCATGATAATGTATTTATCGGCCATGCTGCCGTAATAGATGATATTATCCTTCCTGCGCATCGGTCTTCCCTTGTATATAAGCCCAGTCTTTTCCGGCATTCTCAAAACCTCTCTTTCCTGTAACCAAATTGTAACATGCCGCCCTGTCTGTGTCAACCTCGCCGGGCCCGCCCCCCGGGGAAAATATCCTTTTCATTCTAGGACTTCCGGCCGCCGCCGGTCATTCAATCGGCTCCCCGGCCGGCGGGGCAGGGATATTCGGGACGTCCGTAGGAGATGCGGGGATTGTGGGCGTCGGGTTGCCTGGCAGAGTCTCCGAGGGCGATGGTGAGGGAGACGGTGAAGGGCTTTCCCCGGTTTCGCCGTTTTTTTCCGCTTCCTGTTCTTCAAGATCCTCCTGAAGATCGCCGAATATTTTCGTATCCTGCCCAACGGTCGGCCATGGGAACGCCTTGTTTTCAAGGCCCTGATGAATGGGCTGCATAACCTTTTTCCAGATCTGCGCGGCGGGGTTTCCGTAGAAGTACATCGACTCGTTGGTATCGTACCCTGTCCATACCGCAGCCGTATAATACGGCGTCATGCCGACAAACCAGCGATCCCAGTTATCCGATGTGGTTCCTGTCTTGCCGGCCACCGCCATATTGGCGAACCAAGCTTCCGAGCCGGTTCCGCCGGACACCGCGGCCTGCAGCATATTGGTAATATTGTAAGCTGTGTTGGCCTTCCATGCCACGTGTGTTTCGGCCGGATTATCCATGACCATGTTCCCGTTAGCGTCGGTGATATGCGTATAGGTACGGGAATAGGTGAAAATGCCGTCGTTTACAAAGGATGAAAAAGCCTGGCACATTTCCCGCACGGTAATGCCGTTTGTGAGCTGCCCCAAAGCCATGGGGGCATAGGCGGAGTCCGCGGGAATCGCGCTGGTAACCCCGAGCTTATTAACGAGGTATTCATAAGACGCGGCCGGGGTAAGCTTATCGACAATCTGTGCCGCAACAGTGTTTATCGAGCTGACGAGCGCCTGGCGTACGGTGATGATCCCTCTGTATCCGCCGCCGGCGTTTCTGGGGTACCAGGTGGTGCCGGAAAGCGACACCTCCGACGGAGGGCCGTCGTTCACCAGGGTGTTCTGTGTGATAAGGCCGTATTCCAGCGCGGGCCCGTAAACCGCCAGGGGTTTGATTGAAGACCCGGGCGGGCGCTGGGAGTATACTCGGTTCAGGCCGAAGTTAATGGTCTTTTCCCCGACGCCGCCGGCAAGTCCCACAATATCGCCCGTGTACGGATCCATGACGACAATCGCCGACTGTAGCTGCTGGGACGAGCCCCTGTATGACTGCGGCAGGGCCGAAAGATCCTGATAGACCGCGTCCACGCTGGCCTGGATTGCCGGGTCGTAGCAGGAATAGATCATGTATCCGCCGGAATACAGCATATCCCTGGCCTTTTCTTTGTTGATGCCCTTGCGCGCCATCAGATCCTCGATCACGTCGTTGATCACGGTCTCCACATAATAGCTGTATATCTGCTGCTCGTATTCCTCGTTTTCGGAGCGCACAAAAACCAGCTTTTCATTCACGGCGGCGGTGTATCTGGCATAATCTATATAGCCCTGATCATACATCGCGCGCAGAACCGTTTCCTGCCGGTCCTTATTGTTGGCCGTGCTGATAAAGGGGTCGTATTTTGAAGGATTGTTCGTAATGGCAACGATGCTTGCGCATTCGGCAAGGGACAGGTCTGAAACGTCCTTATCGAAATAGGTTCTTGCGGCCGTATATACGCCGTAGCAGCCTTCCCCGAAATATACGGCGTTCAAATACCATTCGATGATTTCTTCTTTGGTATAGTTCTTTTCGAATTCAAGGGCGCGGAATATCTCCAGCAGCTTGCGCTGCACGGTGATATCCTCTTTCTTGGTCAGGTTTTTTATAAGCTGCTGGGTGATGGTGGAGCCGCCGAAATCATCCCGCATGGCAATGAACATGTTGGCGAAAGCACCCACGGTACGGTACCAGTCCACGCCCTTGTGCTTGTAAAACCGCTGATCCTCGATGGCTACAAGCGCCTCTTCCATATCCTTGGGAATGTCCCCATAGTCCACCCAAATCCGGTTTTCGGTGCTGGAAAGGGTCGCCAGCTCCCGCCATTCGCCGTTTTCGCTCTCATACATGATGGTGCTGGACAGCGATAGGTTGAAGTCCGAAAGTGAAACGTCAAGGTCGTCGGTAAGGCAGGTCTTGACATAAAATGCAAAGATACAGGTAAAAAGCAGGCCGGTTGTGGCAAAAATCAAAAATATGGTCAGCAGCACCTTGGCCGCCGCGCCGGTAACGTTGAGCACAGTGTTGACGGTCATGTCGGCCGCCTTAGCCGCGCGGTCTCGCTTATTGGAATTCATCGGGTTGTCGCACCTCCAACAGTGCTTATACTAATGTATAAGTATAACACAATCTGTCAAATCCGAGTAGACAGTTTATTAATTAATATTGAATCTGATTATTTTTTTTTAAACGTGGAATAATCCCTTCAAAAGGGAGTGATAAGATGAGACTTTGGATTAAAGCGGCGCTGATGTGCGTGCTGGTGGCTGCCGCCGCCGTTACGGCAGGCTGGGCGCTCAGAAGCATAAAGGCCAGCGCGGAGGATTCGCCGCCGGTTTCGTATGAGTGGAGCTGCAGCGAAGCGGACGCGGAATTTGTGCTGCGCGAATATTTAGGTTATGTCGGTGTTTTCAACGCGGGCAGCGGAAAAACGCCCATTACGGTCACGGATATCGAGACAGGCAGCCTGCGCGATGCCGACCGGAATATGCTCAATGCGGGGATAGCCGTCGCCGACCGCGACGAACTACTTACGCTGCTGGAGGACCTGGGTTCCTGAGCGAAATTTCGGTTTGCGGCTTTCTGTGCAAAACTGTTATGCAGTTAGTTGGATTTACCGATTGATTTATTCCGCGCCTTGGGGTAGAATACAGACACATAGATAAAACCGGAGGTAATGGATATGAGCGAGGATTTCGGTAGTGACTATATCACCATTGAGGACGAAGACGGCAACGAATTCGAGCTCGAGCATATCCTGACAACAGGGTATAACGGTTCGGAATATGCGCTTTTCCTTCCTGCGGATATGGAGGAGGACGACCCCGATTTCGGTTATATCATCCTGAAAATCACGGAGGAGAACGGCGATGAGCTGTATAACTCCGTTGATGATGAAAATGAGCTTGCAGAGGTTTACGATCTCTTCATGGAGCTCCTTTTCCGGGAGGATAACCCCGATGGGGAAGAAGACGAGAATTCGGGCGAATAAGTTCCCCCTCCCAGTCATACTAGTTAGTAAATCCTGCCCTGTTCGTGGAATCTGGGCCCTTTTAAACCCACATTATTTATAAGGGATGCCATATTCTCCCGTGTAATGCAGGCCTCCCGGCCCAGGCCGGACGTTGGAAGCAAGTCAGCGGGGGAGAGGCGACCCACCTGCCGGAGACGTGCAGGTTATAATTGGGCCCCCACGGCAGTGCGGGGAGGCCGGCGGTTTAGCCGCCGGCCTTTTTCTTGATCCGGACGGAAATTTTCCGTCCGGTTTTTTTGTTGTATCGAAACGTGCAACATTCTCCCTGCTGCGCGCTGCTAATGAAAGGCTGTTCGCCCCTACCGGGCGGAACCCATAGATTGAAAGGAGAATGATCATGTCAAGCACGGGGAAAACGGAAACCCTTGGCCTGAACCAATGGGCGCGCACCGACGCAGTCCGCATGGACGATTTCAACGCGGATAATGCGAAAATCGAAGCTGCCCTGACGTCGCTGCTGCCCATCCGCCGCATCCGCACTGTCACCGTCTCCCAGGATACCCTGACGATGGAGGTCGACCTGTCCGACATCAACATGAACGACTATAGCCAGATATGGATAGACTTCCGCCTCGGCGTGGACTGGACGGCGAAGAAGGACATGTATCTGCGCCTGAACAACATTGCCACCGATAGCTATAAGTGCGCCTATATTTCCTCAAACCAGTTCTGGCCGACAACCTACAATTATATGTATCTGTACACCGGGCTGTACAGGTTCTCCCTTGGGGCGGCCGTTTCCTGGCTCATACCCACGTACATACCCTACGGCGAAGTCGCCTCCACTGCCCTGACGCCCGCGAATTGGACAAGCATCACCTGCTACCGCACCGGCGTACTTCCGATTCCCGCCGGCGGGACAGTAAAAATCTATGGGGTGGTGAAATGATGACGATAGAGGTCCTGGTCTGCCGCCCCGACGGCGCGCAGACGCTGGAAACCCGTGAGGTGCCCGATAACTGGTTCGACGCCCCGGAGCCGGAAACGCCCGCTCCATAACAAAAGGCCCCCTCGAAAGAGGGGGCCTTCCGCTATCTCAAACGCCTAGGCGTCTTTTGATATTAAGTGTTTGCGATTA
>ENA-UOOR01001864-UOOR01001864.1-fermentation-metagenome-genome-assembly--contig:-NODE-1864-length-23281-cov-47.830363_pt1 | contig 23281 bp, 20 predicted proteins | sample MGYA00245780_ERZ724029 | MGnify/ENA primary metagenome ERZ724029 (study PRJEB28704, sample SAMN03018315) | fermentation metagenome | biome: anthropogenic terrestrial biome; feature: soil... | reverse complement strand
CCCATCGTTCATATCCGGCACCTTTTCCTGCTTGCAATTTTGCTTGTATATCCACTAAAAGATTAATATGAGATTGAGGCTTTTCAGATACTTTCTTTTTATTAACAAAAGATTTTTTACCGTCAATAACTGCCTTGATTTCTTCCTCAGAATATCCATTACCCAAAGAACGCAGGCGAATAAACTTCTTTTGATCTTTGTTTTTAAAAGCGAGATATTTCCCTTGTTTAATAAAGTATCCTGCTTGCTCAATTTCCAATAAGAAAGCATCAAAATTTGTAGGCTTTTTTGAAAGTATTTCATCTATTGTATTTCTCAGATTTTGTGAATGGGTAACAGGTTTTTTATCTCCAAGCCATTTGCCATAATGATTTTTGCCCCGCTTTGGATTTTCAATAATAGACAGTCCATTCTCAAGACAAATACGGTCAGATATTTTCCCTACAGCTTTGCCTGAACCTAAGAAATCACGAAATTTTTTTGTGCAATCCAGTGATGTGGAATTAAAAATTATGTGATTATGAATATGAGCCTTATCTATATGGGTAGCGACAAAAAAAGCATGATTCCCTTTTGTAAACTTTAAAGCTAAGTCATAACCAATTTTATTAGCAATCTCTGGTGTAACTTCACCCGGTTTAAAAGACTGCCGTATCTGATAAGCTATTACATCATTTGCTTGCTTTCTACCTGTGATATCAGAATAGACTCGCTTTGATAACAGGAATTCCCCTAGTACCGTTTTAGGGTCGCATTCATAGGAACTAACATATTTACCATCATTGGTTTTGTCAGGGTTTATTGCATAATCTGTACGGTCTGCAATACAATCAGCAATAGATTTTCCTTTGTTTAGGTGCAAAGAAATTAAGCGTGTTGTTGCCACGAAAAGCACCTCCTTTAAAGTAAAAATGCACTTAGAGATATATAATCTAAGTGCTTAAAATAATTAGTATGACAAATATTCATCTGTAATATGATATATAAAGTCAAATATTTCATACAAATATGAAATGCTTTCTTTGAGTGATAAATAATCAATTGAATGACTGCTTGTAAAATATAAATCGTTATCGGTGCTAATTAAATATCTCCAAACATCTGCGTTTTGATCTGTTTGTTTTGCAGAAGGATTTATTCTTTCAAAATCTCTTTGATCTGCCTCTTGAAATTCTTTAAGCAAGAGCCTAACTTTAGTAAGGTTTATACCTGCTAGCGAATAAGGTACAAAATCAGTTTTATTCCTTTTTACCTCTTCAAGAGCAGCTTCATTATTTATAAATCCATCTACAACTTCTGTTTTTACTTCATCCCAAAGAGTTATTAAATTATGTCCACCTTTGGGTAATTTTCCCCAACACCGTAAATAAATATGTTTCAAAGAGATTTCTAAGCTATGTCGATAAGAAAATAAAATAGGAAAGATATATGTATCTAAAGTTTTAATATTTTCACTTTTTAAGGCAGTTCTCACCAAATCATCTGCGCTATTTTTATATCCTTCTCTAAGACCATATAAAGCTGAATCTTTATTTTGCCAACCAAAATGAGCTGATTGTTCCATGATTTTGCTTTCATAAAAGATTCTCATACTTACCTTATCCTTCATAAGTTGTGTCCTCCCCTTAACAATCTACATCATCAAATGAACTCATAACTTCTTCTTCTATCTCATCCAGAATCTCTTTAATATATTGTGAAACAACTGCATAATCTTCAATTATTCTTTTAAGCTGAAAAACAGGATGATTTTTTAAATTCGTATCAAAATCACTCATTACAGGAACATTTGGAGAATTTCTATGTATCATTTTATTCCTAAGTTCATTGACAAAGGAATGGTTACCTTTCCACTCTCCTTCACAATCCGTATTATCTTCTTGCTCAATATAGTTATAAATTTCTGCTGCTTTTATCTTAAACTCATCCCTATAATTTTTAGTAGGGCTAAATACCTGTTTGTAATAAACCTTCTCCTTTGGAATATCTATATCGTAAAAAAGTCTATATAACTGTGCCAGCATATCCCACAAACTTGAAGTACGAAACAAAGCATTTTCAATATAATAAAATGCAAGCACTTCCTCTTCTGAATCCGTTTTAATCAGACTAAATTCATTTATTACAGCTTCAGAATATGCATATTTGATAGCTTCATTAAAAGACAATTTAATCTTCCAGTCCAAATCTTTTAGAGTATCATATATCGTTTTGTACTGCATTAGTTTTCCAAAGGGAGCTTCATTATCATTTGCAGAAATTACTCCAAACAAAAATCTATCCTCACCAATCATTATCTTAAAGCGATTTGAATTGTAGTCTACCTCTGATAATTTGCTTTGAAAATAGAATATTTCACTTTCTTTTTGATTTTTCATCTTCTTTCCTCCAAAATAGAATTATTTAATATACTTTAAAGTTCAGCACGTAAATTCCAACTTTCAAAAATAATTATACTATACAACATCCTAAAATTCATTAATTGTTTTTCAATAAAAAATAGCAGAAGTTCCATCAAAAAACAAGGGTCGAGATAAACGGCTACGCCGCCCTTGCTTTCCGCTGGTACTCCTGCTGTGTGTCAATTAAGGGAGAAAGCCTTAAAATGCTTTCGCCCTTATTCCATTTCCTTTATATTGATTTCAGCAAGTCATTTAATCCCTCTATCTTTGCTATCAGCCATGCCGCAAACATGGGTATTCCGTATGGACTAATTAGATATGCCAGCACAATAATTTTTATTCCTTCCGGAGTTTCTCTTAAAATGAAAATCGTTCCTAGTGCAATCATAAATACTACAAAGGACAATATTGACAGCACAGCAGTTGATAACAAACAAATAAAATCAAAAAACAATATAAGTACTGTAAGTATCAATGTAATAGGAAAAAACAAAATTTTAAGTAGTATTCGCATAACTTACCTCCTTAAAAATTTTTAACCGTTTTATATAACTACAAGATACCACAAGCAACAAATATTGTCTATTTTACAAATATACAAATTATATAATTTTTAAATAGAAGAAAGACGGGAGAGTATTTCCCCCGTCATATCCCACAATTTATCGTAACTCTGTCCTAAATCTTCTATATCGGCTTTATAAATATTTCCTGTTTCATGCGCCCGTTTTGTCAGTTGATTCAGATTATTACCAGTACGTCTAAGAAGTGTTACAAGTTCTCTAATATCCGATAAATCAAGATGAATAATATAGCCATCTACAGCCATTTTGCGAAGATAGGCTCCCATGTTCTTTGTACCAAGCTGAGCCATCTTTTCATCTATTAAGCTACGTTCACGTTCTGTTACCATAAAGTGTAGCTGAACATTTCTTTTGCGATTTGCCATTATCTCACCTCCAGATGTTTACCTTGCTTTTCTTTGTGCTCTCTGCCTACCTGTGAGGGCTGCTTCAGGCTATCTAATACAGAGTGGCGTTCTTCTTTGGAAACCTCTCTATCATTTTGTTCTTGCGATACAGAAACACCTACACCCATGTTCAATTCAGTATCAAGAACAGTAAGTCGAGAAATTTTATCCTTTAGTTCCTGCTCTTGGGGGAATGGCTTACCAATTTCGGACTTCGCCGCTTCTTGCTGTTTATAGAGATTATCCAGTTGTTCCGTAACTGCTTTTAATCTGTTTGGCATATTGGCAATGGCATTATCTATACGGATAAGATTTCCTCTTGCATCCTTTCCCAACTTTACTGCATGGCTCATTGCTCCTTTTAAATTAAGCTGAAATTCATTAAAAAAGCCATCATAAGACAGGTACATGGTAAAACCTCGATAACTACCAATTTCCATTGGTTCTTTACCTCTTACTTCTTTGCAAGTCTCAAGAAGAGCAACACCAGCTTTATCCTTATCTGTAAAGGTATTGCCTTTAATAAACATTGGTAAAAACTCACCTTCAGCAGGAATATTTTCAGAAATGGTCTTTAAGTCCTGCTCAAATCCTTTAATAAACCCCTTATTCTTTTCAATATTTTCAGGAAAGTATTTTAGTAGATTATCTTCCAAACGGTACTGGTTACTCTGATGGTTTGCTTTTAAAAGCTTCAGCTTTGCCACATCAATATCTAAATCCATTTTCTCTTTGATTTTAGGATTGCCAGCACAAAGAGCCTTGATTTCTGCATAGGATAATGCCGCCTCATCCACATCTTCACAGGAACGGACAGGACTTTTTGAGGTCATAATCTGCGAGATGAATTTTTGCTTGTTTTCTACGGTTTGCCACAAATAGGCATCAAAAGTTGATTCTGTTACATAGCGAAAAATATCTACTTCATCATTCATATTACCCTGTCTTTCAATTCTTCCTGCTCGCTGTGTTAAATCCCCCGGTCGCCACGGACAGTCAAGGTCATGAAGTGCCACAAGGCGGTCTTGAATATTTGTACCTGCACCACACTTTGCGGTACTGCCAATGAGTACACGGACATCACCACTACGTACCTTAGCAAAGAGTTCCTTTTTTCTTACTTCTGTATTTGCCTCATGGATAAAGGCTACCTCATGGTCAGGTACACCTTTTGCAACTAGCTTATCTCGGATATCATCATAGACATTGAAAGTTGCAGTATAATTAGCTTCCTCTTGAGTTAAACCATCTTCCAAAGCATAAAGCTCTATACCATTAATGGTTTTATATCCTGCCTCTGCCACCCTTTGCTCCTGTGCTTTTCTGCCTTTGGGAGTAGAAATATCGCAGAAAACAAGCTGTGTCAGTTTTTCTGCTGAACCTTTATCCCAAATGTTATAGATATTATTTATACAGGCATTTACCTTGCTGTTTTCATCATCAGGAAGAAGTGGATTAACGATGCGTTGGTCAAGTCCTAATTTCCTTCCGTCAGAAGTGATCTTCAGCATATTATCTACAGAGGGGTCAACTTTGTTTGCATGGACATCGGCAGCTCTGTCCGATAGATTCTGAACCATTTCCTCCTGTATTTCTGTAGGTTTTACTGCAATGGTATGATAGTTTGCCTTGGGGATAGGTAGGTTTAACTGGTCGGCTGTCTTAATATCTGCAACTTCTTTGAACATTGCCATAAGTTCAGGTAGATTAAAGAATTTAGAAAACCTCGTCCTTGCTCGGTATCCCGTTCCTTCAGGTGCAAGCTCAATGGCGGTTACGGTTTCACCAAAGGTACTTGCCCACGAGTCAAAATGAACAAGTCCATTTCTTTGCAATGTATTGTATTGGAGATATCTCATCATGGTATAAAGCTCGGTCATAGAGTTTGAAACAGGTGTACCCGTTGCAAATACAATACCTTTACCGCCTGTAAGTTCATCCATATACCGGCATTTCATAAACATATCACTGGACTTTTGGGCATCGGTAGTAGATACTCCTGCTACATTTCGCATTTTGGTATATAGAAATAGGTTCTTGTAATTATGTGCTTCATCTACATATAGTCTGTCAACACCAAGCTGTTCAAAGGTTACAACATCATCTTTACGTTCCTGCGATTGCAATTTATCCAATCTTTGCTCTAAGCCTTTTTTCGTTCGTTCTAACTGCTTGACAGTAAACCGTTCACCACCACTTGCTTTTACTTCTTCAATTCCTTCTAATATTTCATCAATCTGTTCACGAAGGAGTCGCTCCTGCCTTTCAAGGGACATAGGAATACGCTCAAATTGGCTGTGTCCAATAATAACTGCATCATAATCACCTGTGGCTATTCTGGCACAGAACTTCTTTCTATTTTTCGTTTCAAAGTCTTTCTTTGTGGCCACCAAAATATTGACGGCAGGGTAAAGTCTTAGGAATTCACTTGCCCATTGTTCTGTCAGGTGATTTGGCACAGCAAAGAGTGGTTTTTGACAAAGTCCTAATCTTTTACTTTCCATAGCAGCAGCTACCATTTCAAAGGTCTTTCCTGCACCTACCTCATGGGCAAGGAGTGTATTATCTCCATAAAGTATATGGGCAATGGCATTTACTTGATGAGGTCTTAATGTAATTTCTGGGTTTATACCAACAAAATTAATATGCTTTCCATCGTATTCACGAGGACGGATAGAGTTAAACTTTTCATTATACTTCTTAACTAAAGTCTGCCGTCTATCTGCATCCTTCCAAATCCAATCCTGAAATTCATCCTTAATAGCTTGTTGTTTTTGCTGTGCCAAAGTGGTGGCATCCTTATTTAATACACGTTTTTCCTTGCCATCTGCATCGGTTATAGTGTCATAAATACGAACATCACGAAGATTTAAGCTATCCTCTAAAATACGGTAAGCATTGGCACGATCTGTTCCATAAGTAACATATGCAGCCACATTGTTATATCCAACGGCATTTTTATTGGTAATGTTCCATTCAGCAGTAAAAGGAGCATATTTAACTTCCACCTCTCCCTGAAGTCGATAGGGGGTATCAAGTAGCTCATACATAAACTGTTCAATATATTCCTTGTCAATCCAAGTAGCACCAAGGCGGACATCTATTTCAGAGGCATCTAAGTCCTTTGGCTGTGCAGCCTCTAAAGCCTCTACATTGGGTCTAAATATATCTGATGATTGTGCCGCTAACTTTGCAGTATGGAGTTTTTCCCTGACATTACCAGAAAGGTATTCATCTGCTGTAACATAATTTATAGGACTGTGGCTGTCAAGGAGAGTTGGCAGAGGAAAGATAACACCTCTTAAATCATTGGCAAGCTGTTCTTCAGTAAGTCCTGTGAGCTTACCCATATATTCCATATTTACCTTTGCCTTTTCAGCTATGGATAGTGCCAATGCTTCACTTGCAGTATCTACGGAATGGACTGTTACACGTTTTTTAATGGTACGTTTAGTGAACATATCTGCTTTGGCTTTTAAGTTGCCGTTTTCGTCCACATCTTCAAGGGAGCAAAGGAGATAGTAGGAGTTGTCATCACTAAAGGCAAGGCTATTCCCACGGCTGTTAATCAATCCATATTTTGCAGTAAAGCTGTCATAAAGACGATTTAAGGTTTCTTGTTCTTCTTTAATGGTTTCTTCACTATAATCCTCAAGTTGATAGTGGATAAGATTATCTACACACTTTCTAAGCTCTACCATTCCTGCAATACGTTCCTTAGCTGTTTGGTTAATATTAGGCTTTACCATACGGGAGTTTTCACGGTAATACACCTCACCGTCTACAAGAGTATAGGAGAAGTTCTTTACCGTAAGGTCAGCTGGAATAGAAATATCAGTACCTACTTCCATATCAAGTATCTCTATTTCAGATATACTTCCCTCAATATTTTGAATAGCGGCTTTTAGTTGTTCTGCAAGATTGGTATCAGGAATAGGGGTACAAGTGCTTTCCATTCCAAACTGGCCGCTTTTCATCTCCATTGTTCCTAAAATCATTTCAGGGTGGTTGACAAAATAACTGTTTAGGTCTATACCTTCCTCATTGGTGTCAAGATATATCCAATCCCTATCTACATCTATGGGTCTGTCACGCTTTTGCAGAAATATAATATCGCTTGTAACCTCTGTTCCTGCATTTTTTAAAAAGGCATTGTTAGGAAGCCTGATTGCACCAAGTAATTCAGCCCTTTGTGCAAGGTAGCGACGGACATCAGGACTTTGCTTATCCATTGTTCCCTTTGAAGTAATAAAGGCAACTAGGCCTCCAGGGCGGACTTTATCTAAGGTCTTTGCAAAGAAATGGTCATGAATAAGGAAGTTAAGATTATCATACTTTTTCTCACTTAATTTATAATTTCCAAAGGGTACATTGCTAATAGCAAGGTCAAAAAAACTGTCGGGTAGTTCTGTTTTCTCAAAGCCTGTAATGGATATATCAGCATTAGGATAAAGCTGTTTTGCAATTCTTCCTGTAATACTGTCTAATTCAATACCGTATAGATTGGATTTTTGCATACTGTCAGGGAGCATACCAAAAAAATGTCCCGTTCCGCAGGCTGGCTCTAAGATATTTCCTGTAGTAAACCCCATACGTTCCACTACGTCATAAATGGCTTTAATAACCGCAGGGCTTGTATAATGGGCATTTAAGGTTGATGCCCTTGCCATGCTATACTCATCTTCAGACAGCAGGGATTTTAATTGTGTGAACTCATTGCTAAAGCTACTATTATCCTTGTCAAAAACTTCGGATAAACCGCCCCACCCTACATAATGAGATAGGATTTGTTGTTCCTCTTTTGTGGCAGGACGGCGTTCCCTTTCTACGGTCTGTAAGGTGATAATGGCAGCTATATTTCCTGCAAACTTTTCACGCTTACTTCCTTCACCTAAATGCTCATCAGTAATACGAAATTTTTCAGCCTTTTCTTGTGGTGCTTGTGATTGAGGATAAAGGTCTAAAAGTCCTAAAAAACTCTCCTTGCTTTCGGATCTTAATATGGGATATAGCAGGGACGGGTCACGTAAGGTCACATGATAATCTGTGATTTCTTCAATTAAAAAAGGCGTACCGTTTTCAAGATATACGGTATCGCCATTGCTATAAGGAATAGTTTCTTCTATAATTTCTTGAGTTGTTTCTTCTTGTTTTAATCCTTCCTCTGGATTTAGTATAGGGATAGTAGCAGAATCAATAGGTTGTTCTATAGGCTCTATTACATCAGATACAGGTGATGTTTCTATAATTCCAGCCTTTTCTCGTTGTAGTTCTTCAAACCCTTCTTTTTCTTCGGCAGTCATATAGCGGTCATTGGTAATGAGATGGTCAATTCGTTTGGCAACTTTACTCCAATTTAAGAGTAGTTTATCATCACTTTCCCTACGGCTGTATAAAATTCCTTTTGCATCATGCATTTGATTGCTGTTATCTGCTCCTGAAAGGGCATGACTTCTGCCTCCTGTACCATATTCCTTTTTCAGAAAATCTTCTTTTTCTTTTGGAGTGTGAGGTTGTGTAAAGTATTCATAAATTCGGTATTTACCGTTTTGAACTCCACTTCCTCCTGCAAGTTCCTTATCTACCTCGTCCTGTGTAATGAACATCTTAAAGTCTGTAATATTCTCGATTTGAGCTGTAAATTTTCGTTTTGGCAGTCCTAAATCCATAAAATCAGAAAGTAATTTTTGTGGCTTATGAAAGTGAAAACGCAATAGTTCTCTATCTTTATCGTAAACAGTAGTAAAACGCTGTAATCCATTAATGAGATTTTCAACTCCCTGTGGATCACTTAATAATTTTGCAATATGGCTGGTGGAGTTTGGGAAACCCCCATTAAAAAGTTCCCCATCAAAGAATTGCTCCTTTGCCTTATCTGAAAAATCCTGATGAAGATACCAAAGTGTTTCTGCAAGTTGTTGTCTTTCAAAACTCTCTATATATTCTAAAATATCCTGTGATACAAACTGTCCTTCATTTAGAAGTTCCTCAATCCTTCCTGCCACATCATTCCATTCAATCACTTGTTTTGAACGGGCATATAAGGCAGTTTCTCCCTTAGCAATATGGATACCTTCTTTGTTAAACCATAGGGATATTTTTTCTTCATCAATATATAATCCTTTGCCGCCTTCTTTGTATTCCGTCTGCAAAAAAGCAGCCTTTTCTTCTATTGATTTCTCTTTTTGATAAAATGACACGATTCTAAATAAGCTGTTATCACTATTGCTTCCCAGTCTTAAAATACAGTCAATCATCTCTTGGGGCATAGAAAAAACGGAGTGACGCAAAGGCTTATCAACCTTTAAGTTCTCCGTTATTCTTTGTATCTGTTCTTGTTCTGTAGGGAAAAGACTTAATTGTATATAAGCTCCGTCAGTATGATTTCCTCCGCTTGTGCTTTCAGATTGTTCATGTAACCTACCCATTCCATCTGCTTCTGTCTCTTGTTGGGTGCTGGCTGAACTTTCTGCAAGTCCTCCATTATCTGTGTTAATCTCCTGTTGGCTGTTTGGTCTATCTCCAACAGATGGGGAAACAGCTTCTCGCTCAACAACAGGGAATTGAATAGGGGGGTTCGATGTTCCTGAAGATATTTCTTTCTCATTCTCCCGTATTTTCCGAGAGGCTGTTCTGGCTGTGTCAATGTCAGGTCGGGTATCAGATAATCCCCGTTCCTCACGCAAGTGATTTCGTTCATATTCATTTCTCCTTTCACGCTCTATTTTGACTATGGTAATTGCAATTTGCCTAAATACCTGTTCAGACTGTTCACTAACTGCCGTACCTAATAGTGTAACAGTATCTTGGGTGTTAAAATCAAATATACTTAAAAAGTCCTCATGCTCAAAAAATTCATTTGGATTTAGTCCACATCTTTTCATAAGGGTATATGCAATGCTGACAGTAGCTGCATTTTCAAAAGCCACTTTAATATTGTCCTCATCATAGTCCTCTAAAAAGCTATTTTCTATGAGGTAGGGTATATCTCCTTTATGATTATCATAATACTCCTTTGCTAAATCCTGTGCAATGTTATAAAAGCCATCGGAAAGATTGTTTCCCTCTATACCATATTTATCTGCTAACATATCTAATATCGGTTGTTTATGATGCTCCTGCATATCCCAAAGATAAGGGAGGCGGGAATTTTCCCTGCCACCTGTATCGGAAACATCAAAGACATACCGTATCTTAGGAGTGTCCCCTGTCGGGTCAATTAGAGCAATTCCCTTTGATCCACGACGAACATATCGGTTCATTTTGTTATTCCACAATTCATATTCTGCACAAGCCGTAGCATCAGGGCGCTGTGCATAAATCATGAACTGTTCATAATATGGATATTTGTAAAGCCGTCCCATAGTAGCGAGAAAACCCGTCCATTCTGTAAAACTTCCTGTAAGTCTCTTGGCGGTATTTTCTGCCAACTGTGCAAAGGCTTGCAATTTATTCGGCATATTGTTCCTCCTTCATTTTTTGCAAAACAAAAGGCAACTCCATCTAAAAAGATAGGGTTGCCTATAATGCTGTTTTATTTAATTTTTTATAGCCGCTATCAAAACATAAAGATTGTACTTTGATTGAAACTAACAAATTGGTATTTGTCCTAATCTTTTTTTGCTGAGATTCGTTACATACTCTATAGTATAAGGTAATAATACTATTACTTTTTAAACAGGTGTCTTTTTCTTTCTACTTTTCCATAAATGTTTTCAGTCCATATCATCAGATAAATTTGCCATTATTTATAAAGTCTGCATGTTACTTCTTTTTATATCTTTTCTCAGTACTTTTTCTGTTTACAACAAAAACATAAAAACTGCTGCTGAATGCTCGTATGCAAAGATTACTACTTTACCATGTGCATAACTATTCACATACAGCCCCCCATAGTAAGTATAACTTTTGCATGCTTATACCCCTTATTCTTGCTACTACATTCCATAACAATGAAATAATCACTATCATTCTCATCCATTACAACAATACCTTGTGAATAATCAGTTTTCCAAAGTGGTTTTACACCATAATAGAGAGCTACAGCTTCATTTGTAGGATTTGGTGAATCTACATTGAAACCATTTTCAAATAACCACGCATGATAATTCTTAAGTGCAGGAGGGGGCCCCATTATTTGAAATGACATCATCATCGCCATTTGAAATTCCATTTCTTCATTAAGATTAATCACATATTTTTCAATAGGATTAAGTTTATATCCATCGATTGAGGTTTCTGTTTCTAAACCCTCATTAAGTTTGATTTTTTTCATATATCTTCCCCTATTCTATCAATCTTCTTTTGGTCTTGCATTCGCATATGCTTGATTTTTTGACACAAAGTCATTCACTTTTAAAAATGACCTACCCAACTCATTTAAACTAAGTACCAACATATATTCAGCGACTTCTCCTGAATGGTCAACACTACGCATTGGGTTTAGTTTCCTACGATATTCTTCAAAGGAATCTCCCACCATTAACCATTCATCATCCTCTTTATCATAAAAACAGTGATATTCTCGCCAAAAAGATTCATCATATTCTTCATAATAGTCTTCGTCAGCCGAAAAATCTGCCCAAGGGAAAAGTCGTTGGAAAACCATTGTATATGGTGTAAAAGGAAACCAATAGGGATACATATAATTTTTGATACTATTCCCGTCATCCACAATCAATTCCGTCTGTCCTCTACCACTGCTCTTGTTTACCCATTCTGTTGAATGCAATTTGACTTCGCCACCATCTTGAATGATTTGCATAAATTCTTTTTGAGATAATAAAAAATTATAATTTATAATATGTTCTGGCAAATTTGTAAAAGAAAGAAGTTGTTCATTCGACGAACTATTCAAGAAAACTTGCTTTATAGGAACTTTAACAAAGAAGCCTTTTCCTTTTCCACCATTTGTTCTTTCAATTGTTTCAGCCGTTAATTTTTGCCAAATACACGTATTATCATTAGGATTATATAAAACCACAATACAAGGCAAAGAATTTGTATTCCAATAATTGTATTGTCTCTCGTTAATATTTCGAAAAATTATACATCCATCTTTTTCCTCATTGAACCAACTTGCACCAGATTTTATTTGCAATGCAAGAAGTTGTTTTGGTTTACCAGATGATTCAATATACTCCATATGTGCATCGATGCCGACATCATTAACTGGTTGCTCTCGAAACATCCAGTTGTTACGTTCAGCAATTTCCCCACAATGATTCACGCCAATTCGTTCAGTTGAACTTGCCATAAATAATCTCCTTTTATTAATAATAACTATAAATAACTCATCGTAAAATCAACACGTCATCTGATTTTTTTTGCTACACATTTGAGGACAAATGCGAATAAAATCACCGCTACAAATTGAAATTTTTAAGCGTCTGGATATATCCATAACAGAAACTCACTCTTTATGCTTTAAGTCTTCCTTATCAACACTTCCAGAAACTCCTGCCTCTTTAATTTGCCCATTTTTAACTGTGTAAATATATATTGCATCTGGATCGTCATCATATCGAACATGGATATTCCATTCATTATATGATAAGATAACATTTAAAAACGAATGATTAACATCAATACTTTGAATTTCCTCTATGACATATCCTCTATCTTCAAGATATTCCCGCATGAGTTTTTCAGTATTTTTTGTTCCTGTAAAAACATAAATGAAACAAGTTAATACTATAACAGCTAAAATACCAACAGTTATGTAAAATCCTTTTCTTTTCATTGCATAAACCTCCCTATTATGTATAATCCGTAGTTCAAAGCTAAGATACAAATTCCTGTTTTCTTGTTTATGTATCAGCTCTACTTATTGAAATTTAACAGGTAAAATTAACGCTTATTTTCAATGACACACAATCAAGCAAACGCCAGTATAATTATCTATAAACGAGATATCATCTATCGATAAATCACAAATACGCGTTTTTCTGATCTTTGGATTAAAATGCGCCTCTGAATATTCGTCAATTAAATTTTCAATATCTTTCAAAGTAGCATTAGGAATATTTGAGATTTTTGGCATTGTAAGATAGTGTTTTGTAAAATCTCCACCCAGCCAAATACTCCATAACTCGACTTCACTGCTAGGTTCCGTGTTTTCAGTTAGGTACTTCTTTAATTCCAATAGCGCTAACTTGGTTGCAGAAATGTCTATTTCATAGAAATAAGTTTTTTTCACAAAACGATCAATCTCCAAGCAGTCCCGGCCATAGTAGCTTTTTGTAATGGACAACGCTTCAGCACTATGGAACTCAGGCATTTTTATGTCTGAAGACAATATAAGTACGCGGCTCATTAAAACCCTCCAATCAAGATATATTATGCAAATTCCTATTTATCAGTATAATAAACAATTATTTGTCCATTTTTTTACTCTTGAACAAATAATACATATATACATTATATAAGCCACTTACCAACTTAACAAGCAATAAGTTTATTACCACCTCCCATTTTTACTTTTTTATTCCATATCACATCTATCTTTTGTCCCAATATCATTGCTAAACTACCCAATACAAAACAATCCCTTGTATTGAGTAGTAATTCTATTTTTTTATTTTCTTTGCTGCATACCTTATAAACTCATCAGGTGTAGGTATTTCCTCTTTTGATGGTACTTGTTTTTGGTAAGCTCCTGTAACTCCATCATCGGGTTTATTGGTATATGCATAGTCTAAAGCCTTCTGCATTTCTTCTTTCACTTCTTTTACAGAAACACCATGTTTCTTTGCTACTTTACGGTAAATCTTTCTCATACTCATTTGTTTTCTCCTTTTCTTCGTTAGTAGATTAATAGAGACTATCCCTCAAAATCAGCAATCAGTTCTGCTGTAATGCTGTCAAATTCACCATCACTCATAGCAGTTACCTTATCCATAACTGATTGTGCAAGCTCCAAAAGCTCAGTTTCATCTTGCTCCAAGTGAGTTTGCATTTTAGTAAGTTCTGAAATTAAACCTGTTCTTGAGCCAGTATTGTAGATACAGATTAAATTCTTTTCTTCTAAGGTAAATTTACTCATAATCATCGCTCCTTTTCTCTACCTATTTGAGGTGTTTTTTTATGCTTTTCTTTCTCTATGAATGGCTTTGTTTTAAGCTGTTCCACTATAGAAGTTTTCTTTTTCTTTCTTTCTGTTTGCTCCAACTCTGCTACAGTAGGCTTATTATTGATAATGCCGTCCAGATGGTTGTAATTTTGTTCTACTGACTTTTCAACAGTTTCTAAATAGTTTTGTGTAGAAAGAAAATGTGGTTGTTCCTTAAAACCAAAGCTGTCTACATAATAAGAAGATACAACACCATTTACCTTTAAAGCAATGATGTCACTAACAGAGAGGGAGTGTCCCTTAAAATCAGCAGGGTGGTTTATATTAAACTGTTCATAGAGCTTGTTAAGGGTATGGTTTTGATTTCCGTTAAAATCGGTTAGGGGAGCAGTGTAGATAAGCTCATAATTATCATGGTCTACTGAAAGTCCAACATCTTGCAGTCGATTCAATCCTTCAAAGCGATAATCCCGGAGTTTCTCTCCATTTTTAAGCTGATAAATGGCAAAGGAGTTATTAGAAGTTTCCAAAAACCTCTGTTCAAGTTCTGATACAGAAGATTTTTCCTTGCCTTTTATTGCCTCATAGTCCTGTAAGGCAATCCAATCTGTACGCTGAATTCCAAATATTCCACTATGATTATCAATATCCTTACGGTCAAATGCCATTGCCTCAGTATCATCCTCATAAAGTAGGTACACCGTCAAATCCTGCTCAAACAGTTCTGCGGCACGTTCCCTTGATAGTGGGAGCATCTCATCATCTAAATATCCGTAGGAGTTTCGGTCTGTAATACTTATATCGGGGTGGTCAGGCAAAGGGTAGGCATGTTCTTGTATTGGTATATTAAAGTCAATGCTTTGTCCCTTTGTAGCCTTTGTAAAATCATAATTAGTTTCCTCATTCAGCACTGATGAAGTAATATTGTAAACCTCTGTAGCTTCCAGTACACCTTTAGCTTTAAAAGAATAGAGTTCCTGCTGATTGATACCATTAATAATTAAATGGTCTAAAACTCGAATACCCAGTAGATTACCAGTCTCTCTAAGGCGTTCTGTAATGCTAATATCTTCTTTACTGGGATTTAAATCGCCTGATGGGTGATTATGACAGAGAATCACGGAGTTGGCTTTATTGATAATGGCATTCCTAAAAACTTCTCTAGGGTGTACGATAGAACTGTTAATAGTTCCAACGGACACGACTTCATGGTCAATGACACGGTTCTTGGTATTGAGAAAGGCTACAACAAATGCCTCTTTATCATATATTTTATCCATCACCGAATGAAAAAAAGCAGATGCAGCTTCTGGTGAATTAATTATAGGGTTTCGGGTATTGATACCACTGCTCATTCTGTACAAATCGAGAAAGGCTTGGTGTTTTTCCCGTTGAACTGGGGTAGCAAGGAGCTGTGTGGCATTGTCCACTAATGCATTTAATCCCTTTCTCTGGGCATATTCTATAGCATCATCTTCTTTCACGCCAATAATTCTTGAAAAGGCTTGAATATAGCGAAGTTCATCAATAGTTGCCATCTTCATCCACCTCCTGTCTATCCGCTAAATCCATGAGCAGGAACAAATCCTTTAGCTTTTCAGCATCCTCTTCTTTTGTGATATATTCTTTGGGATTTTCACGTAGTTTTAATATATCCTCGGTATTCACTTCAATGTCTAAAAGGGTCTTAATCAAATTTTTAATACTCATAATTTTACCTTCCTTTCATCGCTCTATATCCGACTTTTTATGTGCAGGATTAGAGATTTTCCCCACCTGCTCCTTGGTTTTTCCTAACTGCTTCATAACAGAGGGCTTCTCCTTTTCAAACGATTTAAAAACAGCTTGGGGAGATACGAGGAAATTTTCATGCATATCCTCTTTTCCACAATAGTCATCAAGCCAAAGATCGTCGGATTTTATCAAGTATCCTACTTTGGTAAAATCCCCTAGTTCATCTTTTAGGATATGTTCGCCAAAGGCTTTCGGGTCAATGCATGTTTTCCATTCTTCGGGCATCTGCACCATACCTGATTTGTAAAGATAATAGTTGCCTAAGTCCTCTGCGTTTTTCACACCTTCAATCAGCACATAATAATCCACGTTGGAAGCAAAATTGATAAATGACCTGACATCTTTGAAAGGAGAAGTTTCTGCAATAGCATCTAACTTGGCAAGCTCTGATGAGGGAAGTTCTGATAGACAAAGGGCAAGATAATTTAATTCATCAATATCCGTATAAACATTCAGTACATTGATAAGTCCTGCCACATTAGTTTTAAATTCATCAAAGAATATCTCTTTAAAATAAGTTCCATCTATGCCAATACGGTCATAGACTGACTTCATTTCTTCTTTGGTAACAGGAAACGACACCCATTCACCTAAATCCCGTTCTCCATCATCATAGGCTTTACTGTTCACAATAAATGCTTTGATTTCTTTACTCATTTATTTCTTGCCCCCTTTCTTCGCCGGAAACTCCATTTTAAAGTTTACATACTTACCACCTGTATCATCAAGAATGATAATAGCATCATAGGTTTTACCTGTTTTTTCAGAGTAACATCCATTTAATTTTACTTTGCCATTTTTCAAAAGTTCAGTTGCTATGGTCTTTGTCAAATTCTTTTTCTTTGCCGTAAAAAACTTATTTGCTTTCCATAGGGCAAAACCACAAGCTCTGTTTTCACAGCAAAATCCTTTCTTATTCTCTTTTACATTACTACCACAGCGAGGACATTCGCCGATAGATTCTACTTTAGCATTTGGGGTAAAAAGGGTATCTGCACCCTTAATGACTTCATAGGTTTTTACAAGGCTTTCAGTCATATTAGAAATATCCGTTAAAAAGCTTTGCGGGGAAAGTGTCCCACGCTCAATCTGTTTTAGCTGTTCCTCCCATTCGGCAGTTAACTGTGCTGATTTTATTGCTTCTGGTAAAACAGTAATAAGAGAAACACCTTTATGAGTTGGGATAAAATACTTTGTCTTTTTCTCTCCATTACGTTCGGCAAGTCCCGTTTTGATGAGCTTTTCCAAAATTCCTGCACGAGTGGCAGGAGTGCCAATACCTTTACGTTCTGCATCCTCCATTGCCTTATTTGCATTTTCCATAGCTGAAAGTAGGGTATCGTCAGTAAAATGCTTTGGCGGACTGGTTTTCCCTTCCTTAATAGTAGCCTTTGCAGTAAATACTTCGTCTTGAGCAACAGGTGGCAGGCTTGTGTCTTTTTCTTCTTGAGACTGTTCCTTTTTAGCATAAATATAAATTTTTTGTGCTGCCTTCCAACCGTCCTCAAGTATGGTTTTTCCCTTTGCGGTAAATACTGCACTGCTACATTTTGCCGTTATAAGAGTTTCTGCATAGCGGCAGTTATTCCCAACTGCACAAACTAAACGCAGAGCAATAAGGAGTAAGACTTCTCTTTCGCCAAAGGGCAGAGCATGAATATCACAATTTTTTACACTCATGGTAGTTACAATGGCATGGTGGTCAGATACCTTGCTGTTATCTATTAAATGTGCCATGTTCACAGGTGTATTATGGAGTGAAAAAATTCCTGCGGTGATTTCTACCACAGCGGGAATGCTGTCTTTCATATCTTCTGTTAAATAACGACTATCTGTACGAGGATAAGTTACCAGTTTCTTTTCATAAAGGCTTTGAACATATTCGAGGGTCTGCTCTGCGGTAAATCCAAGCTGTCTGTTTGCTTCTCTTTGCAATGTAGTAAGGTCGTAAAGTTTAGGGGGTTTTTCTAATTTTTCTTTTCGTTCCACCTTTTCAATTGTGATACTCTGACCGTCACAGGCATTAAGTAAAGTTTCTGCCTCTTGTTTGTCTTGAAGTTTTTCTCCTTGTAGGATAAAACTACCTAAATCAAGTTGTACTGTATAGAAAGGTGTTATTTCAAAGTTTGTAATATCCGCTTCACGCTCTACCATCATAGCAAGAGTAGGAGACATTACTCTGCCCACATTTAAGGTCTGACCATAGAGAACAGAAAATAGGCGGGTAGCATTAATGCCTACAATCCAATCCGCTTTGGCTCGGCAAAGTGCAGATTGGTAAAGCAATTCATAATCTGATCCATTACGAAGATTTTTAAAGCCCTCGGCAATGGCACTTTCCTCCATCGAGGAGATCCAAAGTCTTTTAACAGACTTTTTACAACATAGCTTTTCATATACCAATCGGAAGATAAGTTCTCCTTCACGTCCTGCATCGGTGGCGGCGATAATTTCTGTAACCTCGGTGCGTTTCATCAGTTCTCCAATAATATTTATTTGCTTTTCTTTACCCTTTGAAATGACATACTTCCAATTAAGCGGCAGGATAGGCAAATCCTCATACTGCCACTTAGCATACTTCTCATCGTAGCAATCGGCAGAGGCAAGCTCCACCAAATGCCCCACACACCATGTTGCAAGATAGCCGTTTCCCTCAATATATCCATCTTTTTTGACCGTAGCACCTATAATGCTTGCAATGCTTTGTGCCACGGACGGTTTTTCTGCAATGACTAATTTCATTCTTTCACGTTCCTTTCTTTAGAGCTTAGGATAGACTCTACATTAGCAGCCTGAACACTCTTCTTTTTACGCTTTTTATCATTAGGGGCGGGAGATGTTTTCTCCCGCCCGTATATAGGTTTTTGCACCATCATTTTTTCATAAACACTATCCGTAAAATAGGTCATTGAATATCCTCACTTTCTTCATTTTCATCCTCAATTTGGTATTCATACTCATCGTCATCTTCAAAATCATATTCTTCAAGTATTGTATTGCCTTTGGTATTTCCCTTATTTTTCAACACCTTGAAATAGTAAAATCCACCGCCTGCTATTCCTACAATCAGTAACATGAACAATATGCCACCTTTACCATTGCTTTTTTCTTCTGTAGGTTCAGGAGCAGGTGTAGAGGTTGTGGTCTTTCCTATGCATTTGGTAGGGTCATTTTTACAAAGAGGACAATTCGGGTCTACCTTTCCATCTTCACAAAGATCAGTACAATTACATACCTGTGGCACTTGAGACTGTTTTGGGGTTTCTCCCTCAATGAGTGCAAGCAAATCAGCCTCATCTACAAGATTTAGGAAGTAGACATTTTCCTTATCATCTGCTCGGTCGATTACTAAGTAGAAGTAGTTGCCGTTCTTGGAAACAAGGGTTACAAATTGTTTATCTTCAGCTTGTTCCTCTGAAATATCATCTACAAGGGTTAAGTTGCCATCAGGAGTGAGGGGAGTAGGGTCAGGCTTTGGTGTTTCCATTTCTTCAGGAATAATTGGGATTTCTTCTTCACCACCTCCTGCAAAGGCTGTAGCAGGGAAGATGGCAAAGCAAAGTATTACTGCAAACAAGGCAGCAAATATACGAATATTAATTTTCTTCATAGTTTGTTTCCTCCTGTTTTAAATTTAAAAAAGACGCATCGTTTTTTTCTCGATACGCCTTTAAAAATGCAGATAGCTCACTGGTATTCATTTTGGTACTACGAACAAGTTCTACAATCTCGGTATTTTCCAGTTCTGTTTTCTGTCTCTCCAATTCACGGAGTTTTTGTTGTAACTCTGCAATCTTTTCTTTGGTATTTTTGATTTCTAAAATGACTTTTTCTTTCTTCTTACTCATTAAATCCTCCTTAATTCAAACGCCCATAGGCATAAAAATGTTGTGTCCAATAGGTGCTATTTACAGAGGCATATTGTATGGGATTTCCACAGTGGATCATCATACCATTTCCCACATAGATTCCAACATGGGATACTGCACCGCTGCTTGCGTAAGTACCTGTAAAGAAGATAATATCTCCGGGTCTTGCTTCACTTGGTGGTATTATGGCACATTGATTGAAAATACCTTGTGCCGTTGTTCGGCTCATAGGATATACGCCCGATTGGTTTAATACCCAACATACAAAACCAGAACAGTCAAAGCTGGTGCTTGGAGAACTGCCACCCCATACATAGGGATATCCTAAATATTTTTCTGCCTCATTGATAAGAGCTGCAAAGTCAGGGTCGGTCAGTGCATCAGGTGGTATATCATAGTCTGTGTATTCGCCTTTATTGGGAGCATAAATATTGCCCTCAAACAAGTAAGGCTTGTTGCCCTGTGTTTCCATATACACGCCAAACATCTTGTACTGTTCATCAGTCAAATTATTTGCGGCAAGAATACTAATGTCCTTATTCTTCAGCGTAATATGGAGAATGTAATAATCATAAGGGACTTCTACAGTATAGGTATCGCTGTGGGTATTCCCGTCCTCATCTGTCCATGTATCAGTACGTGTTTCAGTTCGATAACGTACCTGTACTTCTTCATGGGTAGTAAGAGAATATTGTTGGTCAAACAAGGCTCTCAGTTCAGCCTGTACTTCAGATTTTTTATATACCTGTAACTTTGCCGTTAGGTAGGACGCAAGGGTAAAAGGGTTATGTCCGATTTCATCTAAATGATATTGATACTCGTCATAACCTGGATATTCGCTTTCTATGCTATCTATACGCTCCTGCAATGATTGCTCCAGTAGGGTATAATCTTCATCTACGGCAACAATGTCCTCGTCCTCAGAAGTATAAGAAGTTCCTACGATACTTTGAAAACCACCTTCCAGCATAATGGAGCAGGAAGAAACTGCACTTATTAAAAACATAAGGGCAACTCCAATTCCAAGAGCAATTAAAATACCCTTTTTATTTCTGACAATAAACTGTGTGATTTTTTCAGTGGCACTTGCTGTCTTGTTAACCGCTGTTTTTGTGTTCTTAGCTGTTTGATGGGCTGTCTTAGCACCTTTTCCATACCGATTTGCAAGGTACTCTTTTTTAATTGTCTGCTTTTGCTGCCACCTCGATATTGGATTGGTGCTAACTTTGGGGTTATCTCGTAAACTCTTTTTATAAAGATAATTCACCTCTGCTTTAACTGTCTGATTTTCTGCTTTGGCAAGGTGACCATAGGGTTTCAACTTATGGCTACGATAGGCACTGTGTATCCGTCTTGCTCCAAACTCTACACCTTGTTCCGTCTTATGAGCTGCCTCCACGCCCACATTATCCTGTTCACCCTCACGGATCTCCTTATGAATTTTATTAAGCAACTCCCTTTGGGGAATGGTCTTAACAGCACGGGATAATTTAGAGGGTGGCTTAGGTTTATCTGCTTCCTCAAAGTACAAACGCACCTTTGCTTTGCCTGTATCGGCATCAAAAGTGCGTTCTTTTCTAATATATTTTTCCTTTGGTATCTTCTCCTGTGCCTTTTCTAATTTGTCAGCTGCTTTTTCTGCTTTCTTTAAAGGATTTTCAAGTTCAGAGTCGGCACGTTCTTCCTCAGTAAAGGTAAGCCTTGATACTTTACCAGCAGGACGGAATGACTTTTTATCCATAGGGCACCTCCTTCTACCTATACATCAATTTTATCTTTTATTTATAGGCGTAAAAAAACGCCACATAACAGTAATGTTAGTGACGTAAAAATATGTTTGCTTCTATACTTCATCCCACAAATCTAACGCTTCTTGCTCTGATAATTCTTGTTTTAAATCATCAATTTTTTCTACAAAATCATGTAACTGCTCTAATTCTTTTGAATATTGCTTAATTAACTCTTCTAAATCTTTTGAGAGTGATAGAGCATAAGCATATGTCATTTTATTATTGGAAATTATTCTCCATTCATTGCCTGATTGACCACTTGCTTTAGCATATTTATATTCAACAAGAATACGTCCAGCTTCACCTAAAACAGTTCTTATTCCTAATTGTATATTTTCACCTGCTTTTTTACTGTTATTATAACGCTGACCAAACTTGTCTCCACCTGGGACAATATTATAATTAACATGTAACCACAATTTATCATCCTCAAAAGTCTTATCTACAATTTCATCACTAATTGCTAATAGCTCAGTTAATCTTTTTTTCATTTCAGATAAAGTTTCTTTGCCAAGTTCCTTTGTGTGGTCTGGATTATTTTTTACTGCACTTTCTACTTTCTTTTTTAGCTGTTCATTAACATACGGCTTTGTTTTTTCTACTATTTTTTCTCTAATATCATTTAAAGTCTTGATTTTGTTTTTCTCATTATTCTCGTTTATTTCAATTTCTTGTTTTATTTCCTTTACTCCCATAAAATTTACCTCCCAAATGATTTACTATATTATACCATATCTTTTAAGAACTTGTAACTATTTCATTTGGCTTAGTGGTCATGATACGGTAAAGCTCCGTATCTTTCGGAAATTTATCGGTAAAGGGTAAAATCACATTGCCGTAAAATAATAATCCTTCGCCCTCGCCTGATTGGGTCACATAGGAAAGCTGATGCGGGGAGATATTAAGCTGCTTTGCTAAGATTTGTCTATCTCCTGATGCTTGGTTAAGCATATAGATGAAATCAGAGTTTTCAAAGATATTCTCCACTTCACGAGAGGATAGCAGGTCTTTGACATTTTGGGTAATGCCTGTAGGAATTCCTCCCCATTTCCTAAACCGTTTCCATATCTCTACAGAATAAGCGGCTGTTTGTTCTTCCTTCAAAAGCAAATGAAACTCATCCATATAGTAACGGGTTGCTCTTTTTTCAGCACGATTTACCGTTACCCTATTCCAAACTTGGTCTTGTACCACGAGCATCCCTAGTTTCTTTAATTGCTTACCCAGCTCCTTTATATCAAAGCAGACAAGGCGATTAGTAATATCCACATTGGTACGGTGGTTAAATAGATTAAGTGAGCCTGTTACATAGATTTCAAGAGCAGCTCTTATATGCTGTGCCTCTTTTTCCTGCTGATTTTCAAGGGCATTATATAAATCTTCCA
>ENA-UOOR01001863-UOOR01001863.1-fermentation-metagenome-genome-assembly--contig:-NODE-1863-length-23301-cov-194.371247_pt1 | contig 23301 bp, 18 predicted proteins | sample MGYA00245780_ERZ724029 | MGnify/ENA primary metagenome ERZ724029 (study PRJEB28704, sample SAMN03018315) | fermentation metagenome | biome: anthropogenic terrestrial biome; feature: soil... | reverse complement strand
TCCTGTCAAAAAGATGATTTCTCTGCGTCTTTGCGTAGTTCTGTAATCTGTGATCGGTAATCTGTGATCAGGGATCTGTGATCGGTGGTTAGGAATTCAATCCGTAATCTGCAATCCGCAATCTTGACCGCAAAGGCTTATACGCGGACAGGCCTGTCAGAAAACAAACCTGTAAATTTTGTAAATCCTGTCAACAAGATGATTTCTCTGCGTCTTTGCGTCATTGCGTGGTTCTTAAATTTGCAATCTGCAATCCACAATTCCAAATCCCCTACCTTTGCACCATGAAATTACCTAAACACCGCCCCCTTACCGATTGGTTACCTATCAGCCGCGATGAGCTTGATCGTCGAGGCTGGGACGAGGTGGATGTGATTATCATTTCAGGTGATGCTTATGTAGATCATCCTTCGTTTGGACTGGCCGTGATGGGTCGATTGATTGAAAAAGAGGGTTTCAGGGTAGCCATTCTGCCACAGCCAAACTGGCGGGATGATTTGCGTGATTTTAAGAAATTGGGTAAACCCCGCCTCTTTTTCGGGGTAACTGCCGGTGCCATGGATTCTATGGTAAATCATTACACCGCAAACAAACGTCTGCGTTCGGATGATGCCTACACGCCCGGCGGAGTATCCGGTTTCCGGCCTGATTATGCCACGGTGGTTTATTCCGGTATCCTGAAAAAGCTATTTCCGGATGTGCCGGTAATCCTTGGCGGCATAGAAGCCTCCATGCGCCGCCTCACCCATTACGATTACTGGAGCGACAGCCTGAAACCCGACATCCTTACTTGGAGCGGTGCCGATATGCTGGTATTTGGCATGGGTGAAAAAAGCATCGTCAGCCTGCTCCATCGCCTGGCTGATGGCGAAAAAATTGAACAAATCAGGGATGTTACGCAAACCGCTTTTAGAATGCACAAAGGGGAGTCCCTGCCAGATTGGGAAGGCATTCCAACAAAGCAGCTGCCCAGCCATGAAGCTTGCCTGACCGATAAAAAGGCATTCTCAGACCATTTCAGGCTATTTGAAGAAGAATCTAACCGTTGGCAGGGCGCCCGGCTGATTGAAGCCCACGGTGACTGGCTAACCATTATAAATCCGCCCTGGCCTCCCATGCAGGAAGCCGATATTGATGCTGCTTTCGACCTTCCTTACACCCGCCTGCCTCATCCGCGTTACCAAAAACGAGGACAACTGCCTGCCTTTGAGATGATTAGAAACTCAATCAACCTGCACCGGGGCTGTTTTGGCGGGTGTGCTTTTTGCGCTATTTCAGCTCACCAGGGAAAATTTGTGGTCAGCCGCTCCGAAAAATCAATCCTTAATGAAATAAAAGAAGTTGCGTCAGTCCCTGATTTTAAAGGACACCTTACCGATATGGGCGGCCCTTCGGCCAATATGTATAAGATGCAAGGCGTAAATACCGATCAATGCAAAAAATGCCGGCGCCCTTCCTGTATATTCCCGAGCATCTGCAAAAACCTCAACACCGACCACCGCCCAATGACCGCTCTTTATCAAAAAGCACAGAAAATGCCCGGAATAAAGCGCATCACCATCGGTAGTGGGATACGCTACGATATGCTTGTTGGCCGGAGCGAAGCAGAAAGCAAGGCATTCGGACTGAACGAGTATATGCAGCAGGTAATTTCCAAACATGTTTCGGGAAGGCTGAAGGTAGCGCCTGAACACAGCTCAGCGCAGGTGCTTCAGCTTATGCGCAAGCCACATTACCGCACCTTTATTGAATTTCAAAAGCAGTTTAACAACATCAACCACCAGCATGGATTAAAACAGCAACTCATCCCCTACTTTATTTCTAGTCATCCCGGTAGCCGGCTTGAAGATATGGCCGAACTGGCCTGCGAAACCAAAGAGCAGGGTTTCCGGCTGGAGCAGGTGCAGGATTTCACACCCACGCCCATGACTTTAGCCACCACCATCTATTATACCGGCATTGATCCCTATACTTTAAAACCTGTATACGTAGCGAAAGCCAAAGAAGACAAAATCAACCAGCAACGCTTCTTTTTCTGGTATAAGCCTGATAACAAGCGGTGGCTAAATGATACCCTCAAGAAGATCGGACGGAATGATCTTCTGCAAAGATTTAACAAGAGGTAAGCGATTATGGACTCCAATTCAAATAAGCCTTATGAATCAGGCTTTCTGACAGGATATCAAAGAAGCCTATTTTAGGTCCCGCTGAAAAACTCCTAATCATCTAATATCTCATAAATTATAAATTTGTTTTTTCTGACATGATTTACAGTATTGTTTTTTGACAGGATTTACAGGATTTACAGGTTTTATTTTGGTCTGCTGAAAAGCAAGGAAGTGGACGTATGGCGAGATAAACCTTGCATGTAACATAAAATATATCATCATACCATGCTGAAATCCAATCATATATTATTTTTTCAGCAGACCCTATTTTAAACAAAAGTAGATTCCACACAAGCCATTGGAATAATAAAGCTTGAACTACTGATTGTTATGAATATTCTCTTCAAACTTTCCACGTCTTTTCTTCTGAATTTCACTTCAGAAACTGCTTAAAGTAAATTAAACCACTTATTGCTTTTTGTACCGAAACCCAACTTCAAAATTTTTCAATGGATCAATATATACAGAGTCAATTTTATAATTTTGTTCAATATAATTGACCCAATTGGTATGAATATGTTTGATTGTATTTGTTTTTTCCTTCATTCCCGGGTAAAGTATCAGAAATCCCAGTTCATCAATTTCTTCCATCTGCCGGGATCTTTCACTAGTAAAAGGAGCATTTATAACATAAAATGTGTTGATATCTTTTAAGAGTTCTTCAGGCTCATTTTCATTTGGATTATATGCTTTAACTTGTGATCTCAATTGCTTGAAATAATAATTGTAGAAAGGCGCTATCTGGCTGACCACAATGGCAGCGGAATCTTTAGAGACAGACTTTTCAACCATTTGAGATATCTGCTTAAAGTTCTCTTTGGCATTTTTTGTGTAATAAGTATTCAAAAAGGCAAAGTTGAGGATGTTACTTATAAAAATAGCTGCAAAAAGCACAATAATAGTTTTTAGGTTAAATTTCTGATAGCCAATAGCAACAGCTATTACCACAAATGGCATAGCATCCATCATACTCTGCTGATTAATTACAGGTTTAAAGAAGGATACTATATAGGTAACTATGATAACGGAAACCAAACTATAGCCTGTTAATAAATAGCCAGGATGCAGAAATAGTTTGTCTCTGTTCTTTCCGATGAAAAACATTGTTACAAACAACCCTATACCAAATATATAAAACAGTGTAGTTAAAGGCTCCTTCCCGGTATAGATATATAAATACTCGAAAAAATAGCCGATACCAGGCAGATCCATAAAAATTGTTTTACTTGCATGGCAATATGAGATGATATACAATATGATTTTATTAATATTTTTACAATATTGTGTAAATAAATTTTTTATGTTCAAATAAAGAGTAAATTTGCGAAAAATTCTCAGAAAAAATGAGCACGATGTATACTTTACCCCCCCCCCCCCCCCCCCCCCGCGGTATGTTTATTTTTTCACTATGAGAATTTCAACAGAGTACTTGCTTATTTTCACCTAAGCGTACTGGCAATTATTTATTATAGGGAATTTCATAATAATTTATTTGAAACTACTTTTAAGCAACAATGGACTCCGCATTATAATACCAAATACATTTTCAAGATAGGAAAAAATAAGTTCGATTAGTCCAAGCCGTCTGACAATAATTTCTGGTCAGATGGCAATTTATGGTTACCACCCAAATCTGTAAATTAATCTCTAAAAAAATTTAACTATGAAACGTTTTTTTCTACCAATAATTGGACTGATGTTCATTTCACTTTCATGTGAAAAAATAAATCCTGAACAAGACAATAAACCTACGAATTCCAATGTTTATGAAAAAGCAAACGTCAGTTGTAAGAATGGGATTCTAATCTTTAAGGATTATGCAACACTTCATGATTATGAAAGTGTGGCAAACCTTATGGATATTGAATCACTTACGGAACTTGAAATGGGGTTAGGCTTTAATTCTCAAAAGCGGTTATTCGAGAATATTGCAATGAAAGAGTATGACTTACAAATAAGGCCGTTTGAGGATAAAACAGAAGAAGAAATGAAAAACATTCCATTCCCTGGTCATTCTCCTGAATACATGGAAGCTATAAAATTAGGTTTCATTAAGGAAATAAACGAACCCGAAGGAAGTTATATAGATTATAACTTAGCAGATCGTTCAATGGCTGCCTATCTGAATAGCGATGGGTTTGTAATGGTTGGTAAAGTGCTTTATTTTGTAAGAGACAATAGTATTAAAAGCCTAGAAAATGCAACCGTATACGATGGAACAAAATTGATTGCTGAGACAAATAGCAAGAGTTCTGAGATTTTGGATACTAAAAGTGTTATGTCCGGAATTTATACTGCATATCAGCATGATGATATAAGCGGTGCTTGGGTAACCGTAGGCAACTTTAGAACTAGAATGTCAGCAACATTTATCATTAAGACTTTTGGCTATGATTCAGGCTCAAACTGGTCTAAATATATTGAGTGTCATCCATTAAGTGTAGGCACAAACTCACAAAGGAAGAATGGCTGGGGTAAATGGAATCAGTATTGGGGGCCTCAAACAATCAATGGAACTGCCAGCCTGAAAATCGAGTGGAGCTTTGAATCGTATGGTCCTTATATTTATCAGGGCATTAATAGTAATTTTTCAACCTACCGCCATTTGCCTTCAGCCAGTAATGCAACCATTACGTATCATCCTTTTACGGGCGAGCCAGCTCCCTTTCTTGATTATGTCATTGCTGAGGCACCAAATAACGGCTATTACGGTTGGGGTAATAAACCGATTTCATTTGACATTACAGCAAATTTGCCCGGTGGATGCTGCGGCTTTACACGTCATGTGATATGGTAAAACCAAATCTGAGTAACTCACCCGGGAACAAAGCCTTAAAACTGGACTCGCAATTGAATATTTATTTATTTTGTAAGCCTCCGATTTCTTAAGGTTAAAATATCTTTAACTTGGTTCCCGGGTATTGTTAAACCTTTATCCACATAGTTCATATGAAAAAGTTCCTATTAATATTAACATTAGCTACATTCTCTATTTCTTCCTGCCAGAAAATCAGGGACGATATGTTGCCGGAAGGAAGAAGACAGATGTATTTTCAGTCTATTTTAAACCCCGATAGTTGCATCAGGGTGTTTGTTGGGCAAACAACAGGCATTCAGGATGATATACAATCACCGGTAAATGATGGCATTGTTTTCGTATTCATTAACAATGTTTTTTCTGATACGTTACAAAATGTTGAATCGGGCATTTACGAGTCGGAATTAAAGCCAGCTATTAATGACACTATAAGAATTGAAGTGCTTGCTAATACTAAAATGACAGGGGAGACGATTATTCCTACTCCGGCTGTCATAAGCAATCCTGAGTATAAATACCCTACATTCTACGATGCTATGAGTCAGCAAAATTATGGTACGCTCACATTTTCTATTAACGATAACCCGGAACAAGAAAACTATTATGAGATATTAATATACAATTCCCAATTTAGTGATTATACCCAGGAATACTGGTACACATATGAAAGTAATTACTGGACTATTTATAAACCGGATATAGTTATTCAAAACGAGGGGGATTGGGACTTTATACCAACTACATTGTTTTTCAGTGATGAGCTTTTTAATGGAAAAATCAATATTTTCTCATTTATTACGCATGCAAGCAATAGTAGCTACATTTTATTGCGCAGCATTTCAAAAGAGTATTATTACTTTCGTAAGTATTACACCCGCCATGCGTTCAATGCGCAACTTCATACTGACGGAATACATAACCTGTTATTTGCGGGAGAACCTTTAGATATGTACACAAACATAAAAGGCGGACTTGGGGTATGTGCTGCTTATAGTTCAACAACAGCAACCAAAATAGTAGTAATACAATGAAATACATGATAATAACCTATTTTGCTTTATTTATAGGTACTCAGGCCTTAGCTCAGCATACCATGCAGGGCTATATTTCCGATACAAAAACCGGCGAAAAGCTTATCGGTTGTTCTGTGTATATTTCAAGCACTACGGAGGGGGTAACCAGCAATAATTATGGATTTTACAGCATAAAAACCAATAAGCTACCAGCCCGACTGGTTTTCAGCTATATTGGATATATCTCTGATACCCTTGAATTTAGAAATTCAGTAGAAAATAGTAATATATCACTAACTCCAAAAACGAGCGACCTAAAAGAGGTGGAAATAAAGGCCACAGGTACAGCTACCTCAACCCCACGTACAGGAGTGCTTACTATACCGGTGCAACAGATAAAACAATTACCGGCCCTGGGAGGTGAAGTAGATGTGTTGAAAGCCTTTCAACTTATGCCCGGTGTGCAGGGTGGCACCGAAGGAACCAGCGGTTTGTATGTGCGCGGAGGTACGCCCGACCAAAATCTTGTACTGCTGGATGATATTCCTTTATACTACGTTAATCATATTGGAGGTTTTGTGTCGGTGTTTGATGTAAATGCTATCAATGATATAAAACTTATCAAAGGCGGTTTTCCTGCCCGCTATGGCGGACGTTTAAGCAGTGTAGTGGACATAAGAATGAAAACCGGAAATTCAACTGGCCTTAAAGGAGAGTATGGTATTGGCATACTTGCCAGCCGATTATTTATTGAAGGTCCTTTATCCAAAAATAAAAAAACAAAATTTATGTTTAGTATTCGCAGGTGCAATATCGATTTGGTCACCAGATTAGCAACAAGAATGCAAAGTAACCTGGAATACAGTGCAGGATATACTTTTTATGACTTGTATTCAAAAGTTACACACCAATTCGATGCAAAGAATTCCTTGTCATTTTCATTCTATAATGGACGGGATAATATCTTTTTCAAACAAAGAGATCGTGGTGATGTCGGGGCGGTTACCTTTTTTGATTATAAGGCAAATATCAAATGGGGAAATACCCTTGCATCATTCAAGTGGAATCATCAATACAACAGCCATGTTTTTGGTAGTCTCACCTTTGCTTATACACATTTTGATTACCTCAACGGAGTTCAGTACGTAGAAAAAAATAAAACTGACAGAAAGGTTGTTGAAAAAGCAAATTCATCTTTTGTTTCAGGGGTTAACGATCTGATTCTGAAGAAGGATTTCGATTACTTTGTCTCTAACATATTCTCACTTAAACTGGGAGCAGGCTATACCCATCATCAGTTTAATCCGGGAATGAATTATTATAAGAATGTTTCCATAGATTCTATGGCAGGTTCTCCTAAATTACAATCTGATGAAATTACAGCCTATGCCGAAAGTGATTTTAAACTTTTTAAGGACGTTAATGCAAATGCCGGAATTCATTTTAACACTTATTTTGTTGGAGGGTCCATTTTTCCAACATTACAGCCAAGAATAACGGTGAACTACAAAATGAGACCCAATTGGTCAGTAAAATCGAGTTTTGTTTACATGCAGCAGAATCTTCATCTTTTATCAAACAACGGAGCAGGATTGCCTACAGACCTATGGGTTCCGGCAACATCAACCACCAGCCCGCAATACAGTTACCTTTATAGTCTCGGGCTATATCACACGCTTAAAGACAATGGCATTGAACTAAGCCTTGAAGGGTATTATAAATCGCTGAACAATCAAATTGAGTTCAGCGAAGGCGCAAGTTTTTTTGGCGGAACCAATAATTGGGAAGATAAGATCGAAAGAAACGGCAAAGGCAAAAGTTATGGGGTGGAATTTCTTGCTCAAAAAGAACATGGCAGGCTAACGGGATGGATAGGCTATACCCTTAGTTACAATTACCGGAAATTTGATAATATAAACAAGGGACAATGGTTCCCTTATAAATTTGACCGCAGACATTATCTTACCCTGGTTGCGAACTATGCTCTTAATGAAAATATAGTTTTCAGCGGCGATTTTGTGTTTAATACTGGTAATGCAATTACACTTCCCGATGGCAAATATCCAACCATAAATGAAGAATTTAACTATGGATCCTTCGCAAACCCTTTTCCCGTATTTACCAGGGTATATGATAATACATATACTTATCCCGGCAGAAACCAAAGCCGGATGCCGGTTTACCACAGGCTTGACTGTGCGGTTAGGTTCATAAAAGAAAAGAAAAAAGGAACACGTGAATGGGTGATCTCAGTATATAATGTTTACAGTCGCCAAAACCCCTATTTTGTTTACATGGAGCATGATAAGCAAAAACAACTCCACCTCTACCAGATCAGCATTTTCCCAATAATCCCTTCTTTTACTTATGTGAGGACTTTCTAGGAAAACATGAGCAGCGTAAAACTCACCAAAGCAGACAAAGTCAACAAATTATCGAAACTCCAATGCCTACCATTTTAAACCGGCCAGCTTTTGTTTCACCTCTTCCATATCGGGGTCGTCTCCAAAAAGCAGATCCGGTTCAAGGTAATGCAGGCTGTGTTCCCTTTTGAATCTTTCTTCTCCACCGCCGGTAATATTAAGCATAATTAAGGCATCTTTATCAATAAGACCTTCATTAACTGACTTAATAAGCGAAGCAGTAGCAATGGCCGAAGCAGAATAGATATCGATGCCTTCTTTTTTGAGGAACAGCTCTTTAGCTTCCCGGGCCTCAAGATTAGAAGCCATCAATACATCGCCGTCAGTATCGGTAAGGGCATCAAAGAGGCCACCGATAATCGGATAGGGTGGTTTTCGGTTCGACAATACCTTGGCTTCTATTTCAGTAACATGTTGGCGGGCCAACTCACTATCATATGAAAGCATTTCACGGGAATGTGCTTTCCAGGCCTTGTATATGGGTAGGAAAGGATTGTTTTGCGATACCATCAGCTTCATTTTGTTGCTGCCATAACGGCCATCCTCAATTAGTCTGAGATTGGCCTCCCAGGCTGCAATGGCACCGGTTCCACTGCCTACGGCCTGAAAATAATAATCAGGTATGCGGCCAATGGTAGTTACCGCCGATAGGGTAGTAGTACCCATCCCATCCCGTCTTGCCACATTTTTAGCACCGCCTTCTGCCAGAAAGCCTTCGCATTTGGCAATTAAATTAGACAAATGTATGGCATCATAATAATCTGTATCGAATGCAGTAACTGCAAGTTTTACACAATCCTTCACTGGCTCACTGAACCAAAGGGCATCTATATAATCGTGTGGTACACACAACAATAAAGGAATATTATTGTCGGAACACACTTTAGCGAATGCCCGGGCAGTGTTTCCGGCTGAAGCAACCACCAACACCTGCTTCTGCTCAGGATTCATCCTGCCACAAACTGCATAAGCTTCGGTTTCTTTAAAAGAACAGGTAGTCATGCCGCCGTTTCGTTCGGGCCAGTAGCCACTAAAAGTTATCCATAGGTTTGACAGCCCGAGTGCTTTACCCAGCCCCTCACTTTTGTATGTTACGGGTGCCGATGAGCCTTCTAACAGGCGTTTGATGGGAAGCCAGTTTGCAAAAGCGTAAAGTCCATAGCTGGAATCCAGGGTAAGTAATTGCTTGTGGTCATATATGGCCCGGATAAGTGCGGGTTTTTCTTCGCCCGGAGCATCCAGGGTCCAACCATTGTCTTCAAAAATATTACCACTGGCCTGAGATTGTAAGCGGTAACGCGTTGGGGTAAAATCAGCGTACATAGTCTTTCTGTTAAAGAGGGCAAAAGTAAGCAATGTAGATGGAATGTACGGGTCTTAAACCGCTTTATAAGGTCGTTGTTCTTTGGATTTAAAGCCAGAAACAGGATTTTATGAATCTAATGCTCAGGATTTGAATTATTTTTGCAAAAAGCATTGTTATGACTTCATTTGAACTTCACGGATCTGATCACATTCAATTAAACCAATTGCTAAAATTGCTGAATCTTGTTGAGAGTGGGGGAGAGGCCAATCAGGTAATCCTGGCAGGTGAGGTCATGGTAAATGGAAGCATAGAATTAAGAAAACGTAAAAAACTTTATCCCGGCGACAGGGTAGAATATGACCGGAAGTCGATAAAAATTGTTGACAGCTGATCATTTTAGATCAAAGGTTAAAGGCGGTGGCAGGGTAGGGGAGCCTACCCGAAATTTGCCAGATGCATTTCCAGATCGGTCATAATGTCTTCCAGGTTTTTAATTTTTCCTTTCTCAGCATTAAACACCAGTTGAATTTCACTATGTGCCTTTAGATGGCTGTGAATTTCCTCCATTCTGGTTTGCCCGGGATAACCTTTGATAAAAATAAAGTAATCCGCATGTTTAAGAGACTGAATCATCGGCTGTTGCGTATTGTTGTTTCCAATCAAACAATAATAGAGCCGCTGTTCTAAGTCATGGAAGGAAAAGATGGGATAATACAGCACAGCATTGAATCTGGTAAAGAAAACCGGTAAATCATCCAGTTTCTTGAGTTTAAATCCAAGCAGGGTATTCATTAAAAAAGCAAGGCGGTAATCTTTTATCTGGGTACTTAGTCCCGTTATATTCAAATCGGGATATGAATCCGGGGTGCGAATCAGTTTTTTTTTTGCCATAACGCTAAATTAATATAACCTGGCAATTTATAAAAATATTACTTTTCGACCAGGGAGTGATTGTTAAGATCAAAAAGTTCAATGGCTTTCATGGCTGCCTGCTGTTCGGCTCCTTTAATGGAATAATCACGTCCCGAACCTGAGGGCTTGCCGGCAATCCGGATTTCAACAATGTATTGCTTTTTATAACCAGTGCCAACTTCCTGAATCACATTGAATTCAACCGGTTTTTTTTCTTTCTGGGCCCACTCAATAATTTTGCTTTTGTGATTAACATCTGTATGAATGAGCACATTAAGGTCGAAATGATTTTTTATTACCCTGTTTATTAATACTTTGCGCGTAAACCGATAGCCTTTGTCCAGATATATGGCACCAATCAAAGCTTCAAGGGCATCGCCTTTGATGGAACGAAAAACACTGTTATTGTTCTGCGCATGAATAATAAGCTGATCGATGCCCAGACGAAAGGAAAGTTTATTTAACTGTGCCCGGCTAACGATTTTAGAGCGCATTTCGGTAAGAAATCCTTCGTCTTTATAGGGGAACATCCGGAAAAGGTAATCAGCCACTACTGTACTCAACACGGTATCTCCGAGAAACTCAAGTCTTTCGTTGCTTATTCTCATGCCATTGATCATTTCCTCGCTCTGTGACTTATGAAGAAATGCGAGTTTATACAAAAATATGTTTCCCGGATAAAATCCGAAAATATTTTTGATGGCTTCGTAAAAATGTTTATCACCCGAAAGGTAAAACCTAAAAGGTTTTATTTTGAATGGAAACACAATTAATCATTGAATTTTTTGAATAAGATGGATGCATTGTGTCCGCCAAAGCCGAAAGTATTGCTTAATGCAATCTGAATCTTACGTTCCCGGGCTTTCCCGAAAGTGAAATCAAGCGAATTGTCAATATCCGGATCATCGGTAAAGTGATTGATGGTCGGAGGTATGATGCCATTTTTAAGTGCCAGAATGGTGGCGATGGATTCAATGGCACCGGCAGCACCCAGCAGGTGTCCTGTCATTGATTTGGTACTGTTAATGCTGATTTTGGGGGCATGTTCTCCAAAGAGTGCAACGATGGCTTTTACTTCGGCAACATCTCCCAAAGGGGTTGAAGTGCCATGGGTATTGATGTGTTCAACATCCTGAGGGTTTAATCCGGCTTCATCAATAGCGCTTTTCATGGCCCGTCGTGCGCCATCACCTTCGGGATGTGGTCCGGTCATGTGATAGGCATCAGCCGTAAGGCCTGAGCCAATTATTTCTGCATAAATTGCAGCTCCGCGGGCTTTGGCATGTTCATATTCTTCGAGAATGAGTGCTCCTGCTCCTTCACCAATTACAAATCCATCACGATCTTTGTCGAAGGGTCTGGACCCGGTAGCCGGATCATCGTTGCGCGTAGAAATAGCATGCATGGCATTAAAACCACCTACACCGGCTGCATTTACTGCAGCTTCAGAACCACCGCAAACAAAAATTTCAGCTTTGCCCCATTTGATGTAATTGTAGGCATCAATAATAGCGTTGGCTGATGAAGCGCAGGCAGAAACTGTTGCAAAATTAGGGCCTTTGAAACCATATTTTATGGAGATGTGACCGGCAGTGATGTCGGCAATCATCTTGGGAATAAAGAAAGGATTGAAACGCGGGGTCCCATCTCCTTTAAAGAAATCTCCAACCTCCTCCTGAAAGGTCAATAACCCTCCAATGCCTGAGGCCCAGATTACTCCTGCCCTTTCTAAATCGATAGCAGAAAGATCCAGCCCCGAATCGGTTATGGCTTCGTCTGCGCTAATCATCCCATACTGAGCGTATGGATCGAATTTACGTACTTCTTTCCGGTCAAAAAAGGCGAGCGGATTATAATCTTTGATTTCACAGGCAAATTGCGTTTTGAATTTGCCGGCATCAAACCGCGTAATGGGGCCAGCGCCGCTTACACCATTAATCAATCCCTCCCAATATGATGGTATGGAATTGCCTATTGGAGTAAGCGCGCCGAGTCCGGTTACTACAACTCGTCTTACATTCATTAAGAAAGAAGATTATTTAGTGTTGTTTGTAATGTATGCTACAGCATCACTTACGGTACCGATCTTTTCAGCCTGATCGTCCGGAATAGCAATGTTAAACTCTTTTTCAAATTCCATGATGAGTTCAACAGTATCCAGAGAGTCTGCACCTAAATCGTTGGTGAAACTGGCCTCGGGAGTAACTTCATTTTCATCAACGCCAAGCTTATCTACTATGATAGCTTTTACTCTTGTTGCAATGTCTGACATTTTTTCTCTTTTTTAGGTTTGAGGCTGCAAAGAAACAAATTATTCAAATACCAAACAAAAAATTATAGCTCAAATACTTTTTTTATAATAGTTAATTGGCATAAAATCAATTACATGTAATAATGTATATGTATATTTCAACAGACGAGACAAGTATGTAATGATCACAAAATCAGACTAATATACGACGGAGAAGCTGTAGTATTAAATTTGGATTAAAAATGCAGTATGAAGATTTAAATACCATCATTCCTTCGCTGTTTGATGGCAAATAAGACATAAGAAACGATTAAATTTTATCAAAAAAAAGGCCGCCTGCAAATGGGCGACCTTAAAATCCTTACTTCAGAATCTTTATAGTTTTAAGGCAACTCCCACGTTAAACCATGCAATTCCGTAACCTATTTCAGCCATGGCTGCAAATGAATCGGAAAAGTAGTACCTTCCACCGGCATACCAACTCCAGACCACACCGCTGCTTGAGGCGTTGTAATTGTACATTGGGTCAATATTTCCTGTTTCTTTGGCAGAAACTACATTGAATCCAAGCATCAGACCTGTGTAGGTGTCCAGCCTGTCAACCAGTGGATAATGAAATGTCCCGCGTGCTCCTAATATAAAGCTGGAATACTTATAACCCCAATCATTTCCAAAATATGAATATTCCCATTTGGAGGCAGTATAGCCGAGGTATCCACCTACTCCAATAGAACCTACATCAAGAACATCATCCTTTACTCCTACCTCAAATGAAGCAGAAATCGGAGGAACGGTGGTGGAATAACCGGTTCCACTGTATAAGGTACTTCCAAAGCCGATTCCAATATTCACTACTTTTTCTCCCTTGGTCAAAAGATTGTCCTGAGCGGAAAGATTGAATGCCAGAAAGGCAGCAAAAACGGTAATAATTACTTTTTTCATTGTGTTTTGGTTTAGATTTAAAAACTTGTTTATTTGGGTTTATGGTCAGTTGTTTCGATGCTAATTGCTAAATTGTAGCCAGTATGCAAAATTTTAGTAAAACAAGTAATTGTGATGGTAGTTGGCATTTAAGTAGAACAAAGATAAGATGCTTTTGTATGACTTCAATACCTAAAAGTAGGTATTTTTTAATGAAATCGGGATTATTTTTACAATTAACAGATTTTTTTTAAAAGCTATATTATATTATCAACCTGAGACAGAATAATATAGATAATAAATGGTTCTGGCTGCCCGCTCCGTTATATTTGAGGCAGGAAACTGAAAATTAACAAAAAAATAACATTTCAGGAAGTCTATAAAATGCAATTATCACTGCATTAACGCATTACTTTTACTTCAATGGCATTTAATCCTTTGGGTGTGCGTTCGGTTTTGAAGTTGACTTTATTGTTTTCCACAATGGGTTCAGATAAACCATTTATATGTACAAAGATGCTTTCGCCGGTGTTGAGGTCTTTAATAAAACCAAAGCCTTTAGAGTCGTTGAAGAAAGTTACAATGCCGGTACGAAATTCTTCGGGGGCCATATCTTCTTTTTTGGGGACACCAATTTCAATGTCCTCAGCTTTAATCACACTCTTTTTAATTGTGGGATCGGGTGGTGTATCAGTTATTCGTCCGTATTCATCCACATAAGCAATCATGTCATCCAGGATGTTACCATCAACAGTATTGGCGGCCCTTTCCAATTTTTTGGCGGCTTTATCTTTTTTCTTTTTTAGTTTCTTTTTTTCGTTTTCGTGCTTATTCCATGATTGTTGTGACCGGGCCATAATTAAGTTTAAAGGGTTTAAATATTTATTGTTGAAACTTCTGCAAATATACGCATTATTTCTCATTGGAAGTCAATAAAATACACATACACACCCTTTCAGATGTGCTATGATATATTTTTATGTTTGCCGGCAGTGGTTTTTACTCAATGCGGACGAACCTTGCCAAAGGTGCCATTCGTGCTTTGTTTAAGTTCAGCTCATCTTCGTAAATGGTATAATTATCGGCAGTTTCGAATACCTTAAACAGTTCTTTTTCCATGTTAAGATCAGGACAGGCCATCATGGTGGATGCTATTTTTGAAAAAGTGATGCGGTTTCCTTCTTTTAATTCATAATTCCCAAAAAAATGGTTGCAGCCGGCAAAACCATTGACTTTATTATCCTCCTCGCTAAACTCAATAAAAGCAGGCTTTTCCTGACCGGTATCTTCATCAACAGGAGCACCGTTTATTTCAATCAGTTTCCATCGTTTGCCTGTCAGGGATGCATCCGTTAATCCTGAGACTTGTTTTTTCAGCATATAGTTATCTGCCAGGACTCCGGTAACCGGCTGTCCCTGAATATCAAGCTGAAGTACTTTGTTTTCACCAACAAGAAATTTGGCGGAGCGGTTTTCAATGCCCTCAAGAGTAATGATATTGCCCAAATCATTCCATGTAAATTTGCCCTTATCTGTATAGGTCTGTTCTGATTTTCCGGAATATGTGGTATGAAGTTCATAGGTGAGGTCTGCATTCAGCACCAGCGTGGTGATGATACCTTCGCAATCGGCACATGGTAAGGTGCCTTTGTAAGTGCCGGGCCAGTCAAGAGAGGTGGCACTATTGTCACCTTCAAATAAAGGTATATCAGGAGTTTGTGTTTTAGTACTTGTTTTGCAAGAGGCTAAAATTATTGCTATGCCGAAAATCAGGGTAAACAGGGTGTAATTTTTCATGGTATTTCGTTTTTTATTCAGAAGTATGTTTTGTATACCGTAGTATAAATACAAAAAGCATGCAATTATTTTAAATGCACACAAACAATCTTATCTCTGTGTGTTCATCGACCGGTTTTATTTTGAGTGGAACTTCTGCAATGAAACACTGTTTATAACGTTATTAAATGAACGTATACCATTGTTTGATAAGCTGCATATTGCTGAATGAATCCAAATTCATCCCATTCCTTCCGTAGAAAAAAAGTGTTGCTCTGGCTGATTGGATTGCCAGTGGGGATGCTTATGCTTGTTGTACTTGCGGGCTTTTTGTATGGCGACAGAGCAAAACAACTTGTCGTTGATGAACTAAACAGCCATTTATTGATAAAGGTTGATGTTGGAGAGATAGATTTTTCTATATTAAAAAGTTTCCCGGATGCATCTGTGGTATTGCGCAACATTGCTACCAGGGATGGTCAGTCAGAAATGCCTGTACTGCTCAATGCCCGAAGTGTTTCTTTGCGTTTTGGGATATTCGGCCTTATAACAGGTAATTACAGTATACAAAGCATTCAAATTGATGAAGCCTCCATTAACCTGTGGATAGATGATGAGGGGAAAAATAACTTTCAAATATGGGAATCAGGAGCTAAAACCAGTGGGAAGCCAGTCAATTTTGATGTAAACCGGGTGCACTTTAATGAGGTTAAAGTCTATTACCGCAATTTACAAACCAATCTTGATCTGGCTATTGGTCTTCCTGATTTCAATTTAAGGGCTAATAAACTGGGCGAAATCTATCATCTTGCATTAAAAGGCGATATTGCCGCTGAACGGATTACCCTTCATCAGAAAGAATATGGTATTTCAGAGCAGCTTTCACTGAAACTTAGTCTTAAGATTGATGATCAGCAAAAAATAGTCATCTTTGATAAATCGGATCTTATTATTGCTGGCGTCAATATTGCTATAGAAGGGAATTTTAAGTATGCCACTGCACCCTATCCTCTTGAATTTAATCTGACTACCACCCGGGCTGACATAGCGGAGATGTTTCATGTGCTCCCTGTCCGCCTCCGGCAACATATTGTTGGTTTTGAGGATTATGAAACCGCTGGCCTTCTGGATGCAGAGGTTGTAATTTCGGGTATGATCGGGAAGGATCAGGCTCCATTTATCAGTTCAGACTTTAAATTGAAAAAAGCGAGCCTGTTGCATAAAAAAAGCTCCACCAGACTGTATGGCATTTCAGCTGAAGGAAACTTTAGTGCCGGAAGCAATAAAAGTGAACACCTGTTGCTTAAGCATTTTGAAGGGTCTACGCGCAGCGGCAATTTTAAGGGAAAGGTTTTGGTTTCTGGCTTTAAGCAACCACTTATCGACCTTACCCTGAGTGCAAAGCTTAATCTTTCCGAAATAGAAGGCTTTATAGGCGACAACTTATTTGATCACCTCAAGGGACAGGTAATTACAGATATAACTTATAAAGGAAATGCATCGGGGTCGAATATTGCTGGTTCAACGCAAGGGAGCATACTGCTGGAGAATGCTACATTTACGCATAAACAGAGCGGACGATTTGTTTCTGACCTGAACGCCAGCCTGGAATTAGGAAATGGTGTAGTATATGTGAATGAACTCAGCCTTAAAAGCGGAAATACTGATCTTAAGCTAAAAGGACGCTTTCAAAACCTCATGGAACAGTTTTTCTTCCGGGATAAACCCCTGCATTTTGATGCGGAGATAGCCTCATCACAGCTCGATCTTGAAGATTTAATGGCCTTTTCGACATCCGAAAAGCAAAACGAAGGAAACATCCAACTGTTTCAATCTGGTTTGAGTTTTGATGTGATTTTAAATATTGATCACCTGAAATACCGTAAATTTTCGGCCACCGGGGCATCCGGGAACCTTATCCTGAATAACCAGGTACTAAAGGCTTCAAATCTTAGATTTAAAGCCATGGATGGAGATATTACCGGCAACGGATTACTGAATATGCGTTATGGGAATAAAGCCAGCGTACTGTGTGATGCCGACTTCCGCAATGTGGATATTCAACGGGTGTTTTATGAATTTAACGACTTCGGACAAAGCAGTTTAAAAAGCAGCCATCTAAAAGGCAGGGCTGATGTAAAGGTAAACTTCAGTTCTATGCTTGATGATTCTTTTGATGTAGATGCCAATTCGGTGAATGCCCTTGCCGATGTTGAAATCAGAAATGGTGAATTGGTAAATTTTGAGCCATTGCAGGAATTATCCAGGTTTCTTAATGCTTCAGAATTGAAAAATGTTAAGTTTTCGACACTTAATAATCGCATTGAAGTGCTGCGTCAACGAGTAATCATACCTGAGATGGAGGTAAAATCATCGGTAATGAACCTGAAAGGTTACGGCTCGCACACTTTCGGCAATGAAATTGATTATCATCTGAATGTGCTGCTGTCCGAACTTACCCGGAAAAAGTCGCGCAGGCCGGCGCCCGAACAATCAATGGAAACTGATGCTGCAGGCAATACCCGTCTTTTTCTGTACCTCAGTGGCACGGTTGATCACCCTGAATTCAGATACGATAGCCAGGCAGTGGCCCGTAAAATAGCCGGTGATTTTAAAAACCAAAAGCAGGAGCTTAAACAGGTGTTGCGTGATGAATTTGGTAAAAATAAACAATCCACCAGATCAGAACCTGCTCAAGGGGTGAAATTTGATATTGAATGGGATGAGAATAAATAACAGGCAAATATTGAATAATATCAAATCGTTTAACAAATCACTCTGCAGTTGTTTGTCTGAGTTGTTATAAATAAACGATATTTGTAAGATAAATCAATAGTCAATGAATAAACCCAGGTTATCGCAAAGGCGCGTTACCAATATTTATGAACAAAAAAAGACCTGGAAACGATGGCTCTTTTTGATGGCGCTGTTTATTGTTGGTGTTTCGCTATGGTATACCAATTTGTTGGTAAAAAATATTGCCCGCGATGAGCGCAACAAAATTACTACCTGGGCCAATGCCATACAACAAAGGGTGAATCTGGTTAATTACACCGATGATTTTTTTGATCAGATCAGGGTTGAGGAACGTAAACGGGTAGAGATACTGGCTGAAGCCACAGAAAAAATGGTAGAAGCCGGCGAGGATGAAAACATATTGTTTTACCTGAGCATCATTTCAAACAATACCTCTATTCCGGTAATTCTGGCTGACCCCGATGGTAAAATTAAAGAAGCGCGCAATGTGGATTTTAATACGGATTCTGTGCGCAGATTTACGCCCGAACTGCTTAAAGAATTCTCGGTTTACCCTCCGCTAAAGTTGGATTATTATTCAGGCAACCTGGTTTATTTTTATTATAAAGATTCAAAGCTTTTCAGTGAATTGAAAGTGGTACTCGACGACCTGGTGGAATCATTTTTCAAAGAAGTGGTCAACAATTCAGCTTCCGTTCCTGTAATTATTACCGATAGCAGTCGCAGCAATCTTGTTGCCTGGGGGCAGATTGATACCACCCGATTAAAAGAAGCTGGATATGTAAGTCATCTGGTCAATGAAATGTCAAAATACAATGAGCCTATCGAAATAGTAATTGCAGATCAGAAGCGTTATATTTATTATCAGGATTCCTTTCTGCTCACCCAGTTGCGTTATTTCCCCTATATACAACTAGCTATTATTGGTATTTTTCTGCTGGTGAGTTATTTGTTGTTTTCCATAGCAAGACGATCGGAACAAAATCAGGTTTGGGTGGGATTGGCCAAAGAAACAGCGCATCAATTGGGAACGCCGCTTTCGTCTATGATGGCGTGGGTGGAATACCTTAAATCGCGGGATGTGGGTGAAGGTACCATCGAAGAACTGGAAAAGGATGTAAACCGCCTCAATACGGTGGCTGAACGCTTCAGTAAGATTGGATCGGTGGCAAACCTAAAGCCTGAAAACCTGGTAGAAGTGGTATACAATTCGGTGGATTATTTAAAAACACGAACTTCTCAAAAAGTAAATTTCGTGATCCGGCCGGAACGCAAAACGGTAATTCCTGCTTATCTGAATGCACCTCTGTTCGATTGGGTTATTGAAAATCTGGTAAAAAATGCCGTGGATGCCATGGCCGGGCAGGGAACCTTAACCCTTGAAATAACTGAGGATGACAAACGCATTTATCTGGATATTTCTGACACCGGTAAAGGAATGTCGAAAAAGCAGTTTAGCACAGTTTTTAAACCCGGTTATACCAGTAAAACCAGAGGTTGGGGGCTGGGGCTCTCTCTTACCCGGCGCATCATTACCGAAAACCACAATGGAAAGATTTTTGTTAAATCATCGGCTGCGGGCAAAGGAACTACGTTTAGGATTATATTGAAAAAGTAACAAGGGAAAAACTAATTTCTAACCAACCGGCAAACTGGCAGGTTTTTAATCTCTGATTCCTCACCGCTCATCGCTCACCTCTAATTTCCAACACAAAATTTCCGGCTTGCGGAACCATATTTATTTGATATGCGCAAAAAATAAAATCCGGGAGGGAAAAAGGTGCAGTCCAGATCAAAATGCTTATCTGATATGAATTGTTGCATAATAAGACAGCCGGATGGATTAAACAGTTGTACACAAGTTTCTTCTGCTTCTTCCAACCAGGAAATGCGTGCGATGTCCTTAACCGGATTGGGAAAAAACTGAAGGTGAAGCTGAGGTGCTTCAGCCATTGGTAATCCGTACGGATTTCCTCCCTGGGATAAAGGCATTTTATAGAAGCTTAGTGCGGCAACAGTATCCGAATTTCTTAAATAACACTTTAAATCATATTGTCCATTGGGCAGAAAACCGGCATAACTCACTTCCTGAATCAATGATAATGAAATAGTATCCACCTCAAAATAAAAACTATTTTCCTTAATTCGGGGATTGTATTTTGGAATGCCAGGTTGGTTAAAACTAATTACTGAAAGCACATTTTCTAGAGCATCAGACAAAGATACATCCAGCAGTTGATCGAAATCCAGGTAAATGCATTTTCCTTCAGAGCGTACTTTTAAAATTGCGGGTGGCAATGGATTTAGATGGCTGGCTTGTCCATATATATCTTTTTGAATGAGGTTAAAAAGCCGGCGGCCCAATTCCGCGTAGGCTTCGGCCAAAAAGTGGATATGCTGACCGGGAGCTGGATTTTTTGGGCCTATACCATTTGAACTCATAACGTTTAGGTTTTCATAATAAAGGGGAAGGTTTCTCTGGTCTTCACTCACATAGCCTATACCCACCCGGGGACCTGTATAAGAAGCAACCTGAACTACGTACATTTTCCTGAAACTACCAAGGTAATCCACACATGACTGGTAAAGCCCGTCAAATTCGCGGGTGTAAATTCCGGTTTCAGGGTTGGGTGACCCACATTCATCTTCGCCGTTATACCAAATGATTGCACTAATGTCGTTTTCCAAACCTGCATAATATACACGGGTAAGCAGTGATCCCATTAAATATTGATTATTCACGAAATCAAAATAAAATGGATTAGATTCTAGCAGTTGGTGTTGATCCATGCCGGTTCCACCAACGGCGCCATTTATCAAACAAGTGGGCACATGATTGGCTTTTTGTAACTCATATTGCAATCTTAAGCCCCATACCCCAACACCATAGCCTCCACTCACCTGAGCGTTGCTCCAGGCGGTGTTTGGATTTATATGCCATCTGGTAAAAGTGCGGCTATACTTCCCGTAAATATTTGATTCATCGTTTCCATAACGCATATTCATAAGGGTTTCCTGCTCCTTATCGCTCTCTGCCGATGCATTGGATTGCCCCGAAATCAGTATTACATCTCCGCAAACTACATGATCAGCCAGTAAAATCCAGTTATTCCCATCAAAACTATAAAAAAACCGATATTCGGCTAATTTTGCAGCAATGAGAATATTAAGGCTAAAATGACCGGTTGAAGCAAGGGTTACCGGATAATAATCAATGCTGTAAGGCTGATTTAAAGGGTTGGTTTCAACCTTAAACAGTAAAAACAAAGTTCCGTGAACAACACCTGCGATGGAAACATTACCACATTATTCTTATTGCGCGGGAAAAGTTGAATGTGATATGGACGAACTTCCCGGTAATATTGCCCATTACATACTTGAACATTATCAAAAGTGAGGCTCGCCATTACTTTTGTATTGGAATCAGATTCATTCGCTGCATTATTGATATAATCGCCAAGCGGCATGCTTCCTTTATCTGCATAATGTTGGGCATACCCACCTGAGACCATTGCCAATACAAATAAAAGCAGTGGAAATACCCAATTTTTTGGATGTTTATTCTGATATGATAAATGGATAGTGGAAATTTTCACTTCTTTATTATGAGACAGTATCTGTGTTAAAAATTCAAAACAATTGGACTTATATTAAGACAATCAAAATAAGTTTAACCCCTACTTTACCTGGGATAAAAGAAACACTTACTCTTTCACCCATTTTCCATTTCCTATCACTTTACCTTTGGCGGTAATGCGATATGGATAGATGCCTTTGGCAAGTGAGCTGGTATTTACCTGCTGCAAATCTGTGTTTATCTCTTTATCAAGCATTAATCGACCATTCATATCAAAAAGCTGCAGCGCAGCCTGCCGGTGTTGAATAGCTAATTTTACCTGTAAATAATCGCTGCCCGGGTTTGGGAAAACGATGGCTTCCTGAGCAATGGGCAAGTCATGGCTTTGGGAACTCACTATAAGCCCTTCGCTGTTTACTTTAAGCACGAAGGGGTCGAACTGACACTCATAAGGCACGAGAAAGGGATCGTAATATTCGCCCGTAACCACAATATGTTGATCGGATGTTTCGATAATATCCCGCGGTACATAAACCCCATCTCCACCATAAAATAACTGTTCTATTAATACCAGGTCATGATTTAGCTTGTTTAAAACCACCCACGTTGGTGAAGGGGAACAAAGCATCAATTGAGGGATAACATTGTACCAACCAACAGCCCAAATGTAATCAGCAGTAACCAGAATGCTATTTCCTCCTCCGGGATAAGTTATTGTATCTTCATTCCCTGGCAAATGCACCTGTATAAGCAGTGAGTCATTCATATTGTATTTAGCAATACCTAATTCCTGCTTTGAACGTCTGTTTAGACTTAAATTCTCAAAAAACGAACCTGATAACAAGTAAACAGAATCATTTTTTTTACCTATTCTGGTTTGAGTGAAAAAATCATTCTCAGGTAGTACAACTTCAATAAGTGTTAAATCTGTACTAATATTTGCAATGGGTTTAGTTGACATTGCATAATAGTTAACTTTTACTAAATTGTTGATTTCATCAATTATAAGACCGGATGGGTACTTGTATTGAGTGGTATTTGGAGAATAATAAATGAAATTATTTCTTAAGAGATCAGCCCTGATTAGAGAATAATCCCTAATACCAGGATTATCTTTAATTAGGGATAAAATATAGGCTATTGTATCTCCAAGAATTTCCATTTCTAAAGGAAAATTCGGTCTGTCTATGCGTATATCGTAATATCGCCTGACCAGGATATTCAATTCATTGTCAACAGTATGTATGAAAACACTATTGAAAGTCTGACCGTTTGCTATGGAGTCTTGTACGCCCAATAAAAAGGATTGCCCATTTGAGCTTACATTCTTTCTTAAGCCGGTGAAAAAGGAATTTCCCTCGTAAAAATCGTAAGTTTTG
>ENA-UOOR01001862-UOOR01001862.1-fermentation-metagenome-genome-assembly--contig:-NODE-1862-length-23303-cov-7.426660_pt1 | contig 23303 bp, 21 predicted proteins | sample MGYA00245780_ERZ724029 | MGnify/ENA primary metagenome ERZ724029 (study PRJEB28704, sample SAMN03018315) | fermentation metagenome | biome: anthropogenic terrestrial biome; feature: soil; material... | reverse complement strand
GGCGGCCGGCGGGTGGCGGCGCAGACGCCGCACGTAGCGCACGGAGGACGGTCGCGGAAGACGCGCCGCGCCGCAGGAGACGACGTGAATCCGCTGGCTCTCAAGGCAGAGTACGCGACCCCCGACGACTACCTCGCGGCTCACGAGGCCGAGGTGGTCAAGGGCGGGCTGCTCGTGCGCGGGGCTTCTGTCGAAGGCGTCGCGGCGATGGCCGAGTGCTCGCTGCAGGTCGTCGTCGGCGCTCAGACCGTCGCCGAGGTTTCGGCGCGGGTCGCCGCGGTAGTGCCGGGCCACGGGGTCGCGGTGGTCTTCACGGGCGCGCCCACCGAGCTCGAGGCGCTGGCCGGCCGCCTGCGCTCCGGCGAGCCGCTCGAAGGCGACAGGAAGTCGGCACCGCCCGGCCCGGTTTCCGAGCGGCTCAAGGCGATGACGGTGACGCAGAAGATGGCGCTCGCGCTCTCGTGCGATCGCGAGACGCGCATGGCGCTGCTGCGCGACACCAACAAGACCCTGCACATCTACGTGCTCAAGAACCCGCGGGTCGGGCTCGACGAGGTCCAGCACGCCGCGAAGATGCCGACCCTGTCGCCCGACGCCATCAAGATCATCGCCGAGCACAAGGAGTGGGGCCTCAACTCCACGGTCTGCACCTCGTTGGTGCGCAACCCGAAGACCCCGATGCCGTTGGCGCTGCGCCTGCTGTCGCGGGTGCCGCTGAGCGAGATCCGCGCGATAGCCAAGGGCGGCGCGCGCGACCAGATCGTCCACGCGGCGCGGAAGATCGTGAACCCGAAGTAGCCGCTCACGGACGGCTCATTGCCGCGGTCTTCGACCCTCGGGCGGCCGGGCTGGCCACGCTTCCGGGTCAGGTGGTTCCGCAATCTCGCGAAAACGTAGCCGGGGCCTCGGGGGCAGATGAGAGAGGAGCGCGGCGGGACGGGGCATCTCCGGGAGGCGGCGATCGGGTGCGAATCGCCCGAGGGCGGGGACGGCCGCGTCATCCCTCTCCCATTCGGTAGTCAATTCGCGAGCTCGCCCCCCCTAACGTAAGGCGCGACCCCTGGTTGCAGGACCGCATCCCCCGGTCGCCGTGGCCGCGCCCCTGGTCGCGATGCCCGCCGACCCTGGTCGCAATGCCGCAGACCCCGGTTGCAATGCTGCAGACCCTGGTCGCGATGCCCGCAGACCCTGGTCGCGATGCCCGCAGACCCTGGTTGCAATGCCGCAGACCCTGGTTGCGATGCCCGCAGACCCTGGTCGCGATGCCCGCAGACCCTGGTCGCAATACCCGCAGACCCTGGTTGCAATACCCGCAGACCCTGGTTGCAATACCCGCAGACCCTGGTTGCAATACCCGCAGACCCTGGTCGCAATGCCCGCAACCCCTGGTTGCAATGCCGCAGACCCTGGTCGCAAAGCCGCGCCCCCCTCAACGAGCCCGAAAACCCTTGGACGACAGCCTTGCACCGTCGCCCTGAGAGACGCCTTCCCTGGCGCACGGCAAGCCGTTGCCAAGGAAGAGGTCGCAGTGCTGCGCCCCGCTCACTGAGCCGTTCACGCTCCTCTCTCGCAGCGTGCGATGGGATAGCGGCAGCATGACCGTCGCCCAAGAGCCCGGACGACGAAGAAGCGCCTCGATTGTCTCCGTCGCGCGGGCAGTCCCACCTTTGATTCGTGCGCACGCAAAACCTGCCTAACGCCGACTACACCCTCGAGCTGTCCAACGGTCGCCGTCTCGCCTGGGCCGAGTGGGGCAACCGGGCCGGCCCGCCGGTGCTCCTTCTGCACCGCACACCGGGCTCGCGCCTGTTCGATCCCGACCCGGAGGCGACCGCGGCCGTCGGGGCCTGGCTCATCACCTTCGACCGCCCGGGCTACGGCGGCACGGATCCGGTGACCCTTCCCTCGCGCTTCGAGGTGGCCGCAGACGCCGCCGCGCTCATCAAGCACCTGCGGCTGACCGAAGTGGCGGTCGTCGGCTGGTCGGCCGGCGGGCACTTCGCCGTCGAGATCGCCGCGCGGCTCGGCACCCGGGTCCGCTCGCTGAGCCTGCTCTGCACCCCGGCGCCCGACGAAGAGGTGCGCTGGCTCTCCGATGAGCAACGCGCGCTCGCAGCCCAGGTGAGCGCGAGCCCCAACGCCGCCCTCCCCACCGTGCTGGCCGCGCTCGCCGGGGGCGGCGCCGACCCGGCCGCCTTGGCGCGCGCAGACCCAGCGGAGGCGGACGCGCGGACGCGAGCAGCGCCGGGGGTCGAAGAGAGCTTGGTCGCGATGACGCGCGAGGCGATTCGCCAAGGCGCTGCAGGCCTGGCCTTCGACGTGGTCGCCGGCAGCCGGGGCGACCGGCTTCGGCTCGCCGAGGTCCACGCCCCGGTTCACCTCTGGTACGGCGCCGCCGACCCCATCGGCCCGGACCACGGGCGATGGTTCGCCGAGCGGCTGAGCGGCGCGAGCCTCGCGACGGTCCCCGACGCGGGCCACCTGCTGCCGCTGCTGAGCTGGCGGCCGATCCTCGAGGCCGCGCTGCGCTAAAGAGCGGGCCCTCGCAACCAGCGCCCGCGCGCCCCGCGGGCGCCAGAGTTCATTCCGCGCATAAGAGCGGGAACCCGCAAGTGCTCGAATTCGCTGGCGAGGCGTCAGGGCACTTTGTCCGAATCAGATTTGGGAGGCGGATCCGCGAATCCCTCGACTCCGCGGCTCCCTTTGGTCGCCTCTACGCTCGGGATGACCGGGGTTCGGCCCAAGTTGTTTGGACAGGGCCGGAATGAACTCTGGGGCGCCGGGCAGGGCCTGGCCGCCCGGTCAACCCGAGGCGCTCTGCTCCGCGCACGCTTTGTCCGCTACCAACCAACGGCTCGCCCTGCTATAAACTGCGCACTTTTCCAAGGGGTCGAACGTGTACCTAGGACGCGTCATCGGCACCGTCGTGGCGACGGTCAAGTACGAGGGTCTCGAGGGGCGCAAGCTGCTCGTTGTCCAGCCGGTCGATCACGACGGCAATCCCTCCGGCTCTTTCGAGGTGGCGGTCGACACCGCGCAGGCCGGGCCGGACGATCTCGTCTTCCTGGTCGGCAGCCGCGAGGCGGCGCTGGCCCTGCAGCCCTCGTTCGTGCCGGTGGACTCGGCGATCGTCGGCATCGTCGACAGCGTCGACGCCAACCGGATGCGGAGGGCGTCATGAGGCTGTGCCGCGTCCTTGGCAGCATCACCTCGACCGTCAAGCACGAGTGCTTCAGGGGCCTCAAGCTGATGATCGTGCAACCGGTCGACGAGCAGGGCGCCGACACCGCCAAGAGCTTCATCGCCGTGGACAAGGTGCAGGCCGGCGAAGGCGACACGGTGCTCGTAATGAGCGAGGGCAACGGGGTGCGCCAGCTCTTCGGCGTGCCCAAGACGGCCGACCTGCCGATTCGCAGCCTCATCGTGGGCATCGTCGACCAGCTCGACGTGCCGCCCGCCAAGGCCTGAGAGGAGGCCGCTTCGCGATGCCGCAGATCCTCACCCCGCGCTTGCGCTCGCAGATGGTGCTCTACTCGCGCAAGCTGCATCAGATGGGCTGGGTGGCCAACCACGACGGCAACCTCTCGGTCCGCCTGCAGGGTGAGCGGCTTCTCATCACCGCCACCTCCTTCTCCAAGGCCGACATCGACGACGCGGCGCTGCTGGTCGTCGACATGTCCGGCAAGGTGCTCGAGGGGCGGCGCAAGCCGTTCTCGGAGCTCGAGCTGCACGTCGCGATCTACAACGCGAGGCCCGGGGTCGAGGCGGTCTGCCACGCGCACCCGCCGTACGCGACGGCGATGGGCCTGTCGGGCTGCTCGCTGATGCTCGCGGCGATGCCCGAGGTGGTCGTCTCGCTGGGCGCCGGCATCCCGACCGCGCCGCTGTCGATGCCCAAGACCCCCGAGGGCCGTGAGCGCGTCGGCGAGCTTGCTTGCAAGCACAACGCGATGCTGCTGGCGGGCAACGGCGCGCTGACGGTCGGCGACGGCCTGAGCATGGCCTACCTGCGCATGGAGCTGGTCGAGCACTACGCGAAGATCGTCACCCTGGCGCGGCAGATGGGCCCGGTGCGCGAGCTGGCGCCCGAGCAGGTCGACAAGCTGCTCGAGGCCCGACGCAAGGGCGGGCTCGAGCCCAACCCCGAGGCCGAACGCAAGGCGCGCTAGGTCTGCCTAGAGCGCGGCGATGGCCGGCGAGATCGAAAGACTGACCGCACGGCCGCGGCTCCCGAAGACGGTCATCGGCCTGGGCCTCGTCAGCCTCTTCACCGACGCCTCGAGTGAAGCGATCTTCCCGCTGCTGCCCGCCTTCCTCACGCTGCTGGGCGCATCGAATCTCTGGATAGGCGCCATCGAAGGCGCCGCCGACTTCGTCGCCAACGTCCTCAAGTACCTGACCGGCCTCCTCGCCGACCGGCGCGAGCGCCTCAAGCCGCTCGTTCTCGCCGGCTACAGCCTGTCGACCGTGGTGCGGCCACTCGTCGCCTTCGCGGTGACGCCGTGGCAGGTGCTGCTCGTGCGCCTCTTCGATCGGGTCGGCAAGGGCGTGCGCACCAGCCCCCGCGACGCGCTCATCGCCCACGTGACCGATCCCTCGATCCGTGGCCGCGCCTACGGCTTCCACCGCGCGATGGACCACGCAGGCGCGGCCATCGGCGCGCTCTTCAGCGCGACGGCGCTCTTCCTGTTGGGCGCGGGGCTGTCGGCCGAGAGCGCAGACCTCGGGAAGATACCGTCTTCCTGCTCGCCGCCATTCCCGGCCTCTTCGCGCTCGTGGCGCTCGCGCTCACCCCCGAGCCGCCGCGCCCGCTGCCTCCGCAGGCCCGCCCGCGGCCTGAACCGCTGCCCAGAGCCCTGAGGAGCGCCCTCTTTGCGCTGGTGCTCTTCACCTTCGCCAACGCCACCGACGCCTTTCTCATCGTGCTCGCCACGCGGCTGGGGGCCTCACCGGCGCTCGCGCCGCTGCTATGGCTGGGCCTGCACGTCATCAAGGCCTCGACCGCGACCATCGGCGGCACGCTCGCCGACCGGTTCGGCCGACGCAACGCGCTCGCGCTCGGCTGGCTGGTCTACGCGGTGACGTGGGGCGCCATCGGCTTGGCCGTCACCCTCCCGGCGCTCTTCCTACTCGTCGGGGCCTACGGCGTCTCGCACGGCCTGGTCGAGGGCGCCGAACGCGCGCTCGTCGCCGATCTCGCCGCAGGCACGGCACGCGGCAGGGCCTTTGGTGCCTACAACATGGCCATCGGCTTTGCCGCGATGGTGGCGAGCGTCGCTTTCGGAGCGATCTGGGACGCCTTCGGAACCGTGCCCGCCTTCCTGGGTTCGGCATCGTTCGCCGTGGTCGCGGCCGTCGTCCTGCTCGTCCTCGTTCCGAACAAACCCTCGGAAGCGCCGCCCGTGGACGGCGGCACCGGCCAAAGCGGCGACGCCATGGCAGCGAGGGAGCCCGCCGACCCGAGCTCGCACGTGGCGCGCTCGCGCTGATCGCAGCTTCGCCCCCCACGAGGACCACGGGCTCGCGGAGCGCTCCCAACTCCCGACTCAGAGAACATCAGAACTCGTCAGACATCGATAAGCCCCTTGCGGATCCCCTCGGTGACCGCCTCGACGCGGTTGGTCACCTCGAGCTTCTGGTAGATGTGCTCGAGGTGGGTGCGGATGGTGGCCTTCGAGAGGTTGAGCACCTGCGCCGCCTCGTTGTTGGAGATGCCCTTGGCGATGAGCTGGAGGATCTCCTTCTCGCGGTCGGACAGCGGCCGGAGCGCGGGCTCGGGGGCCGGCGGCTGGGCCGAGGCCTCGGGGGCTGCGCAGAAGTGCCGGAGCAGGTTGCGGGCGAGGTTGGGCTGGATCACCGTCCCGCCGGCGCGCACGTCGCGGATCGCCTCGACGATCTTGTCGGCGGTCGCGCCCTTGAGCAGGTAGCCAGAGGCGCCGGCCTTGATGGCCTCGAGCACCTTGTTCTCCTCGTCGAAGATCGTGAAGATGAGAATCTCCACCTTCGGCCAGCGCGCCTTGACCTCGCGGGTGACGTCGATGCCGCTCATGCGCGGCAGGCCCAGATCGAGCAGCAGCACGTCCGGATTGCAGTGCGGCAGCTCGTCGAGCGCGGCCTCGCCGCTCATCGCCGTGCCCACGATCTCGATCTCCGGCGCAGCGTCGAGCAGCTTGAGCTGGTTCTTGAGGATCTTCGGCTGGTCCTCGACCACGAGGACCCGGATGTTCGAGTTGGCCGTCGCTTCCATCGTCGCTCCTGCGCTCATCCTGCCAGGCACCGGGCCTCCTGGCCCGCGACCGGGATGGTGAGGGTGATGCGCGTCCCCTTCCCCGGCGCGCTGTCTATCTCCACGTCGCCGCGCACCTTGGAGGCGCGCTCGCGCATGTTGATAAGTCCGTAGTGCCCGCGCTTGGTCGGGCCGGTGTCGAAGCCGACGCCGTCGTCGGCGATGGTGAGCCGCATCTGGCGGTCGTCGAAGCTCAGCCGCACGGTGAGCACGTTGGCCTGGGCGTGCTTGCGGGCGTTGTTGAGCGCCTCCTGCAGCACCCGGAAGATGGTGAGCTGGGCGTCGCTCTTCATCGGGCGCGGCAGGCCGCTCTTCTCGACCTGGACCGGCATCTTGCTGCGCTCGCCGAAGGTGCGGCAGTAGTCCTCGATAGCCGGCACCAGCTCGAAGTCGGCGCGCATCATCCGCAGCGAGCGGCGCAGCTCGTCGATCGACTCCTCGGCGCAGCCCTTGAGCTCGCGGATCTCGTGCTTGAGCTCCTCCTCCTTGGCCATGCCCTCGAGGAACTCGGCTTGGATGATCAGCGAGGAGAGCGAAGCGCCCAGCCCGTCGTGGATTTCGCGCGACAGGCGGTTGCGCTCCTCGACGACCGCGAGGTTCTGCAGGTCGCGCTCGAGCGCGACCACCTCGCGGTGGGCCGCCTCCTCGCGCTCGTGCAGATAGACCATCACGTAGACGATGATGAAGTTGAGCGCCGAGTACCAGACGAGGATGAGCAGGTCGAGAAAGCCGAGCAGCCGGGTGCCCATCGTCTGATCGAGCTTGGCGACGATCGGCAGCGTCAGCAGCGGCGGCAGGATGGCGAGCGGCTTGGGGAAGAGGATCACGAAGAGGGTCGTGAACATGAGCTGCGTCGCCAGCAGCGGGCTCTTCAGTCCGCCCGACACCTCGATCAAGTAGACGAGGACGAGCAGGTCCAGGCACAGCGTCACGAAGGTCGCGCCCCGGCCGACCACCGGGTGCTCGATGACCATGAAGTTCGCGATGCTGTAGCCGAGCATCGCGAAGTAGACGACAAAGCCCATGTGCCCGCCGATCCCGAAGGCTTCGCTCCAGGTGGGCACGGCGAGCAGGCCCAGGCCGATGGTGAGGAACGCGAGGCGCGTATAGAAGAGCGTCCGGGCGCGGGTGACGAACTTGTCGTGCGCCCACGCGAAGTCCGGGTCCTCACCGCCTGCGCCTAGGCCGCGCGCGGCGAGCGCCGCGTTCGCGGGCGAGCGCCGGTCGACAAAGCCGACCGTCGGCGGGGACTGGGCCGCGCTGTCTTCGAGATTCACGGCGGGGATTCTAGCACCAGGGTGAAACGTCTAGAAAAACCGGCACCAGGCCCCGCGCACCGGCGCTCTGGGCCCTTCTCCGAATCGGAGGGCCGCAGCGGGGCGCGCGAAGAGCGCGCGACAGGCGGCCTACTCGGCCCCGCCGCCCGCGTCCGCGGTCTGGGCGAGGCAGTGCTCCCGCGCCCGCGGGTGCTTGGAGAAGACGTAGTCGAGCCGCTCGGTGCGCTCACCCGTCGTCTCGTCGAACAGCGGAGTACCGCCCGCGTACCCCGTTCCCTCGGGGTCGCCGTACTGGTTGAGGTTGCGCTCCTTCAGCCAGCGATCGACGCAGGCCTCGAGAGGCGAGGCTCCCTGCGCAGCTCCCGGCGATGCGGACCCGTCGCCGCTCAAAGCGTCCGGCCGCACGGCCGGCTGCGCATCCGCCGGCGCGGCCGGGGGCTGCGGCTCGGGGCGCGCAGGCTCCGCTTGTCTGGTCTCCCGACAAGCGAGCGAAGCCAACAGGGCAAGACAAAGGGCGAACGAGCGGATCATGGCCTGCTCCTTGGACACCCCGGCGCGCTCAGGGGCAGCGAGTGGATGCGCGTAGGATACTCGCCCTCGACCGAGGTGTCCGACGTGCCCAAAGTCCATCTACCGCCCTCTCTGGAGCGCTTCTGCGATGGCCGCCGGGAGGTCGAGGCCGGGGGCTCGACGCTGCGAGCGGTGCTCCTCGACCTCGAGCGCCAGTATCCGGGGCTTGCCGAGCAGCTCTTCGACGAGTCGCGAGCGCTGCGCCGGTACATCGCCGTGCTCATCGGCGAGCACGACGCCCGCGAGCTCGGCGGCCTCGAGGCCCCGGTCGGCGAGGATGACGAGGTCACCCTCCTGCCCGCCATCGCTGGAGGCGCGGCAGCCTCGCCGCGGCAGGAGCGGGGCAGGGTGCGGTCCGAATGCGGCCTCTGGCTGCAGCCGGTCATCGAGCATTGCGAAAGAGCCTGGCCGTCGGAGGCCTGCGGGCTCGTCTTTGGCAAGTCGGAGCACGAGCGCAGGAGCGTGCCGATGCGCAACGCGCTCGCCCCCCAACGAGCGCTGAACGGCTTCGAGATGGACCCTGCCAAGCTCCTCGCCGAGCTGCGACGGGCCGAGCAAGGCGGCGAAAGGCTGGTCGCCCTCTACCACTCGCATCCGCATGGCTCGTCCGCTTTCTCTGCAACCGACAAGCAATCGGCCGTCGGCCCAGACGGCGAGCCCCTGTGGCCAGGGGTCGCCTACCTCGTCCTCGGGATGAAGGAGGGGCGTGTCACCGGGCTGCAGTGCGTCGAGTGGGACGGGCGCGAGCTCGTCACGACGCTTGCCCGGCGATTGGGGCGCGGTCGCTGAGGCCAAAGCTGCCGGGCCGCTCTCTTGCTCGAGAACCGCGGGGCCAGTGCTGGCTCTCCGCCCCAAGCACGCCACGGAGGGCGCGACCTTGCGTGAGTCCACACGACAGGCCGCCGCCCTCGCCGACAGCTCGCAGGAGCTGCTCGCGCGCGACCGACCTCGGGCTCGAGGTCTGTCGGGAAATCACCGTGCCCTCGGCTCGCCACCTCCGGTCACCTCGAGCAAAGTCGAGAGGCCCGAACGCAGCCTCCCGAGGAACGAGGGAGGCGGAGTCAAGGGGTCGCGACTTCGGCCTGCCGCGAGCCTGCCGAGCGGGGCTCGGGCTGACCGGTGATCGCTCGAAGGATTCTTCGACACGTCTTCAGTGGAGCTGTCGGTCGAGCGAGAGCAACGGTGTGCCCTGCAGGTCGCTGACGCCGATCTCGCGCAGGAACCGGGAGATCAGCTCCCTCTTCAGCCGCTCCTTCTGGACCCGCGTCCCGTCGAAAGGCAGGCGTGCTCCGGCCATCGACCCGTGGCCGCCCGACGAGCCGCCGTAGTCTTCGCAGACCTCGCGCACGAGCCGGCCCGCATTCATCCGCCGGTCGTTGGTTCGCACCGAGACGAAGAGCTGGCCCTCGTAGCTGCCGTAGGCGAGCGACCACTTCATCCCCTCGAGCGAGACGAGCCTCTCGGCGATCTCGGCGACCATGTCCGGCGAGTAGATCTCCCCGAGGTCCACCTCGACGGCTGCCTGGTGCACGCGCGCGCGCTTGTAGGCCTGTTCGTAGAGGCGAAAGTAGCTCGCGGGCAGCGCCGGATGCTCTATCTCGGCGAGGGCAGCCTTGTCGGCCTTCGGGAAGAGATACAGGTAGCTGTCGATGTCGATCTGGAAGGTCTGGCGCCCCAGGTCGCGGGTGTCGGACTTGATCCCATAGAAGAGCGCGGTCGCCACCTCGGGCGTCAGCTCCAGCCGCGCCGTCCGCAGGTAGTCGACGAGGATGCTGCAGGTCGCCCCGTACGAGCGACCGACGTCGGCAAAAGGCGCCCGCCCACTCGCCTCGCGCGGCGGGTGGTGGTCGATGACGATGTCCGGGCCGTAGCCCGGCGGCAGGCTGTGGTTGCCGACCGACGGCTGGGTGTCGACCAAGCCAAAGAGGTCGTAATCATCGAAGCCGATGCGCGACAGCGGCGTCACCGGCAGGCGCAGCACGCGCAGCATCGCCTTGTTCTCGGCCCGCCCGACGATCCCGCCGTAGGTGATTCGCGCGGGCACGCCGGCGCGCGCCTCAAGCAGGTAGGCGAGCGCCACGGCGGCTGCGAGCGAATCGGGGTCCGGATTGTCGTGCGTCAGGATCAGCGCGCGCTTGCGCCCCTGGGCAAGCTTCAGCAGCCGCCACACTTTCTCGGTAGTAGGCAGGTGCGAGACGAACCCCGAGCGCTGCTGCGGCTCGTGGAGACCCGGGCCAGCCCGGCCCTGTCGCTCCTGCGGGACGCGGGCTCTCTCAATGCTTCCCTGCTTGGCGCCTGAATAGACGCCGCTGCTCGCTGGGCGAGCTTCTCTTTCCGGCATTCCTCGCGGCCATCTGCCCGGGGAGCCCACAGCCGCGCTTCCCCCGAGCAGATCCTCCTGCCCCAAAAGTGGGGACACTGACAGGGAAAGAACAATCGACGCGAAGCAGGTCTGCTGGCCACTTGCCCGCTCAGCGCCGGGCCGGCCTTCGGGGCCGCGGCGGGCGAGACGGGAGCAGGGCGCGCAGCTTGTCGAGGTTCTCGCGGTAGCGCTTGGGCTCCGGCGTTTCGAGGATGCCCAGCGCCTGCTCCAGGCGCGGGTCGGCAAGCAGGGGCACGAAGCCCTGCAGGCCCATCAGGCCTTCACCGATCTCCTCGTGCCGGTCGACCCGGCTGCCGAGCGGCTTCTTGCAGTCGTTGAGGTGCACGGCCTTGACCAGCGCGAGCCCGAGGGTCTCGTCGAGCAAGCGCATGGTCTCCGCGTAGCCCTCGGGGCTGGCGAGGTCGTAGCCGGCCGCGTAGAGGTGGCAGGTGTCCAAGCAGACCGCGATGCGCCCCGAGGCCTTGGAGCGCTCGAGGATCCGGGCCAGGTGCTCGAACCGCCAGCCGATGCTCGTCCCCTGCCCGGCAGTGGTCTCGAGGAGCACACCCGACTTGCGCGCTCCCGAACGTCCGATCGCCTCGTCGAGCCCTTCGGCGATGAGCTCGATCCCGCGGTCGAGATCGGCGTTGCTGCCCGGGTGCAACACGAGCCAGGGGATGCCCAGCGCCTCGCAACGGGCCAGCTCATCGGCGAGCCCGGCGAGCGACTTTTCGCGAAGCTGCGGCTCCCCGGTGCCCAGGTTGACGAGGTAGGTCGCGTGGGCGATGACCGGGATGCCGGTGCGCGCGGCCGCCTCGCGAAAGGCGGCCGCCTCGCCCGGGTCGAGCGGCTTGGCGCTCCAGCCGCGGGCGTTCTTGGTGAAGATCTGGATGCTCGACGCGGTGTCTTCGACCGCGCGCTCGAAGGCCTTGGCCAAGCCTCCGGCAATCGACTCGTGGACGCCCAGGATCATGCGCTCGCCTCTCGACTCTCTCGGGGTGGGGAACGTGAGAGGGAAGCGCGGGCGGGCGCCGGCTGGCAAGCCGAAAAAGCGCCCCCGCTATTCGCCCGAGGCCAGAGGCAGGCGCACGACCGGCTCGTGGGCCTTGAAGAACTTGAAGGCGTTGTCGAGCGAGTTCTCCATCGCCTCGAGCAGCAGGTGGCGCAGCGAGGCGACCGGCAACCGCAGCGCGTCGTAGTAGCGCTGGCGGTCGGCCGCGTGGATGATGACCGGCAGATAACCGCGCTTGAGCAGGACGAAGGTCGACAGCAGGCGCGCCACCTTGCCCGAGTTCTCACTGAACGGGAAGGCCTGCATGAAGAGCCACTGCACCGTGGCCGCCTGGTTGAGCGCGTGGTTCTCGCGGTATTCGGCGGTCGTCGTCGCGTCGACCAGCTTCTCGAGCAGGCTGGGGATCTTGGTGGGCGGGGCGATCTCGTGGAAGTAGGAGCGATGCAGCGGCATGTCCTTGCGGTAGACCGCCTTGTCGCGCCCGGCGACCCCGGCGCCGAGCATCTCGTAGAGCTTCTTCATCAGCGTCACCGAGATCTTCGACTTCTTGTTCCTCGCCTCGGCGCGAACCAAGTCGAGCGCAGCCTTGTGGTTGCGGATCTCGGCGAAGACCGGCACCTGTGAGGCGTCGCTCGCCTCCGCGCTCGGGTCGAGCGCCCCGAGCAGCTCGGCGCTGGTGAAGACGATCCCTTCGAGCGCGTTCTCGTGATAGACGAGCGACAGATCAAACTTGGACTGGAACTCGAGCGCTTCGACCGACCCCGAATCCAATCGGTCCTTGAGCGCTTCGGTGCGCTCGTCGACACCCAGGTAGCGGGTCTTCATGCGAGAACGGCTCCTGTCGCGGTGCGCCAGTCGCTTGCGGCGGGTCTGCTGCGAAAACCAACCGATCAGGACCTAATACCCTGGAAACTCTAAGCGTTTGCCACAAACGGTGTCAAGTTCCTTACCGTTCACCGGCCGAGAAGGCGGCAGCGGGTTTCAGACCGCGGGGGCGTGCAGGCGATCAAAGGTCGACGAAGAAGACCTTGCAGGCTTGATCGATCAGCTCCTTGCTCAGCGCGGGCGGGGTCTGCCGATAGCGGGCCGCGTCCTTGACGAGCCCGACGATGTCGCGCGGGTGGCAGGCGCGCAGCGACATCGAGCGGGGCTTGTAATACTTCTCGAGCAGGTAGGTGACCGCCTGGTCGACGTAGGGAATGCCCGAGGCATCGCACAGCCGCTTGAAGATCTCGCGGTACTGGACCTCGGACGGGTTGCCGACCTCGATCTTGTACTTGATGCGGCGCAGGAAGGCCTCGTCGACCAGCTCCTTGGGGTCGAGGTTGGTCGAGAAGACGACGAGCTGGTCGAAGGGGATCTCGAACTTCTTGCCCGTGTGCAGGGTGAGGAAGTCGACCCGCTTCTCCAGCGGCACGATCCAGCGGTTGAGCAGGTCGGTCGGGTGGACCTTCTGGCGGCCGAAGTCGTCGATGAGCAGCATCCCGCCGTTCGCCTTGATCTGAAACGGCGCCTCGTAGAAACGCGCGGTGTCGGAGTAGACCAGGTCGAGCGTCTCGAGCGTCAGCTCGCCGCCGACGATGACCGAGGGGCGGCGGCACAACTGCCAGCGCTGATCCATCTCGAAGGCCCCGCGCCGCTTGCCCGGCCCGCCGCCGTAGTCGAGGGCGATGGGCGAGTGGTTCAAAGAGTCGAAGACCTTGATCACCTGCCCGTCGATCTCCAGACAGTGCGGGATGTAGGCCTCGCCGCCGAGCATCGAGGAGATGGCCTCGGCGAGCGAGGTCTTGCCGTTGCCCGGGGGACCGTAGAGAAACAGCGAGCGCGAGGAGTTGACCGCCGGCCCGAGCTTGTCGACGATCGACTGGTCGACGACCAGGTGCGACAGGGCGATCTCCAGGTCCTCCTTGGAGATGATCGGGTTCTCGGCGGTCTGGCTGGTGATCAGCGCGTTGTACTGCTCGATGGGCACCGGCGCCGGGCCGATATACGTCGAACGCTCGATCGCGTCGCGGGAGTACTCGCGGCCCTTCTCGGTGAGGATGAAGTCGACGGTGGCCCGCCCATAGCCTTTGCCCCCGCGCATGTCGCACAGCTTCTCGCTGGCCAGAAAGTCGATGACGTTTTCGACGACCCCGGTCCAGGGCAGCCGCAGCTCGGAGGCGATCTCCACGCCGGTGCCCGTGCCCCGGTAGTAGAGGAACTTGATCGCGATCTCGGCGAGCAGCGCCAGACGCAGCCCGCTCTCCTCGAGCGACTTGGGCTCGGGAGGAGCGATGTCGAGAATTTTGGGGTTCTCCAGGTTGAAGGGGTTTTCGTACACGCCTCAATCCTCCGGCCGCCGGTGCGGCCGAGCGTAGCGCCATCAGAAGCAGGTGAGCCATTCCTTGTACTTCGGTTCCTCGCCGCGGGTCGCCCGGAGGTAGCGCTCCTGGACCATGCGGGTGAGCGGCCCGACCGCGCCGCTTCCAATCCTCCGGTCGTCGACCTCGCGCACCGGCGTAACCTCGGCCGCGGTGCCGCATAGAAAGAGCTCGTCGGCGAGGTACATCGTGTCCCGGGTGAACGGGGTCTCGCGCACCTCGTGGCCCGCGTCACGCAGGATGCGCAGCACGCTGTTGCGGGTGATCCCCTCGAGGATGGGCGAGGAGAGCGGCGGGGTGTAGATGACCGAGTCGCGCACGAGGAACAGGTTCTCGCAGCTCGCCTCGGAGACCCAGCCGTTCGAGTCGAGGAGGATCGCCTCGTCGTAGCCGGCCAGCTTCGCCTCGCGCTTGGCGAGCGCCGAATTGACGTATTGACCGGTGATCTTGCCGCGGACCGCGCTCGAGTTGACGTGCATGCGGGTAAACGAGCTCACCTTGGCGCGGATGCCTCGTCGCGCCCCCTCCTCGCCCAGGTAGTTGCCCCACTCCCAGGCCATGATCGCCACGCGCACCGGGTTGATAGCGTCCAGCCCCATCCCGCCCTCGCCCATGAACGCGAGCGGGCGCAGATAGGCAGACTTCATCCCGTTGACCCTCAGGGTCTCGAGGCAGCACTCGAAGAGCTGTTCGCGCGAGTAGGGCAGCTCCAACAAAAGGATGTTCGTCGAGTCGACGAACCGCCGCACGTGCTCGCGCAACCGGAAGACGGCCGAGCGGCCATCCGCACCTTCGTAGGCGCGGATCCCCTCGTAGACCCCGAAGCCGTAGTGCAGACCCGAGCTCATCACGTGGACCTTCGCCTCGTCCCAGGGCACGAAGCCGCCGTCGAACCAGATCTTGCTGGTCTTCTTCACCGCGGCGCCGCTGACCGTCTGTGCCATCATCGTCTCCCTTTCGTCTCGCCTGGTTGCCCGCCTCCCAAGAGAGCTCAAGCTGCCCCGGCCGCGCGAAAGCTGTCAAGGATAGCGCACTGTCGGCCGAACAGCGGTTTCCGGGCAGGCATGAGGATTCGGTCGGCAGCTTGACAGACGACTTTGACGCATGGTTCCCTGCTGGGCCGCACTGCCAGAAGGCCGGAAAAACGTAATCTGAGGAGGAACCAGGATGAAGCTCGCGAAACTACTCGCGTTTGCAGCGTTGGCGATGTTGCTGAGCACGGCGCTGGGTGCCTGCGGCGACGACCCGCCCGATAACAAGGACCCGCAGCAGCAGACCGACGCGGGCAACACCGAGTGTGACCCGGCCACCGATCCCGACTGCGTCCCCGAAGAAGAGCCGTGCGATCTCGACGAGGACTGCGGCGATCCCCGGCACTTCATGTGCGTCGACGGCACCTGCGAGGCGGTCTGCACCACCAAGGCCGACTGCTCGAGCCACCCGGAGTACGACGGCGGGGCCTGGCCCGGCTGCAGCGGTCCTCTCGGATGTAGCTGCGAGGAGCGCGCCTGCAAGCCGACCGCCTGCACGGCCGACAGCGAGTGCGGCACGCTCGTGTGCAAGGCCGGCCAGTGCGTCACGCCCGACACCGGCGCCGACGCTTGCGCGATCTTCCCCGACTACGCGGTGCTGCGCGCCGGCCAGTCGCTTACCTTCCGCGCGGTCGCCTACAAGAGCAACAAGCCCGTCTCGCTCGGCGCCGACGCCTTCACCTGGAGCGCGCTCAACTCGGCGGTCGAGCAGGTTGCCGACGGCACCTTCAAGGGCAAAGACCCGACCGGCGGCGAGCCGACCGAGGCCCTCAAGGTCGAGGCCGGCGGAGCCTCCTGCAAGGCCAAGGTCCTGGTCGTCGGTGGCCTGGGCACCAACAAGGCCCGCGTGGTCGTCGTCGACGAGATGACCGGGCGCCCGGTGGCCGGGGCGACCGTGGTCGTCGACGGCGGGGCCAGCCGCATCGAGCTGGCCGCCGAGACCGGCGTGCCCGGCAGCTACGTCACCACGACCGCCCTGCCGGCCAAGCCCGTCGTCAGCGTCTTCCACCACGACTTCCAGTACGTCACCCTGGTCGGGGTCTCCAAGACCGACCTCATCATCCCCATCCGCCGCAACATCGACGCCAAGTCCGGCGGCTTCAAGGGCAGCTTCAAGAACCTGCCGACCACCGCGATCTCCGCGGGCATCGCCGGCGCCTCGATCGCCGGCAGCTTCACCGACCTCGAGGTCGACCTGCTCATCGGCGAATTCGAGGAGACCAACCTGCAGCTCGGCAGCCTCTCGTTCGACAACGTGCCGCTGCCCTCGGGCGTGGTCATCGGCAACAAGACCGAGTTCCGCGCTTTCGGCATGCCCGGCGTCTGCGACAACGAGGACCAGGTCCTCTCCGGCTCCTGCGGCACGGTGGCCGCCTGGGGCCTGATGGGCACCATCCCCATCAGCGCGGTGCTGCCCATCGTCAACGACTATCAGGCCGGCAACGGCATCAGCATCGGCAAGGCTCTCGCCTCGGTGATGCCCCACATCGGCAGCTTCAAGAGCGCACTCGCCCGCGACGTCACCTTCACGCTCAAGCAGGGCGATCCTGACTACACCGCCTTCACCACGCAGGAGTTCGAGCCGACCGTCGAGCTGTCGCTACGCCAGACGGTCGAGGTGCCCCTCCTCCCGAGCGGGCTCGACGGCGCGGTCGTCCTCTCGGGCGCCCAGGTCCTCGGCCGCGGCCTGATTCCCCTCGGCCTGACTGCCGGCACCGACACCAACGAGGAGTTCACCACCGCCGACGGCAAGGTCATCGGCATCGACCTCGGCGCAAACAACGCGGTGAGCTACCACAACGACGGCAAGCTCACCCTGCGCATGGCCCCCAGCCACAGCGGCGTCGAGGGCTCGGAGTACGTGGCGATCACCCTCGCGCTGCCGACCACCGGCACGCTGGCCAACGGCGCGCTCGCCACCACCGGCCTGGTCAAGTTCCAGGAGTCGATGCCGCACACGAGCACGGTCGCCTATGACGGCGCCAGCTTCCTCGGCTTCGGCGACAGCGGCGAGTATGACTACCGCCAGGGCGAGTTCACCGGCGCCAAGCTCGTGGCAGGCGCGACGATCAACCGCGTCGTCTTCCTCGGCCCGAACACCCACCGCTGGATGGTCTACTTCAAGGAGGCCGACTTCTCGGTGCCCGTGCCGCCCACCGGCTTCGAGGACCGCACGATGGCCAGCGGCGGGCCGCGCGCGTCGGCCTCGTGGCGCGCCCCCTACATCGCCCAGGCGCTCTCGCTCAAGGGCGGGGTCGACATGGACAAGCTGTTCGAGTTCAACGAGGTCACCGCGAACCAGATCGCCGAGAACACCACCGCGTTCTCCATCTACGAGCTGATGACCGAGGTCACCTTCGTCGAGCCGGCCAACTGCTACGCGGGCTGCTCGGTCGAGGCCGGCGCGTCGACCTTCAAGGTCCGGGTGACCGGCTTTGATTCGACCAAGGGCTCGGTCCGCTTCGAGGTCGGCCCGGACCAGGAGACCGGCGCGATCGACGCGGACGGCTTCGCCTCCGCCTCCTTCTCGCTCGGCGCCGGCAACCACGTCGTCACCGCGCGGCTCGTCGATCTCCAAGGCCAGCCGATCGACCCGCGGGTCGATACCACGATCCACGTGACGGCCGAGTAGCCCGAGCCGGAAGTCAATCCGCGAAGCGGGGCCGATCGGGCGATCGGCCCCGCTTCTTTTTTTTCCCGCCTCTTGTCCGCCGGAGCATCCCGAGCGGCCGAGGGTTCTGCGGATTGGCCGGGCCAAGGCGCCTCGAGCAGCGACCGAGGCCGAACGCCCAGGCTGACCGGCTCGCGTCGCCGGGCGCGCTCAGCTCGGGGCTCTGGTCTCGAGACTGCAGACCTGCCGGCCACACCGTTCCTGGTCTTGGGCTTGGCCGGCTTTCGATCAGGGCACGAGCACCACTTTGCCGAACTGAGCGCGGTCGACCAGCAGCCCGTGCCCGCGCGCGGCCTCCTCGAGCGGCAGCGCGCGGTCGAGCACCGGCCGCAGCTTGCCCTCGCCCACCAGGCGCGCGATGTCGAACAGATCGCCCTTGCTGCCGGTCGTCGAGCCGAGCAGCGAGATGCGCCGCCAAAACAGCATCCGGATGTCGAGCTGCGTCTCGGCGCCGCTCGTCGCCCCGCAGGTGACCAGACGTCCGCCGACCGCGAGCGAAGCGACGCTGCGCTCGAAGGTCCGGGCCCCGGTGTGCTCGAAGACGACGTCCACGCCGCGGCGGCCGGTCAGCCGCCACACCTCGGCGAGGAAGTCCTGCTTCTCGTAGTTGATGACCTCGTCGGCGCCCAGGGCGAGCGCCTTGTCGACCTTCGCGTCGCTGCCGACGGTCGCGAGCACCCGCGCGCCGAGCAGCCGGGCGATCTGCACCGCGGCGCTGCCGACGCCGCCACCGGCCGCGTGGACGAGCACGGTCTCTCCGGCCTGGAGCGCCGCGCGCCGCACGAGCATCTCCCACGCGGTCTGGAAGACGAGCGGCAGGCAGGCCGCCTGCTCGAAGGTAAGCTGCGCGGGCATGGGCACCAGGTTCTGGCGCGGCACGCAGACGAGCTCCGCGTACCCGCCGCAGACCCGCTCGCCGAGCAGGTGGTACTGCCGGCAATGGTTGTCGCGCCCGGAGAGACAGTCCTGGCAGGCCCCGCAGGAGAGGCCCGGGGCGACGAGCACCGGGGCGCCGGGCTCGATGTCGCTCACGCCTGCGCCGAGCGCATCGACGCTGCCGGCGACCTCCGCGCCGAGCACGTGTGGAAAGTTCAGCCTCAGCCCCGGCCAGCCCTCGCGGACCCAGAGGTCGAGGTGGCTTATCGCGCAAGCCTTGACGCGCACCCTCACCTCACCGGGCTTTGGCTCCGGGGCAGGCAGCTCGAGCACCTCGAGCCGCTCGGGCCCCCCGTGGCCGCGGATCACCACCGCTCGCATCTCGCCTCCGTTCCTCGCTGCGCGGGCCGTTCGGGCGGCGATTGTGCGGGCCGCGCCCTCCCGGGTCAAACTCGCCCCGACCGCTCGCTCCTGCGCAAGTCAGGCCGGGGGCGCCCAAGAGCCTTGGCCGCCCGCTCGTGTTCGGCCGCTCGTACACCTTCGGGGCTTCGAGCACCAGCGAAGTTGGTTGAAAAACGCTCTGCTCGCCCGCGCCGGCGCCCCCGAGCGCTCCTCCCGATGCCCCTCGAGTCGCCTACCTCGCGGAAAGCCTTTCGGTTTTTTCGATTGCCCCCAGGGGTTGGCATCTGCTAGAAGGGGCGCCCTTCACCGGCTAGCAACCCGCGGAGCCCGTTGCACGGCCCGAATGCCGGCGGCGGGCTGCTTTGTTTCCCAGCGCACGGTCAAGAGTTTTTTCGAGTAGCGGCACGAGCCCGCGGGCCAAGGCCGCTGAATCAGGAGGAGCAAGTGGGGTTCTTCAGCAGCGTGCTCGTCGCGGCCGATTCCGGGCCGCTCGCGCACCAGGCGCTCAGAGGGCTTTTCGCCCAGGCGGCCGAGGGTGGACAGGCCGGCGGGATACTCGCCTCGCCGATCTGGCTCATCCTGATGATGGTCGTCATCTTCTACTTCCTCCTCTGGCGCCCGCAGCAGAAGCAGGCCAAGGAGCACCGGGCCATGCTCGCCGGGCTCAAGAAGGGCGACGTGGTAGTCACCACCGGCGGCATGGTCGCCAAGATCCACTCGGTCGCCCAGAAGTTCATCGTCCTGGAGCTGGCGCGCGATGTGCGCGTGCGCGTGCTTCCCAACTCGATCGCCAGCAAGGCGCCCGAGGGCCTCTTGGAAGAGGCCGAGCCCAAGCAGGACGAGGCGAAGTCCAACAAGGAAAAGGACAAGGAGAAGTAGAAAGCCCGCCCAAGCGTTTGGGGGTTGTGGCATCTACGCCCGTTCCGGCGGCCCGAGGGGGTCTTCGGGGCGGGCCCCCGCATGGTCAGCGAGCCCGCGGCGGCTCGCAAGGGGAGTTCGATGGATCGCGTCTTCTATTGGAAGGTTGGCCTCATCACGGCGGTCGTGCTCATCTCAGGCTGGCTGCTCGTTCCTACCTTCTATTATTTCAAGCTACCTCCTGACGAACGCAACCAGCCCGAGAAGCTGGAGGCGATGCTGCCGAGCTGGGCGCCGGGCGCCAAGACCCGGTTGAACCTGGGCCTGGACCTGCAGGGCGGCATCCACTTGGTGCTCGGCGTCGACACCGACACCGCGCTCAAGGCCAAGGTCTCGCGCCGCGGCGACGAGATCGTCGAGTACGCCCGCGAGAAGGGCGTCAAAGAGCCTCGCGCCAAGGCCGAGGGGATGAAGGTCGTGTTCAGCGCGGCCGGCCCCGAGGATCTCGACAAGCTGCGCAAGCTGGTGCTCAAGGACTTTGACGACATGCACCAGGTCGGCTCCGACGACGGCACCTTCGCGGTCTCGTACAAGGAGCAGGTCGTCGGCAACCTCAAGAGCGAAGCGGTCTCGCAGGCCCTCAAGGTCATCGCCAACCGCGTCGACCGCTGGGGCGTGACCGAGCCGGTGATCCAGAAGCGCGGCGACAACGCCATCCTCGTGCAGCTTCCCGGCTTCAAGGACCCGGCGCGCGCCAAGGACCTGCTGGGCAAGACCGCCCAGCTCGAGTTCAAGATCGTCGACGACGAGGGCACCTACTTCCAGGAGCTCTACGAGAAGCTGAAGAAGGACCTGCCCGAGGGCATCACGGTCCAGACCGAGACCGAGGGGGGACGCGCGCGCGACTACCTCATGGTGCGCGGGGCCAAGGTCGCCCTCGACTACGAGCGGGCCGAGGGCCCGGGCGGCACGGTGCTCACCCCGCCCTACCTGACCGCCACCGGCGACAACGGTCGCGCGGCGCTCGAGCAGCTCGTCGAGGCCGGCGGGGTGGCGATGCCCGAGGAGCGCGAGCTGGGCCTGGAGTGCATCCCCTCCAAGCTGAAGCGAAACTCGTGCGAGGGCTACCGGACCTACCTGCTCAAGAGCAAGACCGAGCTGACCGGCGACTCGGTGGTCGACGCCCGCGCGCTGATGGACCAGAGCCCGGGGGCCGGCGGCCGTCCGTACGTCTCGCTCTCCTTCGACCCTTCCGGCGCGCGCGACTTCGAGCGCATCACCGGCGACAACGTGCGCCGGCGCATGGCCATCGTGCTCGACCAGACGGTCAACTCCGCGCCGGTCATCCAGTCGAAGATCGCCGGCGGCCGCGCCCAGATCACCCTCGGCTCGCTCAAGCCCTACCAGGAGCTCGTCGACGAGGCGAACGACTTGGCGCTGGTGCTCAAGGCCGGCGCCCTGCCCGCGCCGGTGACCATCGGCGAGGAGCGCACCGTCGGCGCCACCCTCGGGCCCGAGCTGATCCGCAATGGCAGCCTCGCGGTAGCCGTCGGCGTCGTCCTGGTGCTCATCTTCATGGTGGTCATCTACAAGTACAGCGGCCTGGTCGCCGACGTCGCCCTGGTGCTCAACGCGCTGCTGATCGTCGCGGCGATGGCCGCCTTCAACGCGACGCTGACCCTGCCGGGCATCGCCGGCTTCGTGCTCTCGCTGGGCATGTCGGTCGACGCCAACGTGCTCATCAACGAGCGCATCCGAGAGGAGCTGCGCCTGGGCAAGACGCCGCGGGCGGCGCTGGAGGCCGGCTACGGGCGGGCGTTCTGGACGATCTTCGACTCGAACCTGACCACGCTCATCGCCGGCTTCGTGCTGCTCAACTACGGGTCGGGTCCGGTGCGCGGGTTCGCGGTCATGCTCATCGTCGGCATCCTCGCCTCGATGTTCACGGCCATCTTCGTGACCCGGGTCATCATGGACTGGCTGCTGATCGGCCGGGGCTGGAACAAGATTTCGGTCTGAGCGGAGTCGCTCGTTCCTGGGCGCGGCGGGGCCACGAGCCTTGCGCCCGCCAGGGCAAGGGAGAGCTTCACATGCAGTTGATTCCTGACAACCTGTCGATCGACTTCGTCGGCAAGCGCAAGCTGTTCATCTCGGTGTCGTTCTTCGTCTGCCTGGCCATCCTCCTTGGCATCGCGGTCTTCGGCTTCAACTGGGGCGTCGACTTCGCGGGCGGCTCGGAGCTCGAGGTCAGGTTCGCCGACAAGGTCGAGGCCTCGGACATCCGCAAGACCATGGAGGCGGCCGGCTTCGAGGACGCCCTGGTCCAGGAGATCGGCTCGGCCGACGAGCACACCTTCCTCATCCGCGTCGGGCGCGTCGCCCTGTTGACCGAGGAAGACACGGCCAAGACCAAGGCCGCCCTTCAGGCCAAGCTCGGCGACCAGCTCGTCGACCTGACCTTCAACCCGAACTACGGCGACCAGTTCCAGCTCAGCCTCAAGAAGGGCGCGACGCCCCCGTCGCCCGAGCAGGTGCGGCAGACCATCGAGGCGACCGGCCTGCGCGTCAACCGCATCGACGGCCACGCCAGCGGCTACACCATCATGATGAGCGGCATCTCCGAGAAGGTGAGCGCGACGCTCCAGGAGGCCAAGAACACCCACGGCTGGCCGGACGCCGAGCTGCGGCGCGTCGAGTTCGTCGGCCCGCAGGTCGGCCGCGAGCTGCGCAACCAGGGCATCCTCTCGGTCTTCATCGCCGCGCTGTTCATCCTCGGCTACATCGCCCTGCGCTTCGACACCCGCTTCGCCCCGGGCGCGGTCGTGGCCATCTTCCACGACGTCATCATCGTGGCCGGCTACTACCTGGTGACCCGCCGCGAGTTCAACCTCACCTCGGTCGCGGTGCTGCTGACCATCGTCGGCTACTCGGTCAACGACACCATCGTCATCTACGACCGCATCCGCGAGAACCTGCAGAAGAAGACCGGCATGGGGCTCGCCGGGCTCATCAACCTCTCGATCAACGAGACGCTCTCGCGCACCATCCTCACCGGCACCACCTCGATGCTCGCGGTCACCGGCCTGCTCATCTTCGGCGTCGGCCAGATCTGGGACTTCGCCGCGGCGATGATCCTCGGCGTCGCCATCGGCACCTATTCCTCGATCTACATCGCCAGCCCGACCACCATCTGGCTCGAGGAGATCTTCTCCAAGAGAAAGCACGGCACGCCGGAGGCCAAGCCGGCCGCGTAGCGCCAGTCTCTCGAGGGTCGACACAGGAGCTCTCGGGAGCGCCCGGCGCTCACCGCCGCCGCTGGACGAGACCTCTGAAAGGCGCGGTTCCCCCCGGGGACCGCGCCGTTTGCTTGGAGGGAAGTGATGGCCGAGAGCGAACGCGAAGAGCTGGCAGCCGTCGCCGCGGACCTGCGCGGGCACCTCGAGTGGCTGCGCGACAGCGGCGCGACCGCGCTCCCGGTCCCACCGCCGGTCGAGCCGGTGGCCTCTTCGAGACCGGCCGCGGGCGCGGCCGGCGGGGCCATCTCCTCGCTGCGCGCCGCGGTGCGCGCTTCGGTCGGAGCCGACGGCGGCCGGGC
>ENA-UOOR01001861-UOOR01001861.1-fermentation-metagenome-genome-assembly--contig:-NODE-1861-length-23340-cov-20.203908_pt1 | contig 23340 bp, 20 predicted proteins | sample MGYA00245780_ERZ724029 | MGnify/ENA primary metagenome ERZ724029 (study PRJEB28704, sample SAMN03018315) | fermentation metagenome | biome: anthropogenic terrestrial biome; feature: soil... | reverse complement strand
AAGCGCATTCTTGTTCATCGCGCCGGCGCCCCCTCTCCCGCGCCCGCGCACGCGCACGCGCCAGATCCCGCTCCCGTAGGGGCGATGGTCTGAGGTTCTCGAACACCCAGCATGTACTCTCCCACTTCCTCGCGGGTAGTGTCGGGCGGCGCAAGATCCGCCACGATCCGGCCCCGGCGCATGACGAGGATCCGATCGGCCAGGCTGAAGAGCTCATCCAGATCGGCCGAGATAAGCAGGCAACCCGCGCTGGGGACACCTGCGCCTTCTCCCGCCGAACCTCCCACCGAACCCCTCTTGCGGATGATCTCGCGCTGGATGAACTCCACCGAGCCCACGTCTACACCCCGGGTGGGCTGGTCGAGCAGGACGAAGTCGGCGCCGAAAAGGAACTCCCGGCCGACCACGACTTTCTGCTGGTTCCCTCCTGAAAGAGATGATATGGGAGCATCGACACTCGGGGCCAGAACGCCGAAGGTATCGACCAGATTCTGCGCAAAGCGGCGCGACTTGCCAGGGCTCAGAAGCGCCCTCCACCCAGACTCGAGCTGCTGATTGAGGCGGTGGTGGGTCATTATGGAGTTATCCGTCAGGCTCATCTTCTGCGCGCTCCCCGACGCCTTGCGGTCCTGCGGGACGTAGCACATGAGCTTGCGTCGCTCGATGACCGACGCGCGGGCAACGTCTCGGCCACAGATCTTGACCTGCCCCGACTGAACCGGTGCCAGGCCTGTAACTAGCTGCACCAGCTCGAACTGGCCGTTGCCTTCTACACCGGCTATCCCCACAATCTCGCCCCGCCTCACCGCAAGCGATACCTTGTCCAGCCTCTGTCTGCCGCCTGCGTCAACATAGCTCAGGCCGCGGGCCTCGAACACCACATCGCCGCAGCGCGCAGGGGGTTTTTCTACCGAAAACACCACGTCCCTGCCGACCATTGCCCGGGCAAGATCCGCCTTGCCGAGGCCGCGATTCTCAGTAGTAGTGACGCGACGCCCACGGCGCATCACTGTGATGGTATCCGACAGCTCAAGCACCTCGTCGAGCTTGTGGCTGATGAAGATGATTGTTTTACCGGCGGCGTTCAAGTCGCGCAAACGCCTGAAGAGCTCCCCCGTCTCCTGCGGCGTAAGCACAGCGGTAGGTTCGTCCATGATCAACACATCCACATCGCGGTATAGCAGCTTGAGAATCTCCACCTTCTGCTGCGCGCCCACCGATGTATCCCGTACTCTGTCATCGATGTTGAGGTTAAGGCCGTAGCGGTCGATGAGCGACCGCACGCGCCGGCGCGCCTCGGCGTTGCGCAACGCGCCAAGGCGTCCCACCGGCTCGGCCCCGAGAATCACGTTTTCGTATATAGTGTATGACGGCACCAGCATGAACTCCTGATGGACCATTCCGATCCCGGCAGCCACCGCCTCGCGCGGGCTAGCGTACCTCACGCGGCGACCGCGGAAGCTGATCTCGCCGCTGCTTGTGGGGATCATGCCATACAGTACCTTCATCAAGGTCGATTTGCCCGCCCCGTTCTCGCCGATGACCGAATGGATCTCGCCTTCCCTTATGTCCAGGTCGACGCGGTCCAGAGCGAGGGTGTCGGGGGGATACACCTTGATGAGAGAGCGCATCTCAATGAAGTGATCGTCCAAGTGACTCGGCACCTCCAGGATATCAGACAAGGCGCAGAGCAGGGCCTACTTCCCTCTGCCATTGACTGGCCCTGCCCCGCGCCGAATACACGCTGCCGGGGCTCACGGCAGCTTCGGCTGACCCGAGCGCCGGAACTTGCCCGTGTCCCCCAGATTATCGGCTATTGATACCTTTTCACCTTGATCTGCCCTGACTTGACCTTGTCCTGGATCTCCAACACGCGCTGGAGCGATTTGGCGGGCAGGATCTTCTGCGTATGCTCGTCGATGGCCAGCCCTACCCCGCCTTCCTTCAGGCCGTATTCCAGCACCGCCCCTGGCTTGTACGTGCCGTCGACGATGGTCTTGAACACGCCGTAGATGGCGTCTCCCACGTTCTTCAGGTCAGAGGTGACCACATGCCCCGGTTGCAGCGGGTTCTGGTTGGAGTCGACACCGATGGCGTACTTGCCTTCCTCCCGGGCCGCCTCAAGCACCCCTGAACCGGTGAGCGCAGCTATCTGGAAGACGATGTCGGCCTTCTGTGAGTAGAGCTGCTTGGCGGCTTGCTTGCCGCGCACCGGGTCGTCCCACGTTCCGGCAAAGACCGTTTTGACCTCGATATCCTTGTCGATGTATTTCGCGCCCTGCTCGTAGCCGTAAATGAACGAGCGTATCACAGGGTCGTCCTCGCCGCCCACCGCGCCGATTATCTTGTCGGGGTTGACCCCGCGGATGGAAGTATCCGTGGTCACCAGGCCTGCAACGATGCCGGCCATGAAAGCGCCTTCCTCTTCGACAAAATCCACGCTGGTGATGGTCTTCTTCTTGTTCTCGACCACAGTATCGACATTCACCCAGTACTTCGCAGGATACTGGTCCGCATACTGCGCCAGAAGATCCTCGTATCCATAGGAGATAACAAAGATAACATCGGCATTCCACTGTATCGCAGCCTGAAGCGCCTGCGGATACTTAGCGGGATCGAAGTTGCACTCGATAGTGCGGGTCTGGACCTTGAAGTCCTTTTCTATCCTGTCTACGCCCGCCCGCCCGGAATCGTAGAACGATAGATCGCCCAAGGCACCGTTGATGATATACGCTACCTTCTTGGGCGCCGCCGACGATGCGCCCACTGCCAGCGCCGCGACGATCGCAAGCGCCACAAACATAACTGCCAGCCGACTCTTCATCATTCACCCTCCGATAACCGCGCCGCGCAGCGCGGGTTTGATGGTCGCGGGCGCACTGCTTTCGCCGTGCGCCGCAGTACACCGTGTTTACTTCGCCACCACTGCGATTAATCCTGTGTTCGCCGAAGCGATAACTGCCCAAGAGCCAGCGCATTCACACCTCGAACAGCTGATCAAGTGTAGTGAATTCCACGTTGCCCAAACGCTTGGATTCGTCAATGAGGCTCTTCGTAACAGCCTGACTTTGAGAACAGCATGAAGTGTCATCCTAAATGCACAGCTTTCGTCAGCAGCCAACTCGTAGGTAATCTACTCATGGGTAGTCTACTCTCGAGTAGATTGTGGTCCGGACCGCCGTAGCTGTCGACTACAGTAGATCCTCCCAATCCCTTCTGGCGTGCAGGATTCTGAGAACTGTAACTGCTGCTGCGCATTCAGACACAACGTAGAAGACCAGGTAGTTGTCTACGAGCAACTTTCGCACTCCCATCGCCCGAAGCCGCTCATCGGCGACTGGCGAGGTCCTCGACGGCATCACGGCCAAACTCGCTATAGCGCTTTCCAGTCTGTCAACCTGCTTCGCAGCCGTGATCGGTTCTGCTAGTTCCCCCGCGATATACTGCACGATTTCGGCAAGGTCGCGATGAGCCGAGCTGGTCATGTAGACGGCGTACTCGCTCGTCATGGCAGAGCTTTCCGCACGTCGCTGAACACCTCTGAAAACGGCTTGGTTCTGCCGCTTCTCATGTCCTCAAATCCACCATCCAGCGACCTATAGAGCTCTGACCTTCCAGCAAGTCGCTCATAGACCTCCATGCTCATCACGACTAGATCGCCCCTGCCGTTCTTCGTGAGATACACCGGCTCAGCATGCTCACGGCAAAACTCCGAGATCTCATTGTACCGGTTCCTAAGATCTGAGCTAGGTATGATCATCGGCATGCTCTACACCTCCGTGTTTCAGGTGTACGTATTATATCAGAGATCTGATAAAGGATGTATAGAGACCCTCCGATAGAGAGACCCTCCGATACTGCAGAGTCCCGTCAAGGTCGTGCCCACTCTATGGCCTGCGTGTGCATGAGCGGCTCTTCGGTCCGCGGAATTTCCCGATGGAAGGGAGGCGCCGTACATGTTCAGCATTCTCATCGTCGAAGACGAACGTGCAATCGTCGATCTGATATGCATGAACCTGAGTGACGAAGGTTACCGCTGAGGCCCTCAAAGTAGTCGCCTACCCGGGAACGAGCGAACACAACCTAGGCCTGGCCGCCGACATCGTATCGCTGAATTACCAAAATCTTGATGAGGCGCAAGCAAATACGCCGGAAGTCAAGTGGCTTGTGAAGCATTGCGGCGAATACGGCTTCATACTTCGTTACCCGCCAGGCAAGACCGATACTACCGGCATGGTCTGCGAGCCCTGGCACTTCCGATACGTGGGCACAGATGCGGCCAAAGCTATCATGGAGAGCGGCCAGTGCCTAAGTAGATCTCAACAAGTCTTTGCGCGATGCGCCCGTTTGCGTTATAACCCCTGCTAGACCTACACGTTACCCATACCGCTGGGCGGGCACGGTTAGCGAGGATATCCCCCCCTGAACACCCGCCTATTGCAGCTTAACAGGAAAACGCTGATGTCGTACCATGAGTCCGATGTATATCGGATTGGAGTGGCAGGAGATCATGAGCATAACGGACGCACGTAGCTGGGCAGCAGGCGAGTTGGGCAGCATCGCGGTGCGGGATCAGCGGGTTGTTGATCGTCTCATTTGGACTCTCGCGAAGTCTGCGGAACACCCGGGCAGAACCATACCTCAGGCCTGCGGCGGCTCGGCAGAGACAAAGGCGGCGTATAGGCTGATGGATAACGATAGCTTTTCATCGGAATCAGTTTTGGCTGCCCATAGAGAACGCACCATCGAAAGAATGCCAAGCCACGACATCGTCCTGTCCATACAGGACACAAGCCATGTGGTGTACGACAGCCCGCCCAACGGCGGAGGGATAGGGCTCTGTAGCTCTTCGGAGTATCGAAAGGGAGCGTTAATGCACACGGCCCTGGCCGTAACAACGGAGGGCATACCCCTAGGCTTGCTGGACCAACAGATCTGGACCCGCGCCCCTGAAGAAACTCGGAAGAACAGATCACAGACGAAGCGTTCCATCGAGGATAAGGAAGGCGTCAAATGGCTTGAATGCCTGGACCGTAGTCTCGAAGCGATTCCAAGCCGCGTAACCGTTGTGACGGTATGCGACCGGGAAGCCGATGTCTACGAGTTCATCCGTAAGGCTCTACTGGAGGAGAAGCCTATTCTGATACGGGCCGTCTATAGCAGGCGAGTGATCGAGGAACACAGGGCGCTATTTGCGCTAGTCGAGAGCTCCCCCGAAGCCGGGAAGATCCTCATCGGCATACTCAGGGATGCGCACAAGTGCTTGCCTCCCAGGCAAGCGATGCTTGCCGTCAAGTTCCTTCAGGCCACCTTGTGGCCAACCCTCGGAAAGGCCAAGATGATGGTTGAGAAGCCCGTATACGTGGTGCAAGCGAAGGAGATAGACCCGCCCGAAAGGGCTGAAGCCGTAGATTGGCTATTGCTCACCACGCTCCCGGTAACTTCGTTCGAAGATGCGGTGGAGAAGATCAATTGGTATTCGCGGCGCTGGAGAATAGAACGTTTTCATTATGTTCTGAAGAGCGGTTGCGGGATCGAAGAACTCCAATTCCAGACGCTTGATAGACTGAAGAAGGCCATAGCCCTGTACTCGCTTGTCGCGTGGAGAATCTTGTGGCTGAACTACCAAGCCAGAGAGACGCCGGAAGCCTCATGCGCCGTGATCCTCGAAAAACACGAGTGGCACGCGCTGTATTGCATCGCCAACAACACGCCCATTCTGCCTGAAACGCCGCCCACCTTGGAGGAAGCCGTCAGGCTCATAGGAAAACTCGGCGGGCACCTGGGGCGTAAACACGATGGGATGCCGGGCGTCAAGACGCTCAGGCGCGGCATGCAGCGCCTGAAGGATATATTGCAGGCCCTATCGATCATATGCCAGGTGCCGCTTCTTTCCATGGATATGGGTAACGTGTAGTGCTAGACGCCTGTTAGGCATCGCAGAGATTGCGCGCGGAAGACGCCAACACGGTTTGCGGCCTCAGCCTCAGGCAGTTTCTGGTACCTGCGGGTTTTCCGCCAGGTTTTTTCTACCACCTGCTGGATTTCCCGCAGGTTGTACACGAGTTCGCCGACCAAGTCCGAGTCGCGGCCGATGCTTCTCTGCGCCCGGAGTCTCTCTCCGACATATCCCCAGCTACAGACAGTCGGTACATAGATAGTTGGTGTCATCCGATCGAGTCAAGCTTACGTAGGCTGCAAACGCTCTCAATTAGGCTTCAGATTGACTTCCCATTCGCCCCCGCATATAATGAGTCTACCGAACATACGTTCCATCGTGGAGGCGTGTCAGAATGCGCTCCATCGCTTACATACATATCCCGTTTTTGCATTCCGCCGCTCACGCGCTGCTCGATCCCAATCTTCGGGGCAAATCCTTTGCGGTGGTCAGCAAGAACACCGTCATAGGATTGTCGCCTGAACTATCGGCAGCAGGGCCGCTGCCGGGGGCAACGCGCAGGCACGTGCGGCAAGCATGCCCAGGCGCGGTTTTTGTGGACCAGGAGCCTGATGCCTACCCGCGCCTAGCCAGCAAAGTGTGGGATATCTGCTACGAGCATACTCCACTTGTTGAGCCCATCGCTGTAGATGGTGCATTCGCCGACTTCGCCGGATGCGGCGATGCCCGGGCAATAGCAGATCACATAGCGCGTGAATCCAAGGGCAGAGCGGGCCTGGAAGTCCAGATAGGGCTGGCGGAAAACCGTCTTGTGGCAAAAGTCGCCGTGGATGTGGGTATGGGCGCCGGGCAAGTGATCGTAGTCGCGTCCGGCTCGGAAGAACGGTTTCTGTCGAAGCTACCGGTGGGTTCGCTCTGGCCGCTATCGCCAGCAACCGTCGATAAGCTCATAAAGCTGGGAATAAACACAGTGGGCCAACTGCAAGCGGTTCCCTTATCCATGCTCACTTCCCAGCTGGGCGAAGTAGGTCTTGCGTCTCACCTGTTGAGCCGCGGCATTGACAGATCGCAGGTTCGAGCGGCGTATCCAGAGGAAACGATTGAGTGCTCCATGTCGTTCGACTATCCCGTATACGAGTGGCGCGATCTGGAGCAGTGCCTACGAGTATGCGCTTCTGAAATCGCCGCCAAGCTGAGCGCCTCGGGTAGCCGCGCTGTATCCTATATCGAACTCGAGCTGGACACATCCAGTCCCACGGGCGCTGCCAGCGGCGCGACCGTGAAACGACATTACTTCCGCCGTCCTGCCGACTCTCTGCAACAGCTCAGGCGAGCCGTCATACTCGCCGCCGAGGGCAGAATATCCGGTCCTGTGTCGGCAATATGCGTCCGCGCTTCCGGGCTTGTGGCGCCCGCTACAGTTCAGTTGTCCATATTCGGCCCGGCAGCAGAGGCTGAATCCGGCAGGCGCGAACTCGAACGCGCTGTAGAGTCGATACGCGAAAAATTCGGCGCAAAAAGCGTGGTCACCGCGAATACGCTGGTAAGATCGCGGCGCGACCGGATGCTGGCAGAAGCGCTGCTGTGACCGCTCCGACTCAACATAAGGTGTGAATTCTATGACCAAGAAAATCGGCGCGCGCGTTCGCGTTGTGGAGAGTTCCACCAGTCTGCCGTCCCGGTTTTACTGGTCGGACAGATGGCGCCAGATCGCGCAGGTAATCGACCACTGGCGGGAATCCGGCGAATGGTGGGACGGCGAGGAGGATAAGGACTACTACCTCATCACCTCGGCGGGAGGAGGTTGCTATGAGCTGTGCCGTGAAGCGCCTGGCCAATGGCTGCTTTCGCGGGTGTTGGATTGAACATGAGCCATATGTTTTCCGCATCATCGAAAGACTTCGTCCATCTCCACGTCCATTCCCAGTATTCCTTCCTCGACGGCGCAGACACCTGCGCGAATCTGGTGGCCCGGGCCGCATCCTTGGGCATGCCTGCCATAGCCATAACCGACCATAACAACGTCAGCGCCATGGTAGAGCTGACGAAAGCCGCCGCCCAACATGGAATCAAGCCGATATGCGGCACAGAGCTGACAGTAAGCCACGGGGGATCCGGGACTCACGAAGGCCGCAGCATCAGCGGCGCCACTGCCCGCGCCGATGGCGCCGATCGCCCCGCCAGCCATCCCTTCTCCCACCTTACTCTGCTTGCCGCCGACCCACGCGGCTATTCCATCATCTGCCGCATACTGACCGATGCCTATATGTCCTCGCCCCGCCGCGATCCGTATGCCGCCCTGGAGATACTCAGGCGAAACCTCCAGCGCAACTCGGGTCACATAATCGCGCTGTCGGGCTGCCGCCGCGGTCGAATCGCCTCCCTAGTCGCCGCCGGCAGGTTCGCCCAGGCTCTGGCGGCAGCCGAAGAACTCGCCTCCATATTCGGTCGGTCGAACTTCTACATTGAGCTGCAGCACACACTGACGCCGGGCGCGTCGGCGCTCAATTCCTCCCTGGCCGAGCTGGCGTCCGCCGCCGGCCTGAGTCTAGTAGCCACCAACAACGTGCACTATGCAAAGAAGTCCCGGTTCGAGGTGCATGACGCATTAACGTGTGTTCGAACCCTCACCACCCTCGACGATATACACCCTGAGCGGCGCGTGAACGCCGAGAACTACCTCAAGTCCGCGGATGAAATGCGCGAGCTCTTCGCCAAATACCCCAAAGCTATCGCCAACACCATCGCGATTGCCGACAGGTGCATCCCAGGCCTCGACCTGTCGAGCCGTCTGTTTCCAAAGTACCAAGCCGCGCCCGGCGACTCGGGCGACAGTTCTGCCAGCGGCTCCGCCGGTCGCCTCACCGCCGGCCCGGCCCCAGCCGGCGATTCTGCCGCCGCCCTCCTCAGGCACCTTACGATGCAGGGCGCAGCCCAACGGTACGGCCGCATCACTCCAGCCATCCAGTCGAGGCTAGACCACGAACTCAACATCATAACCACCCTGGGCTTCGAAGACTACTTCCTCGCAGTGTGGGACATTGCGCGCTGGGCCCGTTCGCAGAGCATCCGCTACGCCGGGCGCGGGTCCGCGGCCGATTCTGCCGTGGCATACTGCCTTCGCCTGACCAATGTGGATTCGATAGCCCGCGGATTGCTCTTTGAAAGATTCATGAGCCTGGAGCGCGCCCAAAAGCCCGACATCGACATCGACTTCGAGTCAGAACGGCGCGATGATGTGGCGCGCTACGTATACCGGCGCTACGGCGAAGGACACGTTGCATCGGTCTGCACATTCAACACTTTCCAGGGCAGGTCGGCCGTGCGCGACTTCGGCCGCGTGCTCGGGTTTGCCGAGGCCGATATCGACCGTCTTGCCAAGACCCTGCCCCACCTCCCGGCGGACGCGGTCCGCGCGGCTTTCAGCCGGTACCCCGAGATGCGCGACTCCGGCATACCCGCGTGGAAATACGAGCTCCTCCTCACCCTGGCAGAGTCGGTCGCGGGATACCCTCGCCACATAGGTACTCACCTGGGCGGGCTGGTCATCTCGAGCGAGCCCCTCACCTGCGTCACCCCGCTGCAGATGGCCGCCAAAGGAGTCGCCATCACCCAGTTCGACAAGGGCACCATCGAAGACCTGGGCCTCATCAAGCTGGACCTGCTCTCCCTGCGCACGCTCGGAGCTGTGGAACACGCCGTGGACATGGTTCGCGGCAATGGCGCGACCGGCAGCGAGCATGCCGATACTCCCGGCGCCAATCCCGACTTCGACTTCGACCGCATTCCCCACGACGATAAGGCCACATACGAGATGCTGAACCGAGGCGAAACCATCGGCGTGTTCCAGCTGGAAAGCCCGGCCCAGCGCGCTCTGCAGACGCGCCTTGCGGCCGACAGTTTCGAAGACATTGTGGCAAGCGTGGCACTGATTCGACCGGGGCCGATCCAAGGCAACATGGTGGAACCGTTTATCGCGCGCCGCCGCGGCGATGAGGAGACCAGCTACGTAGACCCCAGGCTGGCCCCGATTCTCGACAAGACATACGGAGTCGTGCTCTATCAGGAGCAGGTGATCCAGATCGCCACGGCCATAGCAGGCTTCACCCCGGGCGAAGCCGACCGCCTACGCAAGGTGATGACACACTTCCGCTCCATGCGCGAGATGGAGGAGATCGGCCGCCACTTCGTGGCCAAAGCCATCGCAGGAGGGACCGACCCAAAGGTAGCCGAGACTGTCTTTTCCTATATCGTGGGCTATGCGGGCTATGGATTTTGCGAAGCGCATGCCGCCGCGTTCGCGGACACCGCCTACCGCACGGCATACATGGTGCGCCACTACCCCGCCCACTTCTACGCCGCGATCCTAAGCGCCCAGCCCATGGGGTTCTACTCGCCCCGCACGCTGCTGGTGGAGGCAAAGCGCCGCGGTGTGCGGGCGCTGCCCCTCGACATCAACCGCAGCGGGGATAAGTATTCAGTGGAGACGCTAGCAGCGACCGAATCGGCACGGGAAGCGGCCGAAACGAATGCACAGAAAGCCGTGGGCATAGCCGCGGGCCCCGCGATTCGCATCGGCCTCATGCAGGTAAAAGGCATATCGAAGGACGCGATCCATCGGATCCTGGCAGCACGCGAAGGGGTAGGACCTGCAGATGGGTCTGCGGACGAGCCTGCAGACCGGCCTTTCCGGTCAGCGCTGGACTTCCTCTGCCGGGTCGAGATCCCGCGCGACACCGCCCAGAACCTCGTGCTAGCCGGAGCCTTTGACTCAACAGACCCCAATCGCCGAGCGCTCGCCTGGCGCCTGGGCCGTCTGGCCGACGATGCCGCCGCACACCGCGCCGCCCGCGACGCCGCCCGCAAGTCGGGGCAGGCCGCGCTCATGGGAACTCTCGAACCGCCCGGATCGTATGGAACAGATGTGGAGTGTGAAATGCCCGACTTCTCCGAAGTCGAGAAGTTCAGACACGAGATGTCGGTCCTGGGGTTCTGTGTATCGCATCACGCCATGGAGTTCTTCCGGCCGGCCCTGGCCCGCGGAGGGGTTCTCACGTCCCGCGAAGTCGCCGATGCGCGGCACGGTCAGGCGGTGCGCACAGCAGGCCTCGTCGTGCGCCCCCACAGGCCTCCCACGAGGAGCGGCAAGACGGTGGTGTTTCTGTCTTTAGAAGACGAACTGGGCCTTACGGACGTGACGGTGTTCGAAGGCATATATCAAAAGTACGGCGCCTTGATATATGCAAACCCGTCCCTGCTCGTCGCGGGGACGGTGTCGCGGCGCGGCGATGGCGTGTCGGTGATCGCCCGTTCCATACAGAGGCTGGGACGCAGGACGTAGGCAAGGCTGTCCGGCAAGATAGCCGCGCCTGAGGGGTCACGGGTCGACCAACGCCAGGCGCTCCTCGCCCATCTGCGGCTCAAAAGCCCCCGACAGCAGCTCGGTCATGGCGGCCGCAAACAGATCGAGATCGCCCGATGGAACCATGACCAGCATTGTCACGCGCTCGGCGTAGTCGGTCGCGGCAACCTCGACGCCCGCCTCGGCCAATTGGTTCTGAACCTTGCCCAGCATTGGGTATTCTATGATAAAGCGCACTTCGCGCATGGACCGGGCCCGCGCGATTCCCGCGGCATGCAGCCCTTCGCGGGCCGCGGCGCTATAGGCCCTAATCAGGCCGCCCGCCCCGAGCAGAGTTCCTCCGAAGTAGCGGGTAACTACCACTGCCGAGTAGCGCACACCCTCGCGGCGAATCACCTCGAGCGTGGGTCGCCCGGCCGTGCCCGACGGTTCGCCATCGTCGCTGGAGCGGGTCGTCTCGTTGTTTTCGCCCACGACGAACGCATATACATTATGGGCGGCGTCCCAGAACTCCCGGCGGACCTCGTCTACGAATCCTTGCGCCTCGTCCTCGGCAGGGACCGGCGCCGCCGTAGCGATGAACTTGCTTTTCTTAACAACGATCTCCGCGCGTCCTCGGCCGCGCAGGGTCAAGTAGTCTTGCGCCACAAAAAACCACCCCTTGTTTTGAAGAGGGAATCTCGCTCCACAGTAGAAGTACCCATACGCAACCGCAGCTCGAAAAGAGCTTGAGGAGGCGAATTCGAACAGTGCCTACTAGAAGGCTGTATTACGACGACCCCTACCTCAGGGACTTTGCCTGCCAGGTCCTCCGCTGCGAGTCTGCAGTCCGGAACTCCCATTCAGCCCCTCTGTATGAGGTTGTCACTGACACCACCGCATTCTACCCAAACTCCGGCGGCCAGCCGTCCGACCGCGGCACTTTAGCCGGGGCCGATGTAGTCGATGTGATCGAGAGGGGCGACGAGATCGTCCATATCACTTCAACAGCCGTTGGGCAGGGCCCTGCATCGGGCCGGATCGACATCGAGCGCAGATTCGACCACATCCAACAGCACAGCGGGCAACACATCCTGTCCGGCGCGTTCGCGAGCCTTTTCGGTATGGAAACCGTTGGTTTCCACCTAGGAGACGACTACGTAACGATAGACCTCACCGCTCCTGATATAAGCCGTGACCAGTGGGCTGCAGCCGAACGCCTCGCGTGCGAGGTCGTGTTCCAGAACAGGCCCGTCACAGCCACGTTCTGGGACCGCGACGCCGCAGACAGTGCCATCGACCCGTCCCGCCTGCGCAAGCTGCCGGCCAGAACCGAGAACATCCGTCTAGTCGACATCGACGGCTTCGACCTCACTCCCTGCGGCGGCACGCATGTTCGAGCCACCGGCGAGGTCGGCCTGATCAAGGTCACCCGCACCGAACGCATCCGGGGCGTCACCCGCGTGGAATTCGTGTGCGGGCGGCGCGCGCTCGCCGACTACCGATGGAAGAACCGGGCAGTGCATGAGGCAGCCGCCATGCTCTCAGTCCACGGGCGCGAACTGCCGGAATCAGTGGGTCGCCTGCAGTCGCAGGTTCGCCAAACCGCACGCCAGCTGGAGCAGGCTCTGAAGGAGCTGTATCAGTACCAAGCTGCGGCGATGTACGATAGCGCCGAGCCGGCTGGACAGTCGGGCATCCGCGTGGTGTCGTGGGCATCCACCGATGGACACGACATCGGCTACCTCAAGATGCTGGCGCACAATATCTGCGAGCGCCCGCGTGCCGTGGCACTCCTTGGCTCGTCCAGCGGCGAATCCGCGCACGTGGTATTCGAGAAATCCCACGATGTGTCAATCGACATGTCGAAACTCCTCCGCGAGGTGTTGCCCGAAGTCGAAGGCAAAGGCGGCGGCACGCGCCAGATAGCTCAAGGAGGCGGCAAACGACCTGAAAGGCTGCCCCATGCGATCTCCCTGGCCACTGCGATAGTGTCGAAGGCGGCCGAAAGCAGCGAGCTGGAGACGGCCGCGACCGCGGCTGAGGCCATCGTCTCCGCCGACCGCCGTTGATCGTTCGCCCAGCGATCATATCTTAGCCGACACCAGGTTGCCCGACTCGTAGCGCCTCAAACCAACGGCAAACAGGCAGCGCGCAGCCCACACCATCGCGACAGTGAAGGCTAGCAAGCCCGAAAAGCGGGCAGCGCTGAAGTTGCGCAGCAAGGAGACGGGCAAGTAGACCACGAAACCTACAGGCACGACCGAGTAGAGCACCGCCCGGACCAGGCCTTTGAAGATTGAGTCGGGGTATCCTCCGAACGTGATGAGCGCCCCGAGCAGTTGTAGGCTTATGGTCTGGGCGTTTCCTATGAAAAACGCGATGCTGCCCGTGATGACCGCAAAACAGGTGTAGACTGTGCATGCGGCCACCGACACGGCGATGAAGAGAGCGAGCCTGCCCCAGGTGACCGGGGTGAACAGGCACAGAGCCGCCAGGCCGAAAGCCGCATCGCCCAGGCCTGAGATGTCGGAACGGCTCACGAGTGCGTGAAGCAGCGGGTTGCGCGGCAGCAGCAGGTAGTAGTCGAGTTGTCCCTCGGCTATGATCCGCGCCAGGCGGTTCACGTTGCCAAACACCGACACGCTCAGACCGTACGCTGCAGCCAGAACCGCGTGCATCGCTATGACATCGGCAAAGGTCCAGCCTCCAATGTCTTGTACCTTCCCGAAGATCAGCCACCAGAAGAAGAGCAGCAGAAAATCGTTCAACACCATGAACACGACCTGGGAAACGAAGCTCCACTTGTACTCCATGGCCGAGGCCAGGTTGAACTTGAAGTGCTCCCACACGAAGCCCGCCTCCCACGCGGCTCCGCCCATCGCTTTACCCACCGTTGACATTGAGCCGCTTCACCCCCATGCTGTACAGCGCCATGACCAACAGGGACAGGGCCGCAATCCACACCGCCTGCATCATCAGAGCGCTCATAAAGAAGTCCATATCGAACTGGACGAACAAGCGCGCCGGCGCATACAACACGTAGTTCAGGGGAGTCGCCCGCGCCACCCGCGCCAAGGCATCCGGATAGACCTCCATGGGCGCGAACAGCCCGCCCAGGACGAAAAGGAGCTTGCCGTATATCCAGAAGAACGGGGCTGTGTCCTCTACCCAGAATGCAGAAAGGCTCAGAGCCATGCTGATGAGGAAGTTCAGCGTCAGGGCCATCGCCGCGCATGCCAGCGCTGCAAGCAAATGCGCCGCGTTCACCCGGATGGGTCCCACCGCAAGAAGGGCCACAGTCGCGCCGATCGCGATGTTCAGCGCCATCTTGAGCGCAGTCTCTCCCCAGTAGGATGCCAGCTTGAACAGGACGTAGCGGTATGGCTTGTTCAGGTAGTAGGCTATGGCTCCGGTCTTCACCTCTTCGTCAGTCTCCTGCTCGAATCGGGCACGCCCCAGCATAATGGCTTCGCTGGCCATCAGATACCACACTAGTTCGCGAGGCCCGAAGCCCTCCACCGCAAAACCGCGGGTGCGCCCGAGAACCGACCACAGCTGCACAAACACATACAGAATCAGCGCGTAGAACACCGAGCCCAGCAGGAAGTCGGCTAGGTACGCGGTGCGCGCCCGCATACTCACGCGGGCAACATGGAAGTACTTCGCAGTCACCCCGCTCACCTTCCTCCCAACGCTTCCGATGCGCCGCGCCCGTAGATATCGGCGATGACCTGCTCGGTAGGAGGGTCGGCAATGGTGATGTCGGCGATCCGCGCGTGACGCATCAGCTCGGTCAGGACGTCGTCAATTGACGCCACGTCAGTGTCCACCGACAGCTTCAAGTTGGTCTGCTTGTGCTTGGCGACAGTCACGCCTCTCATCTCGAACCTATCGATGGCATCGGCAAGCCTCACTCGCACGATCTTGAAGCGCAGGTAGTCGCGCCTGAGAGCCGACACCGACGTGTCCAGGATCAGCTCCCCGTGACTTATGATCATCACCCGCCTACATAGCTCCTCCATGTCGCCCACATCGTGCGATGTAAGGAAGACCGTGACTCCCTCTTCCCGGTTCATCTGGCGGATCAGCTCTCGGATAGCGCGCTTGGCCACCACGTCCAGGCCAATGGTGGGCTCATCCAGAAACAGCACTCTCGGCCCATGCAGCAGGGATGCCGCGATCTCGCACCTCATGCGCTGGCCCAGAGAAAGCTTGCGCACGGGCGTACGCATGAACTCGCCCAACTCGAACCAATCCACCAGCATGTTCAGTCGGTCACAGTAGACGGGCTTTGGAATATCGTACACGTGCGCCAGCAGTTCGAACGTGTCGCACGGCGGCAGATGGTACCACAGTTGCGATCGCTGCCCGAACACGCAACCGATCTTGCCCGCCAGTCGCTGCCTGTCCTCCCAGGGAGTGACGCCCAAGACCGTTGCCCGTCCTTGGGTGGGGTAGAGTATTCCAGTGAGCATCTTGATGGTGGTTGACTTGCCCGCGCCGTTGGGGCCGATGAACGCCAGCATCTCCCCTTCGTCTACTTGGAAGGATATCCCGTTCACCGCCTGGACTTCACGCACGGACGGCGAAACGATCGCGCGCACACTTCCTGCCAGGCCAGGGGACTTCTCACGCACCTCGAACACCTTGGTCAACCCACTTACTTCGATAGCTCGCACATCTCCCACCTGCCTCATGAGCATACTAGTTCAGGCGCCGAGCGCCGATGATCATCTCGCGATATCGGGGAGGTATGCAACGTGGAACGGAAAGACAGGTCTCCAAGCCGGAAACTGACACCCACTGGGTCGAATACGTCTGCCAGCGTCAAGTGCACCCAGTGCGGCGCGATGTACCCCGCCGGGAACGAAACGGGCGAGACAGGCACATCGGGATGCATGGTCTGCCCCAACTGCGGTTTCGAAAACTGCGCAGACGATTCCACCATCGTGAACGCGTCCGACGAAGAGTACTAAGCTGCAGAAAGCAGAGGGTTGCAGCATCGCCCGGGCGCATCGCATCGACCGCGCCCGGGCGTCTGTATCGCCTCATACCTCTCCCCTGATCGATATGGTCTCGGCCTTCCATCCGAACACTCCGGTGATCAGCGGCACGCCAATGGGCCTGTACTCCAGCACCAGCGGGTTCTGCATGTTGTTCCAGATGACCAACTGCCCCTTGGCGCACTTATACGCGGGCAGAAACACCCTTCTGCCGTTGAGGTCCACCGGAAACAGCACTTCCTCCTCAACCTTCAAGTCGCCGGCCAGTACTCCCGCCAGGCTAACGCTTCCCATCTTGAAGCTGTACGCCACCTTGCCGGTGCGCAGTTCGCGCAGGACTTCCCGCGACACCCACGGGGCGGTGGAATCCGTCTCCGGCGGATCGTTCAGTCCGAATACGGGGCCGAACGTGCGCCCTCGGTCAAGCCCGGTGATGCGCCTGATAGTGGAAGCGGGGAGCGACCCATCGGACCTGGACCACACCCAGCTGATCTCGACCCACTTGGGGTAGCTAACCGACTGCACCGTCACATGCCATTTATTGCCCATAGACGCGCGCGCCAAGGTGCGCTCGAACACCACATGCATACCTACGTGCAACGCGGGTTCCGCAGTGATCACATCGTATCCATCGGACGCGATGGCGATGTGCGAACCCAATGGAGTTACCAAGCACACAACCAGCGCGATGGCCAACGAAAAGGCAAGAGCCCACAGAACCGGTTTTTTCAAGCCAACCTCCCCTTCCCTCGAGCATGTACGATGATAGCACACGCATACACACGCCCCAGCTCACGCGCTGGCCACGCCCCTCATATCCCCTCTCTGAACATGAACTGCCCGCCTATTATCGTTGCCGTCACACGCGTGTCGAGGATCTCAGCAGCAGGCGTCGAGAATACATCGCGCGACAGAATGGTCATATCCGCAAACGAGCCGCAAGTCAGGGTGCCCCGTGTCAGCTCGTCGGCCGACGCCATGGCCGCCCCGGCTGTGTAGGCCCTAATCGTCTCCTCAACCGTCAAGCGCTCTTCAGGATACCATCCCGAATCGGGAGCGCCGTCCAGCTGCCGCCTGGCCACAGCGGCGTAGATGCCTCGGATGGGATCGGGGGTTTCAACAGGCGCGTCCGACCCAAAAGCCAGCATGGCGCCGCTCTTGGACAGGCTTCTGAAAGCATAGGCCCATCTGCTGCGCCGACCCCAGTGTCGCTCGGCCACGGGTATGTCAGTCAGTATGTGCACTGGCTGCATGGAGGCAACTACCCCGAGATCCGCAAACCGCCTCACCTCTTCGGGGTGGAGTAGTTGGGCGTGCTCAATCCTGTGGCGCAGCCTCCGCTGCGCGCTTTCGGCCTTGACTGACTCGAATATGTCGAGCACGTCCCGGTTGGCCCGGTCGCCGATTGCGTGTATGGCGCAAGATATCCCCGCGAGCACAGCCTTGCCCACTAGCTCGGCTATCTCCTCTTTGGACGCCACAGCGATGCCTGTGTTCCCGGAGTTGCCCTCATACGCACGGAGCAAGTGAGCCGTCTGCGATCCCAGGGCGCCATCGGCAAACGCTTTGAGCGGGCCCACGCGGAGCCAATCGTCTCCGAATCCGCTCGCGAGGCCAAGGTCGATGGCGTCGTCCAAGTTCTCTTTGGCTATGGACTGCGTGACGCGGAGCTTCAGCCGACCGGTGCTCCGCAGCAGTTGCAGCGCCTCAAAGGACGAAGCGCCGTCCATGTTGTGAATAGCCCCAATCCCCAGCCTGTGCAGCTCGGACTGGGCATTCTCCATCGCCGCCGCCAGGGCATCGCAACTCGGCTCGGGGATCACCCGGCTGACAAGGGCCGTTGCCGACTCCTTCATTATCCCCGTGGCCTGGCGCGTGTCTTCGTCTCTTTCGATCTCTCCGCCCTCAGGGTTGGGCGTGTCGAGGCCAACTCCAGCCAGACGCAGCGCAGCCGTATTGACCCACAGGGAGTGGAGGTCCTTGCTGAACAGGGCGACCGGGTTGCGCTGGCTGACCGCGTCCAGATACGACCGGTCGGGCAGACCGCCCCCGGGCCACGCGTTCTTGTTCCACCCCTGACCCACTATCCACGAACCAGGCCTAGCGCCCTCCACCGCCCGCCCCACCCGCGCCGCGACCTCCTCGGGCCCGGAGGACCCGTCCAGCTCGACGTTGGTCAGGCTCAAGGCATAATGCATGAGGTGGATATGCGAATCCGTGAACGCGGGGACGAGAGCCCGCCCCGCAAGATCGATCTTCTCGAAACTGTCGTCCACCGACATCGCGACCTCCGGCTCCGACCCGACCGCGATGACCCGCCTTCCCACACATGCAATAGCCTGGCAGAACGGCCGACGCCCCGACGCCGTGTATATCTTGCCTCCCGTAAACAAGTATCTGCCCACAACGGTCCCTCCCAGCCTAGCACAGCTGACTACGTATTCCATCAACCAATCCTCTTTTCCTGCTCCACCGGGCGGGAGGAGTCAAACAGGAGTTATCGAAGTAAGAAGGGCGCTGACGCGCGGAAAGGAGGCTGCAATGTGTCGATCAGCAAGATTCTTGTTGTGGGGGCCGGGCAGATGGGCGCCGGCATCGCGCAGGTGACCGCTCAGGCCGGAATCGATGCGACTCTCGCCGATATTTCCCTGGACCATGCCCAGCGGGGTCTGGGCCGCGTATCCAAAGCCCTGAGCAGGCTGGTGGATAAGGGACGTATGGCGGCGGAACAGAAAGACTCCATTCTCTCGCGGATCACGGCGGCGCCCGATCTGGAGGCTGCGGCCGCAGGCGCGGACCTCGTAATCGAGGCCATCGCCGAAGATCCGGCAGCCAAGTCTGATCTCTGGGGAAGGCTCGCCGACATCTGCACTCCCGAAGTCATATTCGCGTCCAACACTTCCTCGATTTCCATCACATCCATGGCTCGAGATTCGCGCCGGCCCGACAGGTTCATCGGAATGCACTTCATGAACCCCGTCCCCCTCATGCAGCTCGTTGAAGTAGTTCGCGGCCTGGAGACATCCGATTCGGTGTGCGATGCCATTGTGGAGCTTGCGCGGAAGATGGGCAAGGAGCCGGTGGTAGTGTCGGATTCCGCAGCGTTCGTAGTCAACAGGATCGCCATCCCCATGATCAACGAGGCCGCCTTCACCTTGATGGAGGGGATATCCACAGCCGAAGGCATCGACACCTGCGCAAAACTCGGGCTCAACCACCCCTTGGGTCCCCTGGCTCTGGCGGACCTGATCGGCCTGGATACAGTGGTATCGATTCTGGAAGTCATGGTAGCGGAAACGGGCGACCCCAAGTACCGGCCCTGCCCGCTCCTGCGCCGGATGGTGGCCGCCGGCAGGCTGGGCCGCAAGGCAGGGCAGGGGTTCTACAAGTACTAGACTAGCAGGCACTAGCAGGCGATCCCTGCTGAAAGGAGGCGCGGGCTTGAACTACGACAGTGTCAAGCTGACTTCTGAAGACTACACGGCGCTCATCACCATATCCAGGCCGTCGGCGCTTAACGCCCTAAACAGCGCGGTCCTGGCCGAGCTCGATTCGGCACTGGGCGAGGTGCGGGCCAACGCGGGTTGCCGCGCTGTGATAATCACCGGCGATGGAGAGAAGGCGTTTGTGGCCGGGGCCGACATCGGCGAGATGCGTGAGCTTAACCCGGAGACGGCAACGGCCTTCGCCCAACGGGGGCAGGCGGTATTCCGCGCCATTGAGGAGTTGCCCATTCCGGTGATCGCGGCCGTCAACGGCTACGCGCTGGGCGGAGGGTGTGAGCTCGCTCTGGCGTGCGACATCAGAATAGCCTCGGAGAACGCCCGATTTGCCCAGCCCGAGACGGGCCTGGGCATCATCACCGGCTTCGGAGGCAGCGTGCGCCTGCCGGCCATTGTGGGGCATGCCCGCGCAGCATACCTCATCCTCACCGGCAAACAAGTCGGCGCCGCCGACGCGCTGTCCATAGGGCTGGTGTCGGAGGTGACGCCGCGCGAATCCCTGATGGCCCGGGCTCGCGAAATCGCCGCTGAGCTCGCATCGCGCAGCCCCGTGGCTCTGGCGCGAGCCAAGCAGGTAATGGTCACGTGCAGCAAGGCATACGAGCGCGAAGCTCTGGAGTTCGGCAAGTGCTTCGAGACAGGCGATCCCAAAGAGGGAATGTCCGCCTTCCTAGAGCGCCGCAAGCCCAGCTATGCCCGCTGAGGTGCTGGTCGGGCACGATTCTGCTCTGCACAGTGACTGTGATGTAAAGCGACTGTGATATAGAGCGACTGTGATGTGAAATGATGCGATTCCGATATACAGAAGCAGCAAGATCTCCAGCCACTGCAGTGGCGCTGACACGCGCAGTTATCGCCGCCATCGTCGTTGTCTCGTTCATCGCCGTGGTCGCTGCGACCCCTGTCAGCTCCGCCCCGATGGGCATAGCCAACGAGCTGCTGTCCAAGTCGCTGTCGGTCCCGCTTGCGCGAGGTGTTTCATTTGAAAGGCGGAACGCCCTGACCGCCGCAGGCTGGGTAGGCCTATCGATCATCCGGATCGACCTGACGTGCCCCTACGTTGCGGTGGGCCCGGCTCTGGCCAACGGCACGCTCACCTCGCCCGCGGAAGCCACCCAAATCGCCGAGGCAGCTGGCCTGGTGGCAGCGATCAACGGCGACTTCTTCGACGCGGGGGTCACCGGCGCGCCACTTTCCCTGCTCGTCGCAGACGGCCAGATGGTGCGTTCACCCCGCGATGATCGCGATTTCGCCTCGATGGCCATCATGAGCGACATGGGAATCCTGGGGAGTTGGACCTGGTCCGGACGGCTGCTCGGACCGGGCGGACTCACCATACCGATCTCGGCGGTAAATGAAGTGTCCGTGCCGGCCAACGGCGCAGTGTTGTACACCAACCACTGGTCATGGCAGCGCCGGCCGCCCTCGAACGGTGTGACATGCCTCGCCATTCGAGGCGGCATTGTCGAATCGCGTATCACCGGGTGGCCTCGCCCCACACTCGCCTCGACACCCGAGCCATCCCCTGAGCCGGCAGATCTCGTGTATCTGGCCGTAAGGGGCAGCGCAGCCACTTCCGCCGCGTCGCTCTCGGCGGGGGACACAGTGGAGATCTCGGGGCAATTGCGTCCCGACGGCGGCGGCATCATTGCGGCATTCTCCGGCAAGCCAGTGCTACTGCACAACGGTGCCGCCCCGTCCGATCTGTGGAGGCATACAGGCATCCAGTCGATATTCGCTGCGCCGCGAAGCGCAGCCGGGCTCACCCAGGACGGCAGGACTCTGCTGCTGGTCGTGGCGGACGGTCGCCAGTCAGCGGCGCGTGGACTGACTCTGGGCGAGCTCGCAGCGCTCATGCGCTCGCTCGGCGCCTGGAACGCTCTGAACCTGGACGGAGGCGGATCCTCTTCGGCAGTCGTTCGCGATCCGTTTTCGGGCACGACAGTCTTGGCCAATCGGCCCTCAGGCGCATCGCAAAGACCGGTGCCGTATGTAGTGGGCGTGCAGGCGGTTCTGCCAAGCGCCGATTGCCAAGCCAGCGACGAGCTCGACATCGCATTCCTGTCGATATCGGCGGACGTGCCCGCAGGCCAGGTCCATCTGGGCGATCGCCCATCTATTGCGGCCGCGGTTCAGGGCGGTCCGGCGCACCTAGTCGAGCAAGATCTGCAAGTCGAAGCAGGCGCCAAAGTCCTGCTGTCGGCCCGACTCTACGACAGCGCAATGCGAGTGATCGATCCAGGCGCTCTCGGCACAGTTGAAGTGAGGTGGAATGTGATTCCACCGAAATCCCTTCGCGGACGGGATCTGGCAAGCCTCGAGTGCGAAGTCTGGGCGGTTTCGCCCGACACGCTCACAGCCACTCTGTTCCTCCAATCCCCCGGACGGTTCGAGATCGAAGTCGCTGCAGTCTGGGCCGAGCCGCATCCATCCGGCGAATTGGCCACGGAACGCAGCAACACAGTCTCCTTCGCAGTGCGAGCCATCGAGCCGGCGCCGCGCCCCGCGCCCGGGTCCAGCCCAGAACCAGGCTCAGAGCTCACGTTCTCGCCCACGCTGATTGAAGGTTTCGACAACGCCGACACGCCAGGCTGGGCTAGCTGGCTTTCATCATCTTCGTCTCCTGGCGTAGAGCATGCCTTGTCCTTCTCATCGCCGCCCGCCGCAGAACTGGACCTTGCACTCCTCGGCCTGCCATCGCCTGCGCCGTCTGGGCCGGCTGCCATGCTCAGCTACGACTTCAACAGATCAGAGGCGACACGGGCAGTCTACCTCAAGCCGTCTGAACCGCTTTCGCTGCCGGAGGGCACAGGTATCATAGGCATGTGGGTGTGGGGAGACGGATGCGGGCACTGGCTCAGGGCAACGGTAGCAGACGAGACAGGAAGCCGGTCGCCCATCGACTTTCCGCGGATACACTGGACAGGCTGGCGGTACGTGCAGGCGAGCTTGCCTGCCGAACTCGTGGGACCGGCGTGGCTGACACAGGTCTACCTAGTTGAATTCAAGCCCGAAATGCAGGGAGCCGGGACCGTGTACATCGACAGCATCGCGGCCATAGGCGTAAGCACCCCGGACATCGCCGAAGACGGGTCATCTCCACCTGAGTCGTCGTCTGAGATGCCTTCACCTCCACCACCGCTTGCATCGCTTTCCGCATCGCCGCGTGCGGCCACAGCTGCCCGGACCGACAGGCCTCAGGCGCCCAGGCCGCTTGAACCTGGCGAGAACCTGGCGAGCCTAGTTCGCTCCGCCCCCGGGCGGCATGTCATAAGTGTCGATGGATCGCGCCCTTCCCTGCCATGGCCATGGCTTGTTCAGGAGTTCAATGCGTTCAAGGCCGGCGATGACGTGGAGTTAGTCGTGGTGCTGAGCAGAGCGACAGCAGTCGATGCCACATCACTCACTCCAGGCGGGACATTCAAGGACAGTCTTCAGGCAAGGCTGCTTCTCGATCTGCTGGATACGCTGGCTGACGGGAGCACATCGATAATCCTAGTTCAGGACCCCCGGCCGGGCTCGCTGCCTGCGCAGGGCTCGGGAGCGAAAGCTGAACCAGGCGAGCTCTACATGCCCGACACAGGCCCACAG
>ENA-UOOR01001860-UOOR01001860.1-fermentation-metagenome-genome-assembly--contig:-NODE-1860-length-23355-cov-21.889227_pt1 | contig 23355 bp, 18 predicted proteins | sample MGYA00245780_ERZ724029 | MGnify/ENA primary metagenome ERZ724029 (study PRJEB28704, sample SAMN03018315) | fermentation metagenome | biome: anthropogenic terrestrial biome; feature: soil... | reverse complement strand
GTGAAGACTGTGAAGACTGTGAAGACTCTGGAGCCAATCGGAAATGGGCAGTCGGTCCCATCGCGCGCGTACGAGCGAATAATGGAGTACATCGCCGCGGGCGATCTTGCAGGCGGGAAACTCCCCCCGGAAACAGCCCTGGCCCAGCAGCTCGGGGTGAGCCGGACTGCTCTTCGCGAGGCGCTTCAGCGCATGGAATCCGAAGGATACATTGTGAGGCGGCGCAGGGTGGGCACTGTTGTGCTCGCCAACCGGCTCAAGCTGGACGCTGGACTAGAGAGGCTCAACTCAGTCACTCAGATCGTGCAGGGCGCCGGTATGACGCCGGGAACGGCTTTCCGGGATTGGCGGCGCGACAGCGCGAACAGGCTGATAGCCCAGAGACTCGGCATCTCCATTGGAGATCCGGTTTCCGTGATGGAGCGCGTGCGTACTGCCGATGGTACTCCCTTCTGCTATGATATTAACTTCATACCCACCAAGTACATCACTGAAGAGGATGAGGATAGCATCGGCGAGTCGATGTTGCGCTACTTGTCGGACAGGCACGGCCAGATACGCCAGGCCTTGGCCTACCTATATCCATATACAGCTGATGCCATAGTCAGCGAGAGACTCGGAGTGCCTGTGGGGCATCTGTTGATGCTCCTTGAGCATACCCACTACGCTCCTGACGGGAATCCCATGTGGTACTCCAGGACGTTCCACCGGAGCGATGTGATCAGTTTTCACATCATCAGATCGCTTTAGGCGGATTGTGGGCGCATAACACGTTCGGGCAAAGCCGCAAAGGAGTGAGCAGCCAAGGTAGAAAACGCCGGAGACACGTATGCCGATATGCAATGCACCAGAGTATTGTGGAAGGGGATGGCAACCAAGATGGCGATTAGGGAAGGACGCGCTCTCTGGGTGGAATCGCAGCAGGATGGGATTCTGAGCGGGCATTATGGACCCGAAGATGTGAAGAAGATCGTTGATAATGCCAAGAGCCTTGGAGCCAACATGCTCCTCTGGCTTGTCAAGGCGCGCATGGCCGACACAGCGCCGGCGCTTTGGTATCCGAGCGAAATTGGTCTGAGCCACGAGGCCTGCTATGAGTATGACAGCTTCGGAGACGTAGTCAGGATGGCGCACGAGGCCGGCATTGAGGTTCACGCCTACTTCTCCGTGTTTACCGAGGGCGACATAAAGGCGGAAGCCGTGAAGGGCAAGCAGCCCCCGCTGGCGGAGCATCCTGAATGGGCCGTCGTGGACAGATTGGGCAAGCGCAGCGAGTTTGTGTGCGCAAGCCATGTGGGGTACCGGCAGTACCTCGGTTCGCTGGTGAAAGAGGTTCTTGAGAAGTACCCGGTGGACGGGATCAACCTCGACTTCATCCGCTATCCTCGTTCCGCGTGTTTCTGCGGCAACTGCCAGAAGAACATCAAAGAGCGCTACGGACTCAACCTCGATCAGGTAGTGGATCTCTTGGCGGGCAAAGGTTTCGACTCCCTCAACTACGAGGATCTTGGGGCGGCCCTCGACAGGATCGGCGCAGTGATCAACTACTACAACCAGAACGTGCATGACACTGTGGAGCACATTCATAGCATCGTCAAGGGCCATTCGCCCAAGACCAAGCTGTCGGCGGCGGTGTTCCCCAATCCGAGGACGTCTCCGAGCCAGGTATACTGCGACTGGATAGGGTTCTCGAAGTTCCTGGACTTCGTGTGCCCCATGGTCTACTGGTACTCGCCTGAGTACTACAGGCAAACAGTGGGCAGACTCCAAAGCGCCATGCGCGAAGGAACCAAGCTGTACCCAGGTATATCCGCGCTTGGCGTGCCGCATCCGCTGGCGGGCAAGAACTGCAACTTCCTGCCGGGAGCTCCGGACATGAAGTATGTGGCCGAACTCGTCGACATAGCCCGCGAGGCGGGCGCCCCAGGAGTGGCCATATTCCAATACGGAACGATTTTCGGCCTGCAGCCGGGCGCCTATACCGGAGTGAAATGGGGAACTCCAGTGGCCGGCGATGTCAGGCTGCTTCGTGATAGGTTCGCCGAACCGGCCATACCGGCGCACGCCGACTAAGCGAAACTATCTAGCTTGGAGGATGGAAGACGTGTTTCTAGTCGGGGTAGACATCGGCACATCGTCGACTAAAGGTGTTCTAGTCGACGAGTCGGGGCAGATAATCGCATCACACACTGTGCCTCACGGGGTCGTCAGGCCAAACCCCGCGTGGGCGGAGCAAGACGCTGATCAAGTATGGTGGGGAGACTTTGTCGAAATCGCGCGTTCTCTCATGTCGCAGGCGCCGGCGGGCTCGAAAGTAGCAAGCATCGGAGTAAGCGGCACATGCCCTACATTGGTGCCAGTAGGTCATGACGGAAAGCCGCTTCGTCGAGGCATTCTATACAGCATCGACCGTCGTGCACTTGCAGAAATAGACGAGATCGTGTCCGGCGTCGGCGAACATGAGATCTTGGCGCAAAGCGGCAATGCTCTTTCCACACAGTGCGTCGCTCCTAAGCTGCTGTGGCTGAAACGGCACGAACCCGAGGTGTATGGCAATACGCAATGGGTCCTCGGTACGACGGGTTACATCGTATGGCGTCTCACCGGGGAAGCGTGCTGGGACCATTTCTGCGCCGGCGATGGCGGCTATGGATACCACATTAGCGACTGCAGATGGGATATCGATGCCCTTGGCAAAATGGGCATCGATCCCTCCATCCTCCCTCCTCTCAGGTGGTCGACTGAAGTTGTCGGCGCCGTAAACGGCGATGCGGCCCGCGAGACGGGCCTGCCGGAAGGCACGCCGGTCATTGCAGGTACGGGCGACGCCGCGGCCGAGATGGTGGGCACGGGCGTTATCGACGAGGGATCTCTTGCCCTGCTCTACGGCTCCACTCTGGCTACTATGTCTCCCGTGTCGAGAATGTGGATTCACCCTGGTTTCATCCTCACTCCGGGCCTTGTGCCAGGGAGTTACCTGGTAAGCAGCGTGCTTGGGACGGGGTGCGCTTTGATCGAGTGGATCCGCGGAGTGCTGGCGTGGGACGGATCCGTGCCCGACCACGCCACCTTGGAAGACGAGGCGGTGCGCGCGCCCGCGGGCAGCGATGGATTGGTGTTCATGCCGTACCTCACCGGTCAGAGAAGCCCCGAAGTTCGCCCGGAAATGTCCGGGGCCCTGCTGGGACTGGGCCCGGGCCACTCGCGCGGCCACGTGTACCGCGCAGCCCTCGAGGGAGTGGCATTCGCGCTGCGTTCGTCTCTGGCCGAGCTATCCCGGGAAGGACTTCTGGGCGAATACGAGATAAGGGCGGCAGGCGGCGGAAGCCAGAGCGAGCTCTGGACACAGATCGTCACAGATGTGTGTCGGCATGACCAGATGCGCACTTCGGGCTCGGTGAGAGCCCCCATTGGCTCGGCGTTTCTGGCGGGGCGGGCTGTGGGCATTGTCGACGCCCGTGACCTCCGGGAGAGATGGGTCGGTTTCCGGGGCGCCGTGAACGTGCGCGAAGCCTGCGCAGACGCCTACGATCATCACTACGGCCGGTTCATGGATTACGTGAGCCTGCTTGCGGGGAATGCGAAGACGCCAAGGTAGTAGGTGAAGCAATAACAGATGCTGCTAGGAGGGTTTTCTGGACGTGAGTACGCCGTCAACGATGAAGGAAGTAAAGCTGTTCGGAATCGGGGATCTTCGGATAGTCGAGTCGCCCGTTCCAACCATAGAACCTGATGAGATTCTGGTGCGAGTGCGCGCCTGCGGGATATGCCCGACAGAGATGCGGAAGTTTTCCGTGCCAAACTACAAGCCGATTCCTTTCCCTGTGAATCCGGGGCATGAATGGACAGGCGATGTGGTGGCGGTGGGGTCGAAGGTCAAGGGGTTTGAAGTTGGCTGGCGGGTAGTTGCTGAGGGAGAAGGCGGATACGCCGAGTATGCCAAGATCACTCGTTCAAACCTGCAGTATTCCTACCGTCTGCCCGATAATGTCAGCTACGAAGAGGGCACGTTCGTAGAACCCCTATCTGACTGCATACATGCCGTCAGGGAGCGCGCGAAGGTCATCGCAGGCGACCGAGTCGTGGTTGTGGGCGCGGGCCCGATGGGGCTCGGAATCGTGGCGGCCGCGGCTCGATCAGGCGGAAGCGTTATGGCTGTAGAGCCGATCCCCGAAAGACGCGCCTTGGCCCTTGAATTCGGCGCTGAAGTGGTAATCGATCCGAATGCGGTATCAGTGGAAGAGGCCGTTCTGGAATGGACCAGCGGTCGGAGAGCCAACGTATGCATGGCGACTGTGGGGATCAGCAAGGTCATGGAATCATGCATGAAGCTTGTCGGCGAACGCGGCCGCGTGGTGCTGTTTGGCGGCGGCGGGGCGGGGCAGTCCATAACCATAGATCCCAACTGGATCCACTACAACGAGATATCGATAATCGGAAGCGAGTGGATCGGAGTCGGCGGCAAGGAAGAGAAGGACCTTTATCGCATATCCACAGAGTGGATAGCAGGCGGCAAGGTGCCTGTCGGGCGCCTGATCTCGCACCGTTTTCCGCTCACCAAGATACATGATGCTTACGACACGATCAAGGCCGGCGGCACTCTGAAGGTTATTCTGCTGACCGACAGGTAGACGCTGTACGCTGTAGATGTACATGGAGAGAGGGGGCGCCGGCGGATGAACACTGGAGTTCAGATCCGCATGAGCAGGCTATTCAACGCCGCTACAGGCAAATCAGTCATAGTCGCAGTCGACCATGGAATCGAGGGCGTTCCGCGCGGGCTTGAGGATCCGCGGCAGAAGGTTCAGGCACTGATCGAATCGGGAGTAGATGCATTGCTGCTCAACCCGGGGCTGTTCGAACGCGTGTGCGGGCTCTGGGAACGTCGAAACGCCCCGGGAGTCGTGCTGGCCGCTGACTACTACATGAGCAACACAGTGCCTGGCAGAAAGGCGCAGACAGAGGATTACCGGCGAATCCTCGAGGTAGAGGACGCTGTACGCCTCGGGGCGGACGCCATCAAGATGGTGCTGGTCTTCGGCCAGCGCGAACTGGATCTGTATGCGTACAACCTGGAGATCGTAGCGGCTTCGATACAGGAGGCGCACAGGCTCGGCATGCCCGTCATGCTTGAGACGGTTCTGTGGGGCATAACCTCCACCGAGGAGGAGATGGCCAGCGTGGAAGTGCTGCGGCACATGATGAGAATCGCTGTCGAACTGGGCGCCGATATTCTCAAGACGCCGCTTCTGGGGACAGACGATGAATTCGCCCAGGTCGTGCGCTGGTCGCCTGTTCCGGTTACGGTCTTGGGAGGACAGACTCGGCCCGAATTCGATAGTGTAGTCGAAGGCGCCAGGCGTTCAGCGAGTCTGGGCGCGCGCGGCATAGTATTCGGGCGGAACGTGTGGCAGCGTCCGGACCTTCAGGCTGCGGTGCATGCGCTGCAGGCAGCGGTCCACGGCTGCGAGCACTGACGATAGAGAACACTGAAGAGGCGCGTGGTCAATGTGAATCTATTCGTACTGCTCAAGCAGGTACCTGGCACGTCCAACGTCAAGATGGACGAGAAGACCGGGACTATGGTAAGGACCGATCATGAGAACGTCATCAACCCGCTAGACGAGAATGCCCTTGCGGCGGCGCTCGAGTTGAAGAGGTCGATCGATGGCTCAAAGGTCACGGTTCTGAGCATGGGGCCGCCTCCGGCGTCCCGGGCCCTCAGAGAGGCAATAGCCATGGGGGCCGATGAGGCTCATCTCCTGTGTCACCGGGGATTCGCCGGCTCCGACACCCTGGCCACAGCGCGGGCGCTGGCACTGGCGATAGAGCATGTGGCAGGGAGGAGACTGGGCCCGAACGATCTCGTCCTTTGCGGAGAGAGGGCGACTGACGGTGAAACCGGGCAGGTCGGTCCCATGATCTCTGCCATGTTGGACATGGCGGTCGCTACCTACGTGAGAGGGATTGAGGTCAAGCAGGACCATGTGGTCGTTGAGCGGGTGGTTGAAGAGGGCTTCGAGCGTGTCCGGATGCCGCTGCCTGCCCTTGTCACGGTAGTAAAGGACATCAACCAGCCCGGCTTCCCCACTCTTCCCGGGAAGCTGGCTGCGAAGGCGGCGCCGGTCCCGCTGCTGACCCCTGATGATCTGGGGCTGACCCGCGACACAGCCGGCCTTACGGGGTCGCCTACTCGCGTAGTGCAGGTCTTCAGGCCGAAGTTTGCGCGCGACACGGTCCTTCGCCAGCAGGACTCGGGAGGCGCCGCTGTGGGCTCGCTTGTCGATCTGCTGATAGAGAAAGAAGTCATCTAGCACTTGCGTTTCCCGAGAGAGGGTGAATCGGTGGAATACTCAGGCGTGTTAGTCGTAGGTGAGCAAAGAGGCGGATCGGTGCACTCTGTGACGTACGAGCTCTTGGCCAGGGGTCGGACGCTCGCTGACAAGTTGGGAGTAAGCCTTGCGTGCGTGGTGATCGGTCATCGCCTCGAGGCGTTTGGACGCGAGATAGTGGAACGAGGCGCCGACATCGTCTACCTGGTGGACGATTCCAGCCTCGAGTGGTTTATCCCCAGGCGTCACTCGGCGGAACTGGCGGCTCTGATCGGCCAGATTCGCCCAGAGATCGTTCTGGCTGCTGCCACCACTGCCGGCAGGACTCTGATGCCGCATGTCGCCGCCAGACTCGGCGCAGGGCTGACAGCTGACTGCACCGGACTTGACATAGACGATGAAGAAAGACTGCTTCTGCAGACTAGGCCGGCCATAGGCGGAAATGTCATGGCGACAATCAAGACGCCTTCTGCCAGACCTCAGATGGCGACGGTCAGGCCCAAATCGGCCAGGCCGCTTCCCCGGGATCCCGGGCGACACGGTGAAATCGTTGTCAGAGCGGCTGCATGCGATGACGCGCAGTCTGCGGGAGAGCGCTTGCTGGAGTTCGTTCGCGACACATCGCAGGATGTGAGCGTGCAAGATGCGGAGATTGTCGTGGCCGGCGGCAAAGGACTGAAGAGCCGCGACAACTTCAAGTTGGTGGAGGAGCTCGCCGGGCTGCTCGGCGCGGCCGTCGGCGCGACGCGCGATGTGGTGGACCTGGGATGGGTGGGGTATCCGCACCAGATAGGATTGAGCGGCAAGACGGTGTCGCCGCGCCTTTATGTGGCGATCGGACTATCCGGCACCATACAGCATCTTGCCGGCATGCAGACATCGGAAACTGTCGTGGCGATCAACAAAGACAAAGACGCCCAGATCTTCAGGGTTGCCGACTATGGCATCGTGGGCGACCTCTTCGACGTGGTGCCCGAGCTGATCGAGAAGATCAAGACGGCGAAGAATGCGCGTCTGGCCGGAGCGAGGTGAAAGACCATGGGACGATATGCAGCTGTGACAGGGAAGGTAGTTGACGAGTTGGCGCGGATTCTGGATCCGGCTCGCGTGGTCACGGACCCGGAGAAGCTCGCTCCGTATGCCCACGATGAGGTGTCAGAAGCAGCGTATGTGTGCATGCCGGATGTCGTGGTGAAGCCGAACACAACGGCCGAAGTCTCCGCGATCCTGCGACTGGCCAACAGAGAGATGATACCGGTTACCCCGAGAGGAGCAGGGACAGGGCTATCGGCCGGGTGTGTGCCGATGCACGGGGGCATAGTCTTGTCCCTCGAGAACATGAATCGGGTGATAGAGGTAGACCGACGCAACCTGTTCATGGTTGTTGAGCCCGGCGTAACCACGGGCGAGGTTCAGAGAATCGCGCGAGAGCAAGGGTTGCTGTATGCCGGGGACCCGTGTAGCTCAGAGAGCTCGCAGATAGGCGGCAACCTGGCAGAGAACGCCGGCGGCAACAAGGCGGTGAAATACGGCACGACTTCAAAGCACGTCTACGGGCTGGAGGTGGTGCTGCCCACTGGCGAGATCGTGACGACTGGCGGGAAGTGTGTCAAGGATGTCACAGGTTATGACCTGGTACATCTGTTCGTGGGGTCGGAGGGAACGCTCGGCGTGATCACAAAGGCCTGGCTAAAGTTGCTTCCACTCCCCAAGTTCCAAGTGGACCTTTTGGCTCCCTTTGACGATATGCAGAAGGCTATTGAAGTGGTGCCGCGTGTGATGACCGAGAGCGGCATTGTCCCCACGGCAGTGGAATTCATGGACAGCCTGTCCATCAAAGCGGCCGAACTGTACCTCAACTCGTCTCTACCGCACAGCGATGCCGCCGCCTATCTCATAGTCGAACTCGAAGGCAACAGCGAGCAGCAGGTTGAATCCGAATACGAGGCAATTGGCCATCTGTGCATGCAGTGCGGAGCGCTCGAGGTATACATCGCGGACAACCTGGCCACGCAGGACCGCATATGGAAGGCGCGCAAGTGCGTTGCAGAGGCTCTCCGCGTGTTGAGCCCCGTCTACTGCATGGAGGACATCACCGTTCCAACCTCAGAGATACCCCAGCTTCTTTCGAGCATATCGCAGATATCGAAGGAGTTCGACGTCAAGATCCCGGCTTTCGGGCACGCGGGAGATGGGAACATCCATGCGACTCTCCTGAGGGAGGGGATGGACGATGCGACCTGGGAGACCACCAAAGAAAAGGCGCTTCATGAGATGTACAGCGCGACCTACCGACATGGAGGGAACCTGTCGGGCGAGCACGGGATAGGCGCCAAGCGGCTTGGGCCGCTGGAACGCTTCGTAGACCGGGCACAGATGCAGGTACTGAAATCCATCAAGGCAGCACTGGATCCGAACCTGATCCTCAACCCCGGGAAGATAGTGGACATGAACTGAGCCAGGCGCGAGACAGATCATGAAGTGAGGATGAAGCTACATGAAAGCATGCGAGAGCAACTCCATTCTCGCCAGGGCCATTGCCGCACAGGAAGCCATGGTCGCGGCGAGACGGGCCATACACCGGTGCCCTGAGCTGGGGTTTGAAGAGCATGCAACGGCCCGGTTGATAGCGAACAGGCTTCGAGACCTCGGTCTCGAGGTCAGAACGGGAGTGGGTGGAACAGGCGTGGTGGCTGTGCTCAGGGGCGCCTCACCCGGTCCGATGGTGGCGCTAAGGGCCGACATGGACGCCCTTCCAGTCTACGAGGAGACTGGCCTGCCATACGCGTCCGAGCATCCGGGCCTGATGCATGCGTGCGCCCATGACATGCATTGTGCGGCCTTGCTGGGTGTGGCCGCGGTCCTCAAGGAGTACGCCAGCCGGATGCGGGGGGCAGTGGTCTTCATGTTCCAGCCCGCGGAGGAAACGGACGGCGGGGCAAGGGCTTTCATTGATGCGGGCGTTCTGACTGAGCACGAGCCTGATGCCGTGTTTGGGCTTCACATGTGGCCTGATCTTGAGGTTGGCAAGGTAGGGATCCGCGAAGGCCCCGTCATGGCATCGCTCGACAGTTTCGACATTGAACTAGCTGGCTCCACTGCGCACGGGGCGATGCCCCATCGGGGACGCGATGCCGTTCTGGCGGCCTCGGCTGTGGTGATCGGCCTACAGCAGATCGTTTCGAGGAATGTGGACCCGATGGAAGCGGCGGTTGTTACGGTGGGCACACTGCACTCGGGCAAGGCGCGGAACATCATCGCCGACCGTGCCGTCATTACTGGTACAGTCCGCACGCTGGGAGAGCCGGTGAGGGAGCTGGTGGCCGCGAGGATTCAGGAAGTGACGACGATGTCCGCAAGAGCCTGCGGGGCAGAGTCGCGTCTGACATATGACCGACTCCTCCCAACGCTCGCGAATGACGAGCGGATGTGCCAGATTGCCGCCGGGTCAGCTCAGGAAGTGCTGGGGCCGGGGTGCATCCAGCATACAAAGCCCAGCATGGCTGCTGACGATTTCTCTTTGTTCGCCGAGAGGGTGCCCGGCTGCTATCTCTTCTTCGGCTGCACGGCGGCGGGCGATGCGGCTTATCCGCTTCACAATGGACATTTCTCGCCGAGTGAGGATGCACTGCCCATAGCATGCGCGGTCATGGCGAGACTGTGTTTGGATTATTCCCATTACTCGGCTTCGCAATTGGAAGGCCGATTTGGGTTCGAGAGGCAGGACTAGCACTCTCCGCGTCGAATCATCTTGGTAGGATAAACAGACCAATTGACCTCATGATTGAGAAGGGCAGTGGTCAGAGATGGTGCTGCAGCCCCGGAATCTTTACTCCGAGGTGCTGGACGGTCTCCGCAAGATGATTGAGAGCGGTGAGATCAGAGAGGGAGAGCGCATTCCCCCCGAACGAGTCCTGGCCGAGAGGTTCGGAGTCAGCCGGACGTGTGTTCGCGAGGCGCTCGGTGCGCTCAAGCTGAGCGGCGTGATACAGGGGCGTCCGGGCGCCGGAACGTATCTTGCCAAGGTAAGCCCCGGGGGGATTGACAGGTCCGATCTGCTCTTGGTGGAAGAGGGGAGTCCCTTTGAGATCTTGGAGTCCAGAAAAATCATCGAGCCGGCCATAGCGGCTCTTGCGGCGCGCAAGGCCACTGCCGAGGATATTGCCAGGCTTGTGCAGGCGATGGAGCGTCTACATGAATCGGCAGGAGACCCCGAATCACTCACAGCAGCCGACAAGCAATTCCACCTGAGCATGGCTGAGGCGACACACAACAGGATCCTCATCAGAGCACTTGGGCAGATCCTCGACCTAATGCAGAGAATCTACTATCCCGCGGTGGGCATTGTGGGGCCGGTCGACGGCTATTACGAGACCCACAACGAAGTGTTCAAGAGTGTCCAGGCTAGGAACTCGCGGGGCGCCGAGAGGGCGATGAGGGCGCACCTTATGGCCGTGGAGCTCGACTTGGAGAGCCTGTCCGATTTCTGACTGTTTCAGATGTACAGTCAAGCTCAGGCGGAAGCTTCTAGGGGTTCGAGAGGGAGGTGATGCAGGCACCACACAGCATGACCTGGACTCTACGCATGACAGCTGGACGAACGGATGCAGATCTAAACGACTACTAGGAGGTGCTCTGGTTCGATGAAACGAATGATGATGGCCACTCTCCTGATAGCTCTGGTCATGGCGCCGATCGGAGTTGCTAGCGGCGCAAACAAGCAGATTCAGTTCCCAAGCTGGATGTGGGGTGAAGCTGGAACCGGCGACTGGTTCAAAGATGGTGTAGCCCTTTACGAATCCCAGAACCCCGGTGTGAAGGTGGTCCCCGCGCTGGTTCCAGCGGGTCAGTATGAGGAGAAACTGCTCATCGACATGGCAGGCGGAGGCGCGCCTGACCTGGCTCCTGTGTTCACCAACATGATGCCCAAGCTCATGCGTATGGGCCTGCTTGAGCCCCTCGATGACTACCTGGCCAAGGCGGACTGGAAGAGCAACTTGCTCCCGGTTCAGAAAGTGGCTCAGTACAATGGGAAGACCTACGGCGTCGTCCTCACGGCTTCGCCCAACGGGTTGATCTACAACAAGAAGTTGCTGGACAAGGCGGGCGTTGCTGTGCCCACCACGCCCGAGGAGATGCTGGTTGCCGCACGAAAAGTGAAGCAGGCTACCGGTGCCTTCGGGTACGGTTTCGCCACCAGAACAGCTGATGTCCTCGAGGCCTACATCCCGCTCATGCAGTGGGCTATCGGCTTCGGGGGCGATTTCTCCAAGGATGGCGTGCCCACGGCGAACAATCCCAAGACCATCGAAGGCCTGGAATTCCTGAAGCGCTTCTTCGACGAAGGCCTGACTCCCAAGGGCCTTGACGGCCCGATGCTGCGCAAGATGTTCGTCGAAGAGAAGATCGCGATGCTCATAGATGGACCTTGGGCGATCACGTATGTGAAGGAAGCGGCTCCGGATCTCTATGAGTATGTGGGATTCGCCGCTCCGCCCACTCCGACGCATGCGGCCATCACGGGCGGGGCTTTCTACACGATTCCTGTTCGGGCCAAGCACAAGCAGGAGGCGTTTGCGCTACTCTCAGTCTACAACCAGCCTGAGTGGCAGAGCAGATGGCTCGAGGATCTACTGCAGATCCCGGGGCAGAATGCCGAGATCAGCCCTAAGCTCGCGAAAGAGCATCCGTGGATCGAGGGTATGGTGGATGTGGCTGCCAAGTATCCTGCTGGATTCGGCTACTCCGCACCTGGCTTTGAGGAGTATGCCGGCGAAGTTCAGCGAATGGTGGTCGATGGCATCGCCAGCGTATGGGGCGGGCGGACCACTGTGGAAGCGGCCATGAACGATGTGCAGCAGAAAATGGTGAAGTGGGCTGCCACACTCAAGCGGTAGCAAGATGGTACATCGAGAGGGCGGATATCTATCCGCCCTCTCACGATCATTATCAGTCGTAGCTAGTCATAGTTTAGGAGGCTATTCTTGGTGAGCCGAATGCGAACAGCGTTGCCCAATACAGCCGTGAACAGGGTATCAGCTGCCCTGATCTTGCCCGCTGCGATAGTAATGGGCGCAGTAGTGATATACCCTATCTTGACGACGATCGGGCTGAGCTTGACCGATGCACCCTTGATCTCACTTTCGCCGCCGTCATTCGCGGGGCTGTCTAACTACGCTGAGTGGTTGAGCAATCCGGACTTCTGGCGATCACTTTGGATTACTCTGATCTACACGTTTGGAGTAACCATTGGCTCTTACGCGATTGGGTTGTTCACAGCGTTGCTTCTGAACCTGGACTTTCCGGGCAGGGCGATACTCAGAGGACTGGTGCTGTTGCCGTGGGCTATCCCCGAAGTGGCAGCGGTAATGACGTGGAACTGGATGCTGGACTACCAGTTCGGCATCGTCAACAGCCTTCTGGGCTCGCAGGTGGGATGGGTCACTGATTCAGCGATGGCGCTTTGGACTGTGACTATTGTGACCATATGGAAGCAATTCCCACTCGCCACGGTGGTGCTGCTAGCGGGGTTGCAGGCTATTCCACGAGAGCTCTACGAGGCTGCGAATGTGGACGGCGCAAGCCGACTGCAGCAGTTCGTCCATGTTACCCTGCCGGGGCTGAAGCCAGTGAACTCCGTGTTGGTCATGATGCTGATCCTCTACACATTCAAGAGGATTTCCATAATCTATCTTCTCACGGGGGGAGGGCCCGCGAAGGCCACCGAGATCCTGCCGGTAATCACTTATCTGGAGGCTTTCAAGTACTTCCGTCTCGGTTCGGCATCTGCCGTCGGCATACTTGCGCTTGGGTTCACCTTGGTCATCACGTTGGTCTATTCGAGGGTTTTCCTGAGAGAGGAGGCTTGAGGGCAGCATGAGGAGACCGAAGGGAAGCATCGCTGTTCTAGTCGTTGCGGTAATCGTGGTATTTGCCCTCAACTTTCCGGTGTACTGGATGTTCGTGCAGTCAATCACAGCTGAGAGCATGTTCACCGAGCGCCCTAGCTTGCTTCCAAAGGATCCATCGCTCAACGCGTTCAAGAGGATCTGCGAAGCCAAGCCGATAGGGCAGTGGTTTGTGAACACTCTCATCGTGGCAGTGGGCACTGTCGCCCTGTCGATGCCGCTGGCTGCAGGCGCGGCATTCAGCCTATCACGCTACAAGACGACGCTCAATTCAGTCACTGGACTTGCCATTCTGGGGACTCAGATGCTCTCTGCATCGCTTCTGGCGATACCCATATATGTGCTGTTCAGGCGGACCGGACTCCACGACAAGCTGGGCGGGCTGATAGTCGCGAACACAGCTTTCACGTTGCCGATGAGCATATGGGTGCTGAAAGGATTCTTTGACGCGATCCCCAAGGAGCTGGACGAAGCGGCCATGATCGACGGCTGCACCGTTGGGCAGATGATATGGCAGGTGATAATGCCACTGGTGCTCCCGGGAATGGTGGCTGTATCGATATTCGCTTTCATCCTTGCCTGGGACGAGTTCTTCTTTGCGCGCACGCTCGTGAGCAGCCAGGGCAATTGGGTGCTGTCGGTGGGCCTCAGTTCGTTCCGAGAGGAGTTCACTATTAACTGGAGCGACATGATGGCGGCCGCAGTGCTGTTTACCATTCCTCCGATAGTGCTGTTCATGTTCATCCAAAAACACCTGGTCAGCGGGCTCACTGGAGGAGCTGTCAAGGGATAGAGGGGTATCTTGGGGGCACAATGAGAGCGCGAACGGGGGGACTGCAATGCTTGGTGGATACATGGGCAGGATACTATGGGTAGATCTTTCTGAAAGAAAGCTGACAGACCAGTGCCTGGATGAGAAGATGTGCCGAGATTACCTCGGCGGCTATGGCATCGGGATGCGGATGATATACGACAATCAGAAGGCCAGCCTGGATCCGCTGGATCCGGGCAGCATTGTAGCGCTCGGGACCGGACCGCTTACCGGAAGTCCGGCCGTGATCGGCTCCAGATTCACCGTAATGGGCAAATCGCCGATCTCGCAGACTTGGGGAGACGCAAACTCCGGAGGATACTTTGGCCCCGCGCTGAAGCGCGCGGGCTACGACATGGTGTTCTTGACTGGCGCGTCCGACACTCCCGTCTATCTCTCCATCGACAACGGCCGCGCTGAGCTCAAGGATGCGCTAGAGCTCTGGGGGATGACCACGTACGAAGTGGATAGCACCTTGAAAGGGCTGTATGGCCGCGACTCCCAGGTGGCGTGCATTGGCCCTGCGGGAGAACGGGGAAGTCTGCTTTCCTGCATCATTCACGACAGAGGCCGGGCCGCTGCACGGTCCGGTTTCGGGGCAGTACTCGGCTCGAAGAAGGTCAAGGCCATCGTGGTTCGCGGCGACGAAGCCGTTCCGGTTGCGGATGCCGAGAAGGCCAAGGCGCTGAGGAGCAAGTACGTGCGGCAGATCAGGGTGGAGCATGTGGGATCATCGCAGCTCTACATGATTGGGACTCCCGCTCTGTTCGGCCTGTGCGCGCTTGGCGGCGATGCCCCCGTGAAGAACTGGTCTGGCGCATGTCTAGGCGATTTTGACCAGTCTCAGATCGAGTCGCTGCATCACGACAACTTCTACAAGTTCAAGACGAAGAAATACGGCTGCTTCGGATGCCCGATTGCGTGTAGCGGAACATTCGATATCGCTGAGGGGCCATATGCCGTAAGCCACAGTCATCAGCCTGAATACGAGACGATATCCGCTTTCGGATCCAACTGCATGAACAGCAACCCCGAGTCCATCATCAAGGCCAACGACATCTGCAACAGCTACGGGCTGGACACTATCGGGACGGGATCGATGATAGCATTCGCCATGGAGGCCTACGAAAAAGGCCTTATCAGCGCGGAGGACGCCGGCGGCCTCGATCTGTCGTGGGGGAATCCCGATGCCGTTGTGAAGCTGGCAGAGGACATAGCGCTCGGCCGCGGGCTGGGCGAAGTCCTGTCCATGGGGCTTGAAAGGGCAGCCGAGGCCATAGGAGGGGGCGCCGAGTCCTTTGCCGTCCACGTGCAGGGCGAAGCAATAGCCATGCATGACCCGAGATTCGAGCCCACCATGAGTGTCATATATCGGATGTTCCCCGGCAAACACATACAGGCATCGCAGTTCTGCAAACCGCCCGCCTTCGATGATGAGATCCCCGGCTACGGCGCCGACCGGGAGCGGCAGGCGGGGCGAGGCACGCAGCTTAAGTCGCTTGAGTGCCTGTGCAACGTGGTCAACTGCGCGGGGGTATGCGTGTTCGGATACCTTTCCACCCATGTGGATTGCGTGCCCGAGTTCCTATCTGCCGTCACAGGGGTTGATATGGGAGTGCCGGAGGCCATTGAAGTGGGCGAGCGCATCTCCAACATGAGGCAGGCCTTCAACATTCGTGAAGGAGTCAACTTGGTGAAGACCAAAGTCCCGGCCCGAGTGCTTGGAGCCCCGCCGCTTGGGGCAGGCCCTACCGCCGGATTCTCGGTCGATTCGGACTTGATCCTGTCCGAGTATCTTGATGCCATGCGCTGGTCGCACGAAGACGGCCGCCCGTCGAAGGAAAGGCTCTTGGAGCTGGGCATGGAAGACGTGGCTCGGGATCTGTATGCAAGTTGACGCCTAAGCTAGATCGTACTTGGCGAGTTTCCTGTACAGTGTAGTTACGTGTATTCCGAGCTCCCGGGCAGCCTTTTCCTTTGCGCGAGGCTCGCCCTGAAAGCGCTGGAGCGCCTCCACTATCGCCGTGCGTTCCAGCGCTTCGAGGCCCTGGGGGCCGCCTGCCTCGTTGGGCCCATCTGAGCGTTTGGCGACCCGCACTCTCTGCGGGAGACTGGTCGCTCGCACTGTCGATTCAGACTCGATGTTCACGGCGTACTCCACGCTGTTGGAAAGCTCACGTACGTTGCCGGGCCATTCGTACGCCAGCATGCATCGAAGGGCTGCATCGCTCAATGCGGCCATGCGCCTACCGGCTGTACGGCAGTGCTTGTCCAAGAAGAACCGTGCCAACATCGGGATGTCCTCCTTTCGTTCTCTGAGAGGAGGCATCCAGATCGGAACAACGTTGAGCCTGTAGAACAGGTCTTTGCGGAACTCGCGGCTTTCTACCATTGCGTCTAGGTCCCGATTGGTCGCGCCGATTATGCGGACATCGATGGGCCTGGACTCCACACTTCCCACCGGCTCTATCATCCTGTCTTCAAGCGCGCGCAACAGTTTCCCCTGCAGGTGGAGGGGCATGTCGCCGATTTCGTCCAGAAACAGCGTACCCCGGTTGGCAAGTTCAAACCGGCCCAGCTTGCCCTTCTTGCGCGCACCTGTGAATGCGCCCTCCTCGTAGCCGAACAGCTCGCTTTCGAGCAGCGTGTCGGGGATGGCGCTGCAGTTGACTACGACGAACGGGCCATCCCTTCGCTTGCTTTCTCTGTGGATGGCCCGGGCCATGAGGCCCTTGCCGGTGCCGCTCTCTCCTCTGAGAAGCACTGTGGAATTGCCTGACGCAATCTTCGCGGCGAACTCCTTCACCGACAGCATGGGCTGCGAGTCGCCAATGATGTCGTCAAAGGAGGTGGTTCGGTTCTCGTGCTCCCAGATTTCGTATGTGAGCTTGGACACATCGTCCAGGTGCTGAAAGGTCAACACTGCTCCCAAGGTCTTGCCGTCGATTGCCACTGGATATGCATTGCATATCGCGTCGACCGTCTCTCCGGAATGCTGTTTCAGGCGAGTCCTGTGATGCTTGATCTCGGTTCCGCTTCCCAGCGCGTCGTATAGCCCTGTCCCGGTCAGCACGTCCTGCAGAGGTCTGCCGACGACGGCCTCGGCAGATAGGTGAAGCGCGTCGAGGGCATATCGATTGGCCTGAGTCATGATCCCGTATTCGTCTACGACCAGCACACCCTGGTCGAACGCGCCTATGACCGCCTCGAGCTGACGGCGGCGGAGTCTGTCGCGCGCCATCGCCTCTTCGCTGGCTATCTTGGCGCTGAGCAGGTCGGCCATGCGTTCCAGAAATGCTACGTTGGCCCGCGCGTTGTCGAGCAGCCTTCCGCGTTGCGCCTGTGTGCGGCTGACCAAGCCCATCACTCCGACGATGGTGTTTCCGTGGCTGATGGGGCAGCACAGCTCGGCCGTGGCATAGCAGCGCTTGGCCATCACGCATGTGTAGCACAGCTCGTGGTGGCCTGGATCCTCGATTATTATGGTTGCGCCGATCTGCAGCACATGGGCGTGTACGCGCCCCTGCCCCGCGAGGCTGTTGCCCAGCTGCCTGCTGAACTCGCCGGTGCCCGCCACCCGGAGTAGATCGCGGTCGGTGATTTCCACATCAACGCCGAGAGCCACTGCAATGGCTTCGGCCACTCTCTGCACATCATTCTGCACTGATCTCAGGCTTAACAGGTGTGTTCCCTCCTGTCGGTCATAGGGTCAGGGTCTAGGCGGGGTTGGAAGTCGGCCCTTCTATCCGAGCATAGCACAGAAGCCTCGACAATAGCAAATTGCAACTCGGTACTGCAAAACGCTACTGCAACTCGCTACTATCCGATGTGGAAGCTGCCGCATCGTGCCGATCGCGCAACGTGCAGAGGGTGCGATGTTTGAGAAGTGTCCAGGTAACGGCCTGATTGGGGATTCGGATTGCCGCATCGTCACGTCTGCTGACAGCTATGGCACGCATGTTGCATTCATACGTATACCAGGCGGGTTGGCCAGAACCTCAGACTGCGATAGAGAGTCAGGCCACCGAGAACACACACCGCGAGGAAGGACTGGTAGATAGGGATGAGAGGTCAGTATTCCATATTCCCCAAAGTGGAGTACGAGGCAAGGCTGGAGCGCGCCCAGACGCTCATGAAGGAGCAGAACATCGATGCCCTGTTGATCACGGCTGAAGCGAACTACTTCTACTTCACGGGTCACAGGACTCACTCGCCGTGGTCGACTTTCACCCGTCCACATGTGGCCGTAGTTACGCGCGATGGCGGGATGGCCATGATCGTGCACTGCTTTACCAGGCCGGAAGCCCAGTCGCGGTCGCATGTGGCCGATGTGCGCGAATACGGCAGCCTGATGGAGGATGCGGTGCCCCAGATCAAACAGGCGCTGTCCGACATGGGCCTGGCTTCAGCCGTCATCGGATGCGAACTCGGATACGAGCAGAGGCTTGGGCTGCCCCTGCGAGCGTGGGAGGAGATCGTGTCCGCTTTTCCCAGCGCGAGGTTCGTGGATGCGTCTGAACTGCTCTGGAGGCTCCGCGTTGTGAAGTCGCCGGCAGAAGTGGACTGCTTGCGAAAGGCCTGTCAGGCGACGAGCAAGGCGTTTGAAGTCTGCTATTCGCAGGCGGGCGAGGGCTGGACAGAGGAGCAAGTTGCCACCGTCATGAGCAAGGCGATGCTGGACGCGGGCGCGGAGTCTCCCGGGTTCAACATCATCTGTTCAGGCAAGGACGACTACGAGAGGATCAGCGCTCGTCCCACAGGGCGCGTGTTGCGAAGGGGAGACATGCTCTGGGTGGACGCCAGCGCGGTGTTCGACGGCTACTGGAGCGATTTCTGCCGGGCGGCGGTTCCCGGAGGACCCAGCCCCGAACAGATTCGGCTCCAGAGGATAGCGCACGAAGCCACAATGGCCGCCATAGAGGCGATCAAGCCCGGAGTGCCTGTTAGCGTCATAGCCGAAACGTGCGCCCGGGAACTGGGCAAGCATGGTTTCAACCTAACGTTCGACGCCGGGCGGTGCGGTCACGGGCTGGGACTGATGAGCACCGAACCTCCCCATGTGGCTACGTATGATCCGACAATCCTGGAGGAAGGCATGGTCATCACCGTGGAGCCTGGGATTGTGAATGAGGAAGGGGTGTTCTGTATAGAAGAAAACGTGGCAGTGACGAAGGACGGGTTTGAGATTCTCTCAGGAGCGTCGCGGGAAATCTACGCCATTTAGCTTTTTGGATGGAGAGGTGGAGAATGAGTACACTGGAAAAGACGGCCGATGAGATCGTAATAACTGATGTACTGATAGTCGGCAGCGAAGGCGCCGGAGCCAGGGCAGCGCTGGAGGCGAGCAAGCGGTGCAAGTCGGTGGTAGTCGCCACCAAGGGAGTAGTGGGCAAGAGCGGCGCCACACTGACTGCGGACGCAGACATCGACATCGACAGCCGCAGCGCTGCAGAGCTGTTCGGGCTGCCAGGAGACATGAACGACAGCCCCGAGAAATTCGCGGACGACATGTGCAAAGAGGGAGAATACCTCAATAACCAGCGTTTGGTCACGATTCACTGCGATGAGGCACCCATGAGGCTGAAGGAGCTAGTAGATTGGGGCGCGCGCATAGATAAACTGACGCATGCTCCTGGTCACACATACCCTAGGGGTGTATGGGTGCCCGGCACTGAGTTCGCTCGCGTGCTCACCAAAGAGCTGAAGAAGAGAGACAACATCAAGCTCTTCGAGCACATGATGATTACTGACCTGCTTACTGCCAACGGATGTGTGGTCGGCGCGGCAGGAATCGAGATAACCACGGGCAAGTTCTTCGTGATCAAGGCGAAGGCAGTCATATTCTGCACCGGAGGCGCGATGCGCATCTATCCGCATACGACCGCTCCTGACGAACTGAGCGGCGACGGATTGGCCATGGCTTACCGGGTCGGCGCCAAACTCATTGACATGGAGTTCCCAATGTTCCTGCCGTACACCCTGATAAAGCCGGATTCGCTCAACGGCGTCGACTTCTCCTATCTACTGAGCGCGTATGTCCAGGCACAGGCCCTGAACCGCCACGGAGAGCGATACATGGCCAAGTACGACCCTGAAAGGCTTGAGCACAGCACCAGGGATGTCAACTCCATCGCCGCGATGGTGGAAGTGCTCGATGGGAAGGGCTCTCCCGCGGGCGGCACGTACCTGTCTCTCAAGCATCTGCCGGACAACTTGATCGACTTCAGCGCTGAATGGTTCCCGTCGAACATCTCGCACTGGCGCTACGGCGGGTTCAACATGCAGGACTACCTGCCCGATCTGCATACTCAGGCCATGGAGACCTCGCCTGCGAGCCACTTCTGGAACGGCGGAGTCCAGATCGATGAGTTCTGCCAGACCGGCATCGACGGATTCTATGCCTGCGGCGAGGGCACCGGCAGCATCCACGGTGCCAACAGGGTGTCTGGAAACGCCCTCACGATGACGCAGGTATGGGGACCGCGCGCCGGGATCTACGCTAGCGAGTACGCCAACGGGGCCGACAGCGGCAACATTGATCTTGACCAAGTTGCGGCAATCAAGGAAAGGCTGCACGCGCCCTTGCAGCGCGACGCTGGAGTTGACCCGATCGCTCTGCGCAAGCGGATTCAGGATGTCGCATGGAATTACGTTGGCGTGGTCCGTGAGGAGAAGGGACTGCTGAAGGGCCTTGAGGAGATCAAGGCGATCCGCAGCCAACTTGACCAGGTCTACGTGAGCAACAAGGCTAAGCGCTTCAACCACGAATGGGTGGAGGCGCTGCAGCTTGAGAACATGCTCGATGTCATGGAGATGGTTGCCGAGGCGAGCCTCGTGAGGAAGGAAAGCCGGGGCGCTCTGTACCGCAGAGACTTCCCCAAGACCGATAACATCAACTGGGTCAAGAACGTCGTGGTGCAGCAGGATGAAGGCAAGATCGCTACATCAGTGCATGACGTCGAACTCGACAAGTATCAGCCGACCAGGGAAATCCGGGAATACGGGAGCAAGGAGTGACAACGGATGGCGAACGAAGTGCAGACAATCACTGTCAAGGTGCGTAGGGCCGATCCCGACGTCAATGGCGGCGAGGCCACTTACCAGTCATACTCTGTGCCGCTCGAGCCGGGCTCGACCGTGCTCAGCGTACTGAGACACATAACTGAGAATATCGACAGGACACTGTCTTACTACCGATCGTGCCGGATAGGCAAGTGCGCCGGATGCAGAATGGTCATCAACGGCAAGACCAGACTCGCGTGCACAACTGCGGTCACCGGCGACATCACGCTCGAGCCGTTGCCGGGGTATCCGCTCATTAAGGACCTGGTTGTGGACCTCAGCGCCGAACGGGGCGTCTGATCTTGCTGGAGAGGAGCGATCCGGATGTCCGGCGCTAGATTTCCGTTTGGACCAACCTATGACGAGATGGCTCGTCCTGAGCTGATCGAGCCATCGGTGAGAGCGGCAGCGCTAGAAGCCCTGCCCAGCGATGAGCTGAACCCGGTCAACCTGTTCAACATCACGTGGAAAAACAGAGATAACCAGGTTCGAAAGATGGTGTTCCCGCGGGAGATCACTGGACTCGACGTCAACATCGTGGTTCTCCTCGGGAACGGCTTCCCGTCCGGATCGCACAAGGTAGGTCCGGCCTACTCCACGCTCATAGAGGCGTGTGTCGATGGCGTTCTCGATCCAGAGAAGCACACGATTCTGGGCCCGTCCACAGGAAACTTCGGAATCGGCGTTTCCTACGTGTGCCGGCTCATGGGGTATCGGGCTGTAGTCATCATGCCCGACAACATGAGCAAGGAAAGATACGATCGCATCCGTAAGTACGGCGCTGCCCTGGACCTGACGCCGGGCACCGAGTCGGACGTAATCCTGACGCTTGAGCGCACGCACCAGCTGATGAAGGACCCCTCGAACTTCGCTCTGGCTCAGTTCGAACTGATGCCGAACTACAGGTTCCACAGGCATGTGACTGGGTCGGCAGCGGTTGAGGCAGCGCTTCGGGTCGGGAACGGACGAGTGGCCTGTTTCGTGTCGGCGCCTGGGTCGGCCGGGACTTTGGCTGCGGGCGATCACATCAAGGCAGTCTATCCTGAAGCCAAGACGGCTGCGGTGGAGCCCTATGAGTGCTCGACACTGGCTACAGGCGGGAGGGGTCAGCACCGGATCGAGGGTATCGGCGACAAGATGTGCACCCTCATCCATAACGTCCTGACCACCGACTTCATAATCACCGTCCACGATGACGAGTGTGTGCAGGCGCTGAAGGTGATGCGCGAAGGCGCGCACATTCTTGAGCGGCTGGGGATGAAGCGAGAGGCGGCCCAGTCCATGCGCGATCTGTTCGGCGTGTCGGGCATGTGCAATGTCATCGCCGCAGTCCGCATGGCTCGCTACCTCAGGCTGGGTCCGGATGAGAATATCGTCACTGTGGCAACGGACGGGTTCGACAGGTACGAGTCGGTCATCGATGACCTAGACCGGCGGTGCCTTGAGACCACCGATCACGTGCTTGAGCGCTGGGTGCGCGACATATTCGCCGCTCAGGATGATTCCGCGATCCATGATGTGAGAAGAGCCGAGGCCAAGGAGAGGCTCTTCGCGCAGAAAGAGAAGGACTGGACGCCGTTCGGCTACAGTGTTGAATACCTGGACGGCATGAAATCGCAGGACTTCTGGGAAGATGAATACGCCAAGCACGCCTACTACAGCGAGAAGATAGGGCAGATGCGCGGATAGCGTGCGCTGGCAGCTTACGGGAATTCAAGTTGGGCTGGGGCTTCGGCTTCAGCCCAATCCCATGTACGCTGGGCATGTTCGATGCCTATGGGGTGTGCTGGAGGAATAACCATGCGCCCTGTTGAACAAAGAGCGCTGTAGACTTGAAGTCCGTGTATATAACGAAAGACACGTGAGCGAAGAGATGCAGACAGAGGTGTGCCGCAGTGGAAGTTGTACTATCTTACGGTAAGGCCGGATTGCCTGTGGAGCTGCCAGACGACAACGTGACTGTGGTCCGACCGGTGTTCGTGCCGGGGCTCGACGACGAACAGGGCGCAATCGCCGAGGCGCTCAAGCATCCGATAGGGTGCCCAGCCTTGAAAGACATGGTCCGACCATCGGATACGGTGGCTGTAGTGTTCTGCGATGCCACCAGGCCTGTACCTAACAAGCGGATTCTCCCGGTGCTGCTGAAAGATCTGGAAAGCGCTGGGGTGAGGCGCGACCAGATAGTCCTGATCAATGCCCTTGGCACGCACAGGCCCAGTCCGCCCGAGGAGCTTGTGGAGCT
>ENA-UOOR01001857-UOOR01001857.1-fermentation-metagenome-genome-assembly--contig:-NODE-1857-length-23378-cov-10.664623_pt1 | contig 23378 bp, 10 predicted proteins | sample MGYA00245780_ERZ724029 | MGnify/ENA primary metagenome ERZ724029 (study PRJEB28704, sample SAMN03018315) | fermentation metagenome | biome: anthropogenic terrestrial biome; feature: soil... | reverse complement strand
GACGGTTCCCCTCAATGATGGATTGCTTCTTCCCCACCCAGGTGAACTCGTAGCTTTCGTCACCATCAGCAACCTCGTCGGAGAGCAGCTGCTTTAACTGATCGAAGTTCACTGCTTGTTTCAGTTTGCCGTCGGCATCTTTGGTTTCGGTAATGGCGCTCGGGAAAAGAGCGGCTATCCTGTCGATATTTTTCTCCGTGAAGTTCACTGTTTCTTGTGTTAATTTTTCCATTGCAGATAATAAATTGTATCTCTATTGTGTTAATTGCATGTTTGATTCTTTTACACCCTTACCAGACGCATCAGAGGTTCGAATGAATAAAGGGCTGCCCTCCTGCCGGACGGCTCTTCTTTTTGAACCAGGTAACCTGCATCCAGTAATCTTTTGATGATGTTACCTGCTGTAGCAGTGGGAATTCCTGTATTCCTGATGAATTTATTGTTACGGAAAACCGGATTGGTGAAAATAAAATCCAAAATCTCCGTGTTCCATTTTGAAGCCAAAAGTGTGACAAACTCCGACTTCATCTCCTCATACAGGTTGTGTATCTCTTCCGATATCTCCAGGTTAGATATTGCCTGAGCATTCACTGCTTCCAGAAAAAAACGGATCCACTCGTTCCAGTCTCCTGTCTTGGATACGTTTCTCATGGCTTTAATATAAAGTTCTTTGTTCTGATCAAAATAATCACTGATGTAAAAGTAGGGTTGCGACAATATCTTTTCCATCCACAGATGCAACGTGATTAACATCCTTCCTATCCGTCCATTTCCATCCTGAAACGGGTGCAGGGCTTCAAACTCGAGATGGATAATAGCCGTTTTCACGAGGGACGGGAGTGAACTGTCCGATATAAAGCGCATCAATTTATCCAAACCTTCCTGCAAATGTTCGGGACTGATGGGAACATATTCAACTTTCCTCCGTGTTTTATCGGCAAGGTAATTCTGGATTGTTTTGAACTCGCCGGGTGATTTGCTGGCACCCCTGCCCGCATAAAGCAATTGCTGGTGGAGCTGTTTGATGAAGTTCACCGTGAGTTGGTAACCGGAATCCAAAACCTGCTGCGCGTTCTTCAATGCACGTTGGTAAAGCACAATCTCAATCACATCCGATTTTGCCTGTACCGAAGTGGTTCCGTCATCATCCGCTTCATACTGCATGATCTCATCCATTGTGCTGATGGTCCCTTCGATTCGCGAGGAGAGCAGCGCTTCTCTGTTGCGCAACGGAGCCAACAGAATCTCATTGTTATGCATATTTTTCAGCATCTGGTCGTAACGAGCCAGTGCATCGGTGGCACTTAACAGTTCACCAATAAAGAAGGAGTAATCAATCTCCTTTGGCGGAAATGCTCCGTAGTGATATTTGACGGCATCTTCTGTATTGTATTGCATAACAAAGAAAATTTGCAGTTTGACTACAAAAATAGCATTAATTGTGTAATGTACGCAATTTCTTTACAAATATTACTGTTAAATTGTTGTCTAATTATCTTGTCTCTAAAATCTGTATGCAAAACTATTTGAGTACAGTATTAGCCAGTATTCTGTACTCTACAAAAAATGTGTACAAAAATTTTGAAAAATCATTGTTACTAAAACGGTCTCTTGGATATGTTGGTTACAGCAAAATTTATCTTGCTTCAATTACTTAATTTCATATAATTTAATTCGCTATTTTGGATTCTTTTTTAGAGATGGCTTTTTCTAAAAGTTCTTTTGTAACATAGTCTTGCCACCATCCGCCTTGATTGACATTCAAAGCGAATCGATCGTGTTCCATGCTATCAATATTATCAATAATCTCGTTTTCAATAACGCTACTACTTGCTCTCTGATTTATGTCAGAACGGGTAGCCGATCGCAAAGTGAAAAGCGAAATCCCGGCCAAAGTCGGGTTTGAAAATGGTCCACCTCGATCCTTCGGGCAGTGCGGGGTTGTGTGCTTTCATACCGCCATCCACACGTATAAGGAGGAAGTTGAGGTCGAGACGAATACCCAAGCCATAGGATGCGGCCAGCTCTTTGTAAAAATCATTGAAGGAGAAGAGGCCATCGGGTTGTTCTTCATACTCTTTCACAGTCCATATATTACCGGCATCCACAAATGTTGCCACCTCAACCAGGCGGGTGAACTTGTGGCGATACTCCACACTGAAATCCAACTTGACATCGCCCACCCTGTGTCCGAAATCATGGCCCGTGGAGTCGCGGTGAAAGGTACCAGGACCAAGGGTGCGCGTACTCCAGCCTCTTACGCTGTTGGCACCGCCGCCAAAATATCTTTTCTCAAAAGGCAACACGGTGGAATTGCCATATGGATAAGCCACCCCCACAGCAAAATGAGCGGCGATGGTATTTTGGTCGTCCAACGTAATCAGGGGAGCAATATCAAAATCACCCTTCACATACTCGGCATAAGGGATACCAAAAAATTCCTTCACGCCCCGTTCATTTTTATCGCCTCCTCCCAGGTCGGTGACGACACGGGGAAGCCAACCTGATACCTCAACGCCGGTGCGGATACGAAATGGAATGCGCGGCATACCACCCCTCGAGATGCGGCTGTAGTTGGTGAACGTAGCCGTATAGGCACTTCGCACAATCAACTGCTCATCGTAGCTGTATCGCAGAATGGGATTGGCTTCTTCACTCAAGTATAGTTCTTCGAACCGCTTTGATTTCCAAGGCATCCGCACGTAGGTAATGCCCATGGGTTCCAGCACGTTGAGTAGCTTCCACTCCATGGACGACCATTGAAAACGGCTCGAGAGGTTGAAAAACTGACGCAAATATTCGGGTCTCTTTTGAAAGTTTATACCGGCAGAAAATTCCGTGGAGGCAGAAGGCTGGTCTCTCAATTGCTTCATCAGCCAGGGTAACAACAGTTGCGGGATAGACAGAAACACCTCACCCCCGTATTCATAGTAACTGTTGTCCAGTAAATCGAGGCTGTCTGTAGCCTTGATAAACTCATATGCCGCATTTAAACGCACACGGAATGTTTCTCCACCCTTTAGCAAGTTGCGATGTTCATAAGTCAGGTTACTTGCCACACCCATGTCACCAGCCGAATTGGTCCCATCCACTCCAAACTGCATATAATGTACGTTGCCGGGAAAGAGTGTGATCCTTGTATCAATGAAACTGGAGTCGTTGCGCACCACCGGAGTGAGGTTGATGGCCGTCTGGTTCACGGCGTCAATGCCGTTTAATGAAGAATAGGTTCTCTCCACAATCCGGTCGGAATAAAGCCTGCCAGGTCGTAAAAATGTATTGTAATAGACCGTCTTGGGCAACAGGAACCGATCTTTTTCGGATATAATCTGCAGTCCCCTATATTCAACCGTGTCCAGTCTGGCAGCACCTGTAGTATCCTGCAAAAAAGCTTCCTCCACACCATTGATGACCGTTACATTTCCAATGTTGTACTGCTTGTGTTTCGTTGAGTCGGTAGGATTACCCAAAGCCATGGTGACATCAACCCGGTGGTTACCGACGGCGGTATCGACCAAAAAGTAAAAATTGTCTTTCTGAAAATTATAGTACCCCCTGTTCTTCAAGGTGGTGGTCATGCGCTCCCTGCCTTTTTCCAGAACGGACAAATCGAAGATATCTCCCTCTTTCATTACCTCAAGAGTTTTGGCATCGTGCAGGATACGATAGATGATGGTATCGGCTGAACGGATGGTATCGCTGAAAGAACGGATCCGATGAGGTATATTTTCGGTGACGTCGAAGGTCAGGTTGGCTTTTTTATTTTTCTTTTTTACGATCGTATCTACCTCCGCATTGAGATACCCTTTGTTGCTCAGGTGGAGCCTGATTTGTTCGGCAGAGATCACCGCCAGCTGTTCATTGAACAACACGGGAGGTTCTCCATACCTTAACAGCTGTCTGTTCATCCAGGTATCGTTGCTGTTGGGTAAGTTATACATATGCAGCTTCCACTTACCGATAAGGGGAATGGAAGAGTTGGGCCTCTGTCGGAGGTAAGACTTCAGCTCAGAGGATCCAATTCCATTCACATCGGAGTCGATCTCCACTTTGTTGAGCAGATAACTTCCTTCCGGAACCTTTTTGGTTACGTTGCAAGCGCCAAACAGCAGCGTGAGTATGATGGCAAGGAGATATTTCTTCATCTGCTAATCCTCATTTTTGGGTTTGGTGAACCGAAAGTTAAAGAGATCACGGAGCGATTTGGCCTCTTTAGTCACCACCACACCCGCTCCCTGGGTAGTGGGATTCCGGCGGTAGAAACGTTCATTTGCCCGGTTGTAAGCACGTAACATCAACCAGTTGTTGATATCGTATTCCATTTCAAACTCTCCCATGAAGGCCTGCTGACCAGCCAACATGCTGTTGTCGCCATAACTCAGGTTGGTGGTAAGGCGAAGACGATCGTTAAATAAGCGGGTGGACACATCAACGCCCATGCGAACATTTTCGAAAGTACCGTCCACCGTTTCCAGGTTGGTGCTGACTGACCAGTTATCATTCAATGCGCTGGCAAAGAGGGCGTCCAATCCGCGCGATAAGGTATTGGAGGCAAATTTGGTAAATACCGAGGAACCTAAATTCATGTCGGGAGAACCCTCTGAAGGAATAAAGCTGCCTGTAGTAGCCAGATAAGCAAACTGCAGAATCTTGTTCTCCTCATTGTTGATAAAGCTGTTCACCCGCTGCTGAATGTCGCCTGAACTTTCCGGCAGCTCAATGTCGTACTGCAAATCCATGGCTTCGAAATCACCACTGATCCGTAACAGTGCATTTACTGGCACCCTCGTATTGGCCAACTCAGTGGAGAAAGTGGGACTGAGCGCTGCCAAATCGGCTCTTACTGGGAGATAGGCAGTGATGTTAAACTGCGTATTCATGGGATTTCCCTCCATGGTAAGCCGGCTTCCTTCACGAATATTGAAGTCGATGGTACGCAGATTCTGCAGGTTATAATGAAATTTACCACTGTTTATCACGTAGTCTCCATATAAACGTACGGGGGGCGTCGACTTTGAATTAAAATTGACGTTCAGTTCTCCCTGGCCGCTCACCTCAAGCGCGTTGCCTGTAGTGGGATCGAGCAGCACCCCGGCCTTGAGCAGGGGGCTCAGGTTCACTGTAAAGTTCATCACAATGGGGTTCCCCGATTTTACACCGGTGTTGACCTGGATGAGTTCGCTCTCTTTTTTACGCAGGAAGGCCAGTGAGTCATCCTGCGGTGTATTAATATAAACTACGCCACTGTATTGGGTGGCTTTGGCCGTTTGGGGAAGCATCACCATGACCTCCGACGCGCTTTGTGTGGAAAGATTGCCATTGCCAAAGATGCCATTCGGCGAACCGGTCACCTCCAACTCGCCCGATAAGCGCAGGTTTCCGTAGACCATCAGGTCGGTACGTTCTCTGTTGTTCAGCAACATGAAATCGTTCAGTCGGAGTGTGGCATGGTATGCCATCTTCCCAAAATTGGAGTGAGAAAGCCGCACATCCAGATTTGCCGTATGATTGTTCTGGTCACGAATGACCAGATTTTCCAATCCCACGTTGTCCCTATTTACTTCGATGGTGTCCGATACGTAGTAAGTGACATTGGTGTAAGCCACCTTCATCACTCCATTATCAATACCCAGCCACCCTTCGGTCACGGGTTCAGAGAGCTTACCGGTGATGCGAATGTTGGAGTTTAATTTTCCGGAGAGTTGACTGAAGACGTTGACAGTAAGCGGCTGAAGTGCATTCAGGTTAAATTCTTCTATTTTAAATTTTACATCCAGTGGGTGGAGGCTGTTGTCGCCAGTAGGGATAAATCCCTGAATGTCTAAATTGCGTACGCCCTTGTGGGTGAGATAGGCGTTCAGATCCAGGCCTGAATAGAGATTATCCCAGTTCCCCTCTAACTTCAGCGTACCAATGCTGTCGTTGTTCACTGTAATGTTTTCAATGCGCAGATCCTCGGTGCGTATCAACGGATTATCGAGAGCCTGCCTTATATATATGTCCCCGTTAATGGAACCGGCAAGGTTTGACACGTTGAAGGCCGAAAGAATATTTTCCAGTTCTGTATTGTTGAAATAGATCCGTACATTGTCCGCTTCACTTTTCGAAGCAACCCCATCGATCCCGAGGAGGAGCATGTCCTGTTCGCGTAGGCCGAAATTGTTGATGGCGATGTGATCTTTGCGGTAAGCAATGGTGGCATCATTGAATTTCACCTGCTTGTTGTTGAACAGGATGGTGGTGGGGTGAACGCGTATATCTGCTGCGAGATTTGCATCGGCATCACGTTGGAATCCGGCTGTGAGTATGATCTCTCCGGTTGAATTTGTGCTGCTCTGCCTCAAATCGTAGGATAGTACATTTCTCAATGAGTCGTCGGTGGCAACGCTCTGCAGACGGGCATTGACAAATCCGTTATTTTGTACCAGATAGGTATTTACATTGACTTTCATGTCGGACGAAAGCGCGCTTTGCAGATCTGCTTTTGTTTCGCGCAGGTCGCTGTTGCCGACCATCAGCCGGGGAACATGCGCATTCAGCTGAATAAAGCCGTTGTCTGTCATTTGCACCCTGCCGGCTATGGTAGCCTGTTCCACATTGTAAAACGGCAACGAGAAAGCATATGAAATATCTTCCGTATTTTTTAACAAGACATTGAATTGGAAGTTATTGATCCCCTTTTCGTGTTCAGATTTTTGGGACAGGTTGATGACCGAAGGGAGGTGCGGATGCAACGCTTGCTTTATTTCCTTGCCAATCGTAGAAAAATAATAATCGCCCTGCATCTCCGCCTCGAGGAATGAAGACATCAGTTGCAGCTTTTTCCCCCTCCCCACAGAGTCTGCGAGCGCTTGCAGATAGATGGCACCGGGATTATAAATAAAGCTGCTGTCAACCAACGACACGTTGTCTACCACCAGCGTACCGGTCATCTCGTCGATGGTGGCACCAGCCACATCTCCGTCGATCTGTAAGCTGATGTAAGGATTCTTCCAGTCTGCCATCATCAGGAAGGGTTTCAGCTCAAGCCTGTCAATATTTCCGTTCACGATAAAGCGCATTCCTTCTCCAAAGGTCACATCGCCGTTGAGATCAAACCTGTTTCTTTCGGTATTACTTTGGATATTCGCGGTGACGTTGTTGCCACTGTAGGTACCGTTGTAACTCAGATCGTGATAATAGTAACCCTTGTAAATCAATGACTCAACACTTCCGTCGGATGTAACCGTAACCCCTGCGTCTTTTTTGATAAGCACCTTTGCATTGGCACGCAGGGTGGCATTGCCTACACCAGGTCCTTCTCCAATGATCTGGGCCACCTGCATATTTTCGGCATACACTGGTCCTTCGAATTCCATCTGTTGAAACATGTTTCTTATCCGTCCGATACCGCTTAGCGTTATATCACCCTGTTCAGTACGCACATCACCGTTGTACCGGAAGTTACGCAGTTTACCTCTTGCCTGCATCTGCAGACTGATGTCGCCCAGGCTCCAAAGCTGAACAGGTGACTCAAAAAGTGGGGGGCCTATTCTGATAAAATCCCGCAGATCTTCCTGTGAAACAGTCAGCTGCCGGATATTGGCTTGCAGATCGCTGTTGTCGAAATCGCTGTAATCGGAGATCTCCGCCGACAAGTTGATTTTCGTATCGGATCCATATTGGAATTCAAATTGTTGAAGTATTGCCTGTGGCAATTTTCCTTCCACTTCCGCTTCGAAGGAGACGGTTTTATTCAGGTGATCGAAACGGGGAGTAAAGATGGAGATATCATGTGGGTCTACAAGCTCACTCCCTACCTGGAGATAGAATGCTTTTGTCTCCCGGTCGAAACGTGCCTCAGTCACCTTGATCTCAGAGTGATTCAGCGACACGATGAGCTTCTCGCTTGTGATGGTTGTTCCTTTGGCCTTGGCTGCAGTTTTCAGGTTGTATAACGTGAGCCCGGCAAGTCGTTCCTGAAAACTGAACAGGCTTATATTGGCCTGCAAATCTTCCAGGCTCAGAAAATCGACTTTCCCTTTGAAGTTCAAATTGTGTATATCGAAATGGGAAGCATTGAACAATCCCGGCGTATGAGGTACCGATTGGATATTGTATTGTAGTCGTCCGTTTTGTAAGATCACTTCGTTTGCCGTAATACGCCAGACTGGTTTCTTCTTCACGATCGTGGTGTCTTTTTCTTTGGCAAAAGCATCAATCAGAAATTGGAAGTTAAACGGATCATCGGGTGAGGGACGATTTGCACGGAGCAGGAAATCCTCGAGGCTCACCTTCTCCACCGATACTTTGTTTCGAAGCAGCTCAAGGGCGTGGATGCGCACACCCAGCCTGGCTATATAAGCGAGGGTATCCTGCTGTTGATCTTCAAGGTATATTCCATTCAGTTCAAGGGTATTGAAAAGGCGAAAGCGGATGCCTTCGAGTGACGCCTCGGTGTTGAGGGCCGGTTTTATCTTTTCGAGTGCAAAGTCGGCAGCTCTCTTTTGCACGGTAGGTATGCTAAAGACAATGAAAAGTATAATATTGAACAATATGATACTTATAACAATGATAGCGAGTATACGGGCAATTTTTGCAACCAAGTTATATGAAACAAAACAGGTGAATGATCTTGACTTTTCAACTATGCAATATTACAAAAAAAAGGAGCAAAGGCCTTGACGCAGCGAGTATTTTAACCAAAAAATAAGGTTATTTGTTCTTTTTCCACAATAGAGAGCTGTCGCCATAACTGAGGAAGCGGTAATTGTGCTCCAAAGCATAATCGTAAATCTTTTGCCAGTCGTCTCCCACGAAAGCAGCGATCAGTAGCAGCAATGTGCTCTGTGGCTGATGAAAATTGGTAATGATGGCATCGGCATAATGAAACTGGTAGCCCGGTGCAATGATGATCTGGGTATCGGTAATCAATCGCTCTTGTTGGTGCCTATCGAGATAGTCGAGGATATTTTGCAGTGCCTGTGCCGGAGGAATAGGATCGGTTTCTTCATAAGGCTCCCACTGCTTCACGCCCAGCTCCTGTGAAGTAGCATCGGGGTGAACATGCAGCTTCTTTCCGATATAGTACAAGCTCTCCACCGTACGCAGCGAAGTGGTTCCCACCACAATGAGCTTGCTTTTATTGAGAAGCATCTTCTCCACCGTCTCCCGTGAAATAGAGATAAACTCGGTATGCATGACATGACCGGCAATGGTATCTGATTTCACCGGCAGGAATGTACCTGCACCTACATGCAGCGTCACCTCGGTGGTATCCATACCTCTTTCACGAAGTTGCTCCATTACGAGGGGCGTGAAATGAAGTCCGGCCGTGGGTGCAGCAACAGAACCCTCAACACGTGAATAAACGGTTTGGTAGGTTTCATCGTCGCGAGCTTCGGAAGGGCGATTGAGGTAAGGAGGGATGGGTAGCTTTCCGGCATGTTCAAGCAACTCGGAGAAAGTCACGTCGGCGTGATCCCAGGAAAAGCTGACAACACTCTCCCCACACCGGGTATCTTTTTTGACAGCTTGTAGGGTGATGACCGCTCCTTCGTACGGTATTTCCATATACAAAGGTTCTTCTTTCCATCGCTTGGCATTGCCAATCATGCAATTCCAGGCACATTGCTTCCGTTGTTGAAAGTTCACGGCGTAATCGGCTGGCTCATGGGGTGAAAGACAAAAGACCTCGATCTGTGCACCGGTTTCCTTGCGAAACAATAAACGGGCATGAATCACCCGGGTGTTGTTGAAAAGAAGGAGGCTCTCATGTGGTAGCAAATCCGGTAAATCGTTGAACATAAAAGAAGTGAGTTGCGCATCGTGATAGTGCAACAGCTTCGAATTGTCTCTTTGAGGCAGAGGATATTTGGCAATCTTTTCGTCGGGAAGATGATAATTGAAACGGGATATCCGCAACGCTCCGATGTCGTCCTTTTTCATTTTTTACAACCGAAAAAACTATTTTTCGTAATTATTAATGAATTTATTCCGCAAAATTAGTCAACTTTGCAACAGGTAACAAAATAAAATGGCTGTAAGCAGCCCAAGAGCATGAAGAAATTGGAAACAGGCGACAAAGTGCGTTTTCTGAACACCGTGGGAGGTGGGGTTGTAAAAGGCTTCATCAGCAAGCAACTGGTGATTGTTGAGGATGAGCATGGATTCGATCTGCCCATACTCGTTTCGGAATGTGTGCCTGTGGAAACGGCTGATGAAAAGAAACCTGTACCCACACCCCCAAAGCAAACACCTCCACCACCCGAAGTAAAAGTTGATCGTAGCAAAACAGCTGAAGAGACAGCAGAGGGGGAACAAATCACAGCCTGTCTGGCCTTTTTGCCTACCGATGTGAAGCAGCTCTCGAACTCATCTTATGAATGTTATTTTGTGAACGATAGCAACTACCATCTTTTTTTCAACTACATGTGTCGTGAGAACAACACCTGGAAGAGTCGCTACAACGGTTCCATAGAACCCAACACCAAGATCTTTCTGGAGGAGTTCGATAAAACGGTTCTCAATGAAATTGAAAAAGTATCTGTGCAGTTCATCGCCTTCAAGCATGAAAAAGCGTACCGGTTCAAGAATCCCTGTTCGGTGGAATTGCGCATTGACACTGTGAAATTTTACAAACTTCACAGTTTCAGGGAAAACGATTACTTCGAGGATGACGCCTTGCTCTATTATATCATGCAGCAGGATGTACCCGAGCGGGAGTTACTGGTTTCTGCGGGCGACCTGGAGCGTGCGATCAAAGAAAAGGAAGTTGCGGAGAGAAGGCCACGCATTCAACGGATCGAAAAAAAAGAAAAAAATAAACCAATTGAAATTGACCTGCATGCCGACGCATTGCTCGACACCACTGCGGGAATGAACAATGCCGATCTGTTGGAATACCAGCTACAGAAATTTCATGAGGTGATGAAGGAAGAAATTCAACACAAAGGCCAAAAAATTGTGTTTATTCATGGCAAGGGTGATGGCATACTGAAAAATGCCCTCCTCAAAGAATTGAAAACAAAATATCCCACCTGTTATTACCAGGATGCCTCCTTTCAGGAATATGGCTATGGAGCGACCATGGTAACCATCAAGTAATATCATATGATGAAGAAAAATTTCACAATTCTCTTTGCGGCTCTCCTTCTTACAGGTTGCGGCATCATAGACCAGATTGGGGGCGCCATACAGCTCTCACAGAGTGAGTACAAGTATCATTCGCTGACCAACATTCAGCTGGCCGGGATAAACCTGGGCAACGCATCGAGCATCTCTGTTTCCAACCTGGCTTCCATTGCCACAGTGCTGGCCGGCGGCTCCTCGATGCAAACCATACCCTTTAGCATGACGCTCAACATGAATGTCACCAATCCGAACAGCTCTGCCGCCTTCCTCGACGCACTGGATTACACCATACAAGTGAATGACATGGAGTTCGTACAGGGAAAGATGGATATCCCCATCCGCATTGAACCGGGTGAAACCAAGGTGGTGGGCATTCCTGTAAGCGTAGATTTGAAAAGTTTGATGAACCGCTACTCCCAGGAAAGATTAGCTAGCGAGATGAGTGCATTCCTGGGAATCACACCCAAGGAAACATCGGTTTCTGTAAAGTTATGGCCAAAATTAACGGTCGGCGGCACAGTGGTAAAGGTACCCGCTGCCATTCCCGTTGTTTTCAACTTTGGTGGTAAATAAGGGAAATTCCTCTTTTATACCTCTTCAAAGAGGATGCGCGCCCGACAAACGTCGCCTTTTTCTTTTGTTACAATCAGAAAAGCATAATCACCAGGAGCATTCATATGGCGATGCACCTCGCCTGAATCACCAAAAGTGAGTTCTTTCAGAAAATTAATCTCAAACCGGCGGATATGGTGCTTCCGGTAAAAATCGGGCGTAAAGCAGTCGGATAGCCATGCTACATAATGCAGGCTGTTGGCATGGTTGTTCACATCGATGTCACTGTACTTCACCCGGAAGCTGTTTGCCACCTCTCCTGACTGGCTGGGTATGCGCCCGGGCTCACCGATGGGCGTGCTCTCCTGCACGATGTATTGTTGCATCGCAGGAAGTGTATTGAGCGACACGCTGCGCCGCGTTTGCATGTCCATAACCGCCCACGAAGAGGCAGCGTGCCCAATGAGGTTATTTGCCCCATCGAAAATCCGGAAATTTCGGGTGGTAAAGGCGGTCCCAATTTTCTCAATCCAGGTCTCAATAGAAAGTGAATCGCTCTCTGTGGGCATTCTTTTCATGTCGATCACCAAACGTGAGAGCACCCAGGTGAAATTGTCACTCTGCAACTCCAACAGGCCAAAGCCATTTTCATCGGCATTCTTGCCGGCAGTGATCAGCACAAAATTGGTCAGTGAGCTCAGTGAAACCCGCCTGCGAAAATCAATATCCTGTGCCTCTATGTTGTAACTGTATGTTTTCTTTGTACCCATTGTTCCGATTCGTGAACCGCAAAAGTACAAAATAAATGGCTTTTACAGGATTGAATTTTTGACTATCTTTGTTTATGCAATCCATCAAAGAACTTTTCCGCATTGGCAACGGACCCTCGAGCAGTCACACCATGGGTCCCAAAAAGGCAGCGTCTCTTTTTGCCGGGGCACACAACGATGCCGATAGATTCGTGGTCACCCTCTACGGTAGCCTTGCTGCCACTGGGAAGGGGCACCTCACCGATCAAGCCATCCTGGGTTCAATGGAGCCAGTAGCACCCACCACCATTGTATGGCAACCCAAAACATTCCTTCCTTTTCATCCCAATGCATTGATGCTGGAAGCATTCCGCGGCGAGACATGCTACGACGCACAGACGGTTTACAGTGTGGGCGGAGGTGCTCTCTCGGACGGAAAGAAGATCATAGCCCTCTCAGAGAATGAAGGCCGCGACATCTACCCGACGACCACCCTCACCGGGATCATGGAATGGTGTGAGGCCACAGGAAAGAGCTACTGGGAATATGTGGAGGAGTGTGAAGATGCAGATATATGGGACTACCTGGGAGAGGTATGGAACGTGATGAAGGATGCAGTGAAGCGGGGACTCGACAACGAAGGGGTGCTCCCCGGACCGCTCAGCCTCCACCGCAAGGCAGTGAGCTACTTCATCAAAGCAAAGGGATACAAGGCCTCGCTCCAGTCACGCGGACTGGTATTCGCCTATGCATTGGCTGTATCGGAGGAGAATGCTGCGGGGGGAAAAATTGTGACGGCCCCCACCTGCGGCTCTTGTGGCGTGGTACCCTCGGTGCTCTATCATCTGGAGGATATCCGTGGATTCAGCACCAACAGGATGCTGCGTGCCCTGGCCACTGCCGGCCTTTTCGGCAATATCGTGAAGGAAAACGCCTCCATTTCGGGTGCCGAAGTGGGATGCCAGGGTGAGGTGGGTGTAGCTTGTGCCATGGCAGCAGCAGCGGCCAACCAACTCTTCGGAGGCAGTCCGGCACAGATTGAATATGCTGCCGAGATGGGACTGGAACACCATCTGGGAATGACCTGTGATCCGGTATGCGGGCTGGTACAGATTCCCTGTATCGAACGCAACGCCTATGCCGCCGCACGTGCCCTGGATGCCAATCTCTACGCCTCATTTACAGACGGGATCCATCGGGTATCGTTTGATCGTGTGGTGAATGTAATGAAAGAGACGGGACACGACCTTCCCTCACTGTACAAGGAAACAAGTGAAGGGGGACTGGCCAAAGGACACAAATTTGCATAACAAAATACTTTTCTACGTTTTTCACCGTTATATGTTCGGTATTACGTAATCAAACCCTGCCATTTTCCAAATTAAGAAGAACAGAAACCTGAAAATGGTGTAATTGAATGCATCGGATATGATAGACTATATTAAGGGTGAAGTGGTCGAACTGACGCCCACAAACGTCACCATTGAATGCGGAGGCATCGGGTATCAGCTGAATATCTCACTCAACACCTACGGTGCCCTCAACAACAAGCCTGCAGCAAAACTCTACGTGCATGAAGTAATCCGCGATGATGCACATGTTTTATTCGGATTTATGGATAAACATGAGCGGGAACTCTTCCTGCTCCTGATCAGTGTGTCGGGAGTGGGTCCGGGTACTGCACGGGTGATCCTGTCCTCTCTCAGTGCCAAAGAACTGGAGAGCGTGATTACCACAGAAAATGCTGCCGTATTACAATCGGTGAAAGGTATCGGCGCAAAAACGGCACAACGCATCATCGTAGACCTCAAGGACAAGATCAAATTTACCGACGAGAGCGGAACCATACAGCTCCCTGCCAAAGCCGATCTTTCCGAAACAGGCCATGCCGCCGTCTCGGCGCTGGTGATGCTCGGTTTTGTGCAGACAGCCTCGCAAAAAGTGGTTTCAAAAATTATCAAAGAGTCGCCTTCTCTGCCAGTGGAGGGTGTCATCAAAGAAGCATTGAAGAGGTTATAGACAGCGGCTTGATTACGTAATACGTTTTTTTGGTAAAAAAATCGTATAGCTGTTGTTTCTCTGAAAAAATTCATTCACATATTCCTTCTCTTCCTCCTGTTTACCATGAATGGGATGTATCTGATTCATGCCCAGACCAGTTCGTCGGGCATACAAACAGAAGTGCATTATGATCCCCTCTCCGGCCTTTACATCTTCGAAAACAAAATAGCTGGCATCGTGGTGGGTACCCCCTACTCCATGACGTCGCGTGAGTATATGGAATACAGACTGCGCCAGGCACAGACCAACTATTTCAGGAAGCGTAACGCACTCCATGCCGACAGCCTGCAGCCATCTCTCCAGGCCCTATCAAAGCCTATTTATCCTGCCCAAATGCGAAAAAAGAAAGATCGGTCGGAAAACATCTTCGGCCTGGGCGGATTGCGGCTCACCACGCAAGGTTCGGTAGAGATATCAGCAGGCATGAACCGGGATGTCACCGACAACCCGACTCTCCCACAGCGCGCCCGCAAAAGGACCATGTTCGACTTTGACCAACAGATCCAGCTCAATGTGAATGCAAAGGTGGGCGATAAAATAGATTTCGACATCCATTATGACACCGAAGCCACCTTCGACTTTCAGAGCAAGCAGCTCAAACTTGCCTATCAGGGTGATGAGGATGAGATCATCCAGCATATTGAAGCGGGCAACGTGAGTATGCAAAGTAACAACCCACTCATTCAAGCAGGTGCAGCACTTTTCGGAATCAAGTCGGAGCTTCAGTTTGGGAAACTCCGCGTACGCAGCCTCTTTTCACAGCAACAATCGGAGTCGCAAACCATCAACACCCGCGGAGGGATACAGACAACACCTTATGAGTTCTCCGCCGACCAGTATGAAGAGAACAAACATTTCTTTTTGGGATATTGGTTTCGGGAAAAGTATGACGAAGCGCTGGAAAAGATGCCTTACATCCAGTCTGCAGTCTCCATCACCAGAATGGAAGTATGGGTCACCAACAAACGGGGTGATTATGCACAGGCGAGGAACATCGTTGCCTTTGCCGATTTGGGTGAACGGGATCACATACACCACAATGAATGGATGCCACAAGGGGCAGCAGAGGTGCCACACAATCAAGCCAACACGTTGTATGAGCAGCTCACCGGCATCTGGGCGGGAGCGAGAACACCTGGCGAGGCAGCACACGCACTCCCGGGCAGTGTCATCGATGGGGTGGATTATGAGAAGCTGGAGAATGCCCGTCTCCTTGCTCCATCGGAATACACTTTCCAACCTCAACTGGGATACCTCTCACTGAACATGCCACTGCAACCCGATGAGGTGCTCGCGGTAGCATATGAGTTTACGTATCGGGGTGAGGTATATCAAGTTGGGGAGTTTTCAGCAGATGTTGGCGGTGGCAGCACAGGCGCCGGCGGCAGCGAAGCACTTTTCCTGAAGCTGCTCAAGCCGGTGTCGCTATCGCCTAAAGCCCACACCTGGGATCTGATGATGAAGAACATCTACTCCATCGGTCACAGCGCCTACAATGTGCAACGCGATCGGTTCCGGTTACAGATTACCTGGCAAAGCGATACGGCAGGGGTGTATCTGAATTTTCTTCCCGAAAGCGGCCTGCGGGATCAGTTGCTGCTGCAACTGCTGCACCTCGACCGGTTAAACAGTCGGAATGACCCTTCCCCCGATGGCAACTTCGACTTTCTGGAAGGCTATACCGTGGATACCCAAAACGGACTGATTATCTTCCCTGTGGTGGAGCCGTTTGGTTCTTACCTGCGCGAAAAAATTGACAACGATCTCGTTGCAGATAAATATGTTTATCAGGAACTTTATGACTCCACACTGACAATGGCACAACAGCTTCCTGAGAAAAACAAATTCCGTATTAGTGGTGAATACAGGGGCTCCACGGGTTCTGAGATCAACCTCAATGCCATGAACGTTGCCCGGGGATCGGTACGGGTAACCGCCGCAGGGGTGCTACTCACCGAGGGGGTCGATTACACAGTAGACTATCTCTCCGGCACGGTGAACATCATCAATCAGGCCATCCTCTCAGCAGGGACACCCGTGAGTGTCACGCTCGAGAATCAGCAGCTGACACAGATGCAACGGAAAACGCTGATGGGTATCGACCTGCAGTACGATTTCTCTAAGCATCTCTCTCTGGGTACCACTCTGATGCACTATTCCGAAAAGCCGCTCACCATGAAAGCGGCTTTTGGTGATGAATCGGCCAAAAACACCTTGTGGGGGACCCACATGAACTACACAAAACAGTCGTTTCTCCTTACCAACCTCCTCGACAAGCTGCCTTTCGTGGAAGCCACAACACCCTCTCAGCTGACGGCTAATCTTGCTTTCGCACAAATGATTCCGGGTCATTACAAAAACAAATATACTGGCGGCTACTCTTATCTCGATGATTTTGAATCTTCCACCTCAGCCATCGACCTGAGTACACCATATGCCTGGTCGCTCGCGGCCACACCTTATAACAATACCTCCTCCGCTCTTTTCCCGGAGGCATCGCTCTCAAATCACATCGATTATGGAAAGAACAGGGCCCATTTGGCCTGGTTTTACATCGACGGAATCTTTACACGAAGGAACTCCAACCTTACGCCCGCGCACATCAGAAATGATGCCGACCAGCTTTCCGATCACAGGGTGAGAGAGGTCTACGAGCGGGAGATCTTTCCCAACCGGGATGCATTATATGGGCAGCCAGCCACATTGCCCGTATTGAATCTCTCCTTCTACCCGCACGAAAGAGGGCCCTATAACCTCGATACCGATGTCGACGGCAATGGCTTGCTCCACAATCCCCGCCAACGCTGGGGTGGCATCACCCGTCGCATGGAGACCCGCGATTTTGAAGCAGCCAACATCGAGTACATTGAATTCTGGCTGATGGATCCCTTCGTGAATGACACGCTGGGCACATCACAGGGTGGTGACCTCTATTTTAACCTCGGCGAGATATCGGAAGACATCCTCAAAGACGGGAAGAAGTTCTTTGAAAACGGATTACCTGTGAATGAGGATACCACAGCTGTAGGCCTTTCGGTGTGGGGAAAATATTCCAAAAGACAGTCCACCGTATATGGCTTCGACAACTCTCTGGGAATGGAATCACGCAAGTTGCAGGATGTGGGACTGAACGGCCTGAGCAGCGAAGAGGAGAAAACATTTCCCACCTACGCGACTTATCTCGATGAGCTGAAGCCTCGTCTTACGGGAGAAACATTGGCGCGGATGCAGGAGGATGCCCATTCACCGCTCAATGATCCGGCAGGCGACAGCTTCCGCCATTACCGCGGTGAAGAACAAGACAGGCAGCAGCTGGGCATCCTAGACCGCTACAAATATTACAACGGTACCGAGGGAAACTCGCTGGCACCGGAAGAGAATAACCCCTATCACAGTGCTTCACGCACCACCCCCGACGTAGAAGATATCGACAACGATCACACGATGAACGGAAATGAATCTTACTTCCAATACAAAGTATCCCTTCGTCATGGAGCCATGGAGGTAGGCTCCAATTTCATCACCGATAAAAGGGAGGTGAGTGTGAAGTTGCGCAATGGAACCGACAGCCCAGTAACATGGTATCAGTTCAGGATACCTCTTCGCGAATATCAGACAAGAATCGGCACCATACAGGGGTTTCACAACATCCGTTTTATGCGGATGTTTCTCACCGGTTTCGAAGAGCCACTGTTTCTACGTTTTGCCACGCTGGAACTGGTGCGCAGTGAATGGAGGAGCTATGACAACGATCTCCTCTCCGGCGGGGCACTCACAGGGAATGGCAGCCTGGAGATATCGGCAGTGAACATCGAAGAGAATGGCAGCAGGACACCGGTCAACTACCTCTTGCCTCCCGGCGTGACACGCATACTGGATCCAGGGCAACCACAACTGCGGCAGGAGAACGAGCAGTCGCTCTCACTGAAGGTGAACCGACTTGACCCGGGCGATTCCCGCACAGTGTACAAAAACAGCCTACACGATCTGCGTCGCTATAAAAGAATGCAGATGTTCGTGCATGCCGAAGCATTGCAGGACGACACAAACACACTGCAGGACGGCGATTTCTCCATCTTCCTGCGAGTGGGGTCGGACTACCGGAACAACTTTTACGAATACGAGATTCCCCTTCGCCTCACCCCCCAAGGGCAATATAGCGCCCACACCTCTTCGGGACAGTTGGCTGTGTGGCCTCTGGAAAACATGTTCGACTTTCCCCTGGAGCTGTTCACCGATCTGAAAATCAGTCGCAATACCGATCAGGCTCACGGGAGCGGAATCGATTATTTCATCCCCTACACGCAGTTTGATCCCGACAAACCGGACAACCGGATAAGCATCGTGGGCAATCCTTCTTTGGCGGAGGTGAAAGTGATGATGATCGGTATCCGGAATAACAGCCGGGAAGAGCGATCGGGAGAGATCTGGGTGAACGAAATGAGGCTGAGTGAGTTTGACGAAAAAGGAGGCTGGGCAGCACAGGGAGATGTGAACCTGGCGCTCTCCGATTTGGGAATGGTTCACTTCTCGGGACGCAAAGAAACTGTCGGATTCGGAGCTCTTGACCAGCGTTTGCAACAACGACGCAACGATGATTATAGCGCACAACATCTCACCATAAACCTGGAACTGGGACGATTTCTTCCCAAGGGAGCAAAGATTACAGCCCCTCTTCATTACGTATGGTCCAGTGAAACTTCGGCCCCACTCTATGATCCATTCAACCAGGATATCTTGTTAAAGGAAACATTGCACAATGCCGGAAATCGAGCCATACGCGATTCATTGAAAAGTGTATCGCTTACCCGCAGCAGCATGCAGAGTCTGAGTCTCCACAATGTGAAGGTAGATCTGAAAAGTAAAAATCCCATGCCTTATGATCCGGCAAACTTCGGCTTCGGCTTTTCAAGGAATGAAGAAAACCACCGCAGACCCGATACCGAATACGCATCGGCAAAAGATTTCTCTTTGCAGGCACATTACAACTACAGCCCAAATGTGAAACCATGGGGAGCTCTCCATTTCAATTACCTGCCCAATAATATCCGGATAAGTAATCTTGTCACACGTCACTATCAGGAAACAAAGCTGCGCGACTTACATACATACCTCTCGTTTAGCAGCGACTTCTATTGGGACCGAAATTTCTCACTTACCTGGGATCTGACGAGAAACCTGCACGCTTCATTTCGTTCTGGCACTGTGGCTGAGATTGAGGAGCCCTACCTGCAGGTCAACAAGGAAATCAATCGAAGTGATTATGAGGCATGGAAAGATTCGGTGATGCAAAGTATCCGTGAATTGGGTAAGCCTCTCCGTTACACGCAAATGACCGACATCACATACTCCCTGCCCTTCGCACAGATAGCCGCCCTGGATTGGATCAGCTCCAGCGCGGCTTACAACGCAGGATACCGATGGGAACGTGGCGCCCTGATTGAGGATGAGAATATGGGCAATTACCTGCAAAACGACCTCTCCTTCACCCTTCAGAGTCGGTTTAATTTGCAATCACTCTATAACAAAATTGCTTTTCTGCGACAGGCAAACAACCTTTCTGACAGAGAATTGCGAGACAATAACCAGACGAACGGATTTGTTGTACACGATGTGACACAATCGCTCGCTCGCGTAATGACGATGGTGCGACAGATAAATGTCAATATCGGTTACAAGACCAGAACCGATCTCCCGGCGTATAATTCCGCTATCGGTGATTTCTTCGGGCAGCAGAAAAGTGCAACCGGTCTTATTCCAGGACTGGGTTTTGCCTTTGGACTGGAAGGCGGAGAAAAGTTTGTCCGGAAAAGTTTGGCCCAAAACCGACTAGTGATCAACGAAGAAAACCTCAGACCGGCCTTCTTCAACCGAACCCAGAATATCCGAGTCGATGCAACTATCGACCCACTGCCGGGTCTCAGCATCAATCTGCATGCATTGCATGAAAAGAACCAACGCACAGAAATGCAATACATGTTTGAAGGAATGCCCTCTACAGGTGGCGGCAGTTTTGCCATGAGCATCATCTCTTTCTCGTCTGCATTTGAACATGCCACCGCAAGCAACAATTACCATTCCGCGGCTTTTACGCATCTCCAGACATACCGGGAGGAAATAGCCAACCGGGTGCGCACACAATATACAGCGACCCATTATCCATCCAGAGGATTTCTCTCGGAAACCAGCCTCAGCGGAGAGCCCTTTAATCCCACGGTGGGTGATGTACAGCGCAATGCGGCTGATGTGCTCATTCCTTCCTTTCTGGCTGCATACACGGGTAAGGATCCGGCTAAGATCGGTCTTGGCGCCTTTCCCAATGTCTCTTCCATGTTGCCGAACTGGCATGTTACCTACAACATGGCCACTGCGTTTCCTGCACTGCAAACGTACCTCAGATCGCTTACCTTCCACCACCAGTATCTATCACAATACAGAATAGGATCATTTGGCTCCTTTCTGAGCTGGATAGCTGCCGACGACGACAATGAGCTGGGGTTTATTCGCGATGCCGTCTCGGGGGTTCCGCTCCCCTCCTCGCCCTTTGATATTTCTTCTGTAAGCATTGTGGAAAGCTTCAATCCCCTCATCGAGATGAGGAGTGTTTTCCTCAATGACTTGAATCTTGGCTTGCGTCTGAATCGCACACGTACGGTAAATCTGAATCTTTCCTCGGTGCAGATTGTGGAGACAAGCGACAACGACTTGGTTGTGGGACTTGGTTATCGCATCGCTCACTTCGATCACATCATCGGCATCGGTTCACAGAGCAACACAGGGACACGACGCCTTAGTTCATCCGTGCAAGGCGCACAACGTCCTGAGGCAGACAACTCCGCTTCACAATTCAATAACGACCTAAATATCAAACTGGATATATCGCATAAACTTACCCGTACGTTGATTAGAAAAATTGAAAGCGGATTCACACAGGCTATCGGTGGAATACAAACCACATCCATTCGTTTTGCTGCCGATTATGCCTTGAGCAGCACAACAACCCTGCGCGCCTTCTACGACAAGGTCCTCAACAAGCCTCTGGTCTCCTCCGGCACCTACGCTACCGCCAACACAAGTGCAGGAATAAGCCTGCGGTTCAACCTGAACCAATAAATACGTAATCGGAAAGACCGAACAATGAAAATAAGCGAAACAACAACAGGTTTTATTTTAAACAATACTAAAAACAAGCAATTAAGGCTGAATTTATCTTAATATTTGTGATATATGTTGATTTTTTACGCTTTTTTTTAATTTTAAGAGGATATGTTAAACAAAAAAGTCGTTTATTTGTTAAATTAAAAGCAACAAACGATCTTTGAAATACAAAATTGAAAGTAAAAAGGAGTAAGTAAGATGAAAAAATCGACAATTTGGTTGCTTGCCCTGGTGATGTTTTCTGCGTTTCTCGCCCTATTGTTCCTGCAGGTCAGATACATGCGAACGAGCATGACCATCCGTTCACAACAGTTCGATGAACAGGTAACTAGGAGTCTTTATAACGTAATGAGAGACCTCGAGCAGGATCAGACACGTGATTATCTGGAACAGGACATGATTGAATCGGAGAACAGGTATTCGCAGTACAACCAACCTCAGGGTACACAAATTACCCGTGAGCAAACAACTGCTACCATAACCAATCCCGATGGGAGTGAATCAAGAATTGCTCTGGATATCACGCAGCAGTCCATAAACCCGCGAGCGCAACGTGACAGGGTGTTTATGTCGCCCAACCGGGGTGCCAGCACAATTTCCAAAACGCAGTATGATATGCAGCAATCCCTGTCGAAAAGATATCTGCACGAACGAGTACTGCTTGATGAGGTTATTTTTAAAATTCTGAACCGGGCAAGTAACGAGCCAATAGAGGAGCGGATTGATTTTAGCAGGGTGGAGCAGTATATTCGTTATGAGCTCTCATACAACGGATTGAATGAACCGTTCAGCTTTCAGATAGTGGATTTTAACAACAAGGTGATTTATTCATCCCCTGGATTTTCCACAAAATACCAGGATGCGGTATATACCCAGATACTTTTTCCCAACGATCCACCGGCAAAATTAAACAGGTTAAGAGCTTATTTTCCGACTAAAAGAAATTATGTTTATAGTGAACTTTCCTTTTTCATACCTTCGCTTTTATTCACGTTTATCCTGCTGATAACGTTTATATTTACGGTGGTATCTCTATTCAGACAAAAGCGTTTGTCGGAGATGAAGAATGATTTTATCAACAACATGACACACGAGCTGAAGACACCCGTTTCCACCATCTCACTCGCTTCTCAGATGCTCAAGGATGAGTCCATCCTGAAATCGCCCGATGTATTTAAACATGTCACTGGCGTAATCCATGATGAGACAAAGCGATTGAGTTTTCAAGTGGAGAAGGTATTGCAGATGTCGCTCTTCGATAAACAGAAGACCACGTTGAAGATGAGAGAGATGGATGTAAACGATTTGGTCGTGAGTGTGGCGAACACCCATGTGCTCAAGGTCGAAAAACTGGATGGCACCCTCGATGTAGATTTACAAGCCGAACATTCCACCATAAAGGTGGATGAGATGCATTTCACCAATGTCCTTTTCAACATTCTCGATAATGCATTGAAATATCGGAAAAGGGATGTAGCACCTGAATTAATGATTCGAACCCGGAATGAAGGCAATAAGATCATTATTTCTATCGAAGACAATGGCATCGGTATGAAGAAGGAAGATGCAAAAAAAGTATTTGAACGGTTTTACCGCGTTCATACCGGTAACCGTCATGATGTGAAAGGCTTCGGGCTGGGACTGGCATACGTAAAGAAAATCGTAACCGACGTAAACGGCACCATTCGTGCCGAAAGTGAATTAGGTAAAGGAACAAAATTTATAATTAGTTTACCCGTAATAACA
>ENA-UOOR01001848-UOOR01001848.1-fermentation-metagenome-genome-assembly--contig:-NODE-1848-length-23439-cov-7.480927_pt1 | contig 23439 bp, 22 predicted proteins | sample MGYA00245780_ERZ724029 | MGnify/ENA primary metagenome ERZ724029 (study PRJEB28704, sample SAMN03018315) | fermentation metagenome | biome: anthropogenic terrestrial biome; feature: soil; material... | reverse complement strand
AAAACTGTCATTCTGAGTCCAATTTAGTAAAACTGTCATTCTGAGTCCAATTTAGCTTTGCTGAATTGGGCGAAGAATCTCATTTTAAAGTGAGATTCTTTTTAAAGCGAGATTCTTCGAGCTTATAATTCAGCTTTGCTGAATTTGCTCTCAGAATGACAGTTTTTATTTGCGTCTATAAATTTTCTTTAAAAAATGCCTCTAATTCCGTAATTGCAGTATCCTCATCTTCACCTTCTGCTGTAATTTTTATTATATCAGCATTTTTTACTCCTAGTCCCATAATTGCAAAAATTCGTTTTGCATCTGCGCTTTTCCCTGCTTTTTCAATCTTAATGTTAGATTGATATTTTCCAGCCTGTTTTACTAACATTCCTGCAGGTCTTGCATGTAATCCTTCTGGGTCTGTAATTGTATAACTTATCTCTTTCATTTAAAATCCTCCTAAAATTAACCGGTTTAGCATAAAACCAAACCGGTTAATATAAATCAAATATGTTTTATAGTCCAAATATAAAGCTAACTGCACAACAAATTACAATCAATGCAAGTAAAATTGTTGTTGTTTTTACTTTCTTTCCAATCAGCCAATACATGATTCCAAATAGCCCTAGCTGAACCAAACATGGCATAATTTGATCAAGATAATCCGTTAATGGTTTTGCAAAATCGCCACTGCCTACTTTCAAGGTGATGTCCAGCCATATTTGCTGACAAATCATTCCGCCAATAACCATAAGTCCAATAATTCCGGCGTAATAGGATACTTTTCCCATAACCCCGCTTTTTGCTATTTTTTCAATAAAACTTGAACCCATACTATATCCATATTTTAAGCCAAAATATCGAATAATAAACGCAGGAATATTAAATATTAAAAGATATAATAATGGTCCTAAAATACTTCCAGATGCTGCAAAGGAAATTGCAATACCGGCTGCAATGATTCTAAGGGTTCCCGGTATCAAGGAATCTCCAATACCTGCTAAGGGTCCCATAAGAGAGGTTTTTACCGCATTAATTGAGTTACCATCAAAGTCGGGATTACTTGCATTTTCTTCTTCCATGGCTGCATTAATTCCAAAAAGCACAGTAGACAACTGAGGGGTACATGCCATAAACTCTAATCCTCGTTTTAGCGCGGCAATTCTTTTTTCTTTATTTTCTTCTCCTGAATAGAGCTTTCTAATAACCGGTGTCATTCCATAAGAATATGCAATATGCTGTTGTCTTTCATAATCCCATGAAATATCCAGCTGGCAGGAACGCCAAAAAAGTTGTTTTAATTCTTTTTTTGTAATTTTCTTTTTACTAGCTCCGCTGCTTTCTGTTATTGTAGCTTTGGGCATTGCTTTCTTTTCTATCACATCAGAATTCGTTGTCATCATCCATACCTCCTTCGCTTACTACAACTGCTTTATTCTTATCATTAAAATATAAGAATGCAACGATACATGCTCCAAGGCCTGCTAGTCCAATAATTGGAATCTGCATATAGGCTGACAATAAAAATCCAAGAAATAAGAAACACACGGACTGCTTATTCATAATCATTCTGGCAATCATTGCACATCCAATTGCAGGAATAATACCTGTTGCATAATCCAAACCACTGCTTAACCAGGAAGGAATTGCATTTACCACATTTTCAATTACTGGCATTCCAAAATAAAATGCTGCGGCTACGATAAATGCTTCTGGAATAATTTGTACCACAATTGCTAAATAGTGCATTCTATCTACACCATTACAATCTCCTTTATCTGCATATTTATCTGCTTTTGCTCCAATCAATGGTACAACAAACATCATCATGAAATTGGATAACATAGCTGCCAAAGTTGCTACTGGAACTGCTAAAAGCACTGCATCTCCCGGTTTTGCTCCTGACATAATTACATAAGCAGCACCTAAAATTGCACCTGATGTGTAATCCGGCGGATTGCTTGCTCCGATTGGGAATGCTCCTAACCATACAAGTTCCAAAGTAGAACCTGCAATAATTCCCGTTTTCATATCACCAAGCAAAATACCTACCAATGTGGACATAATTAAAGGCCGCCCAATATTAGAACTTGCGAAAAAACTATTCATATAACCAAATGCGGCAATAAAGAAAATTATAACTGCCTTAAATAAAAGATTTTCCATCTTTCCTACCTCCTAAATTAGAGTCATTGCATTTTGCATTTTATCTTCCGGTATCATCTGTACTTCCAATGCAATACCTCTTTCATTCATTTTACGTAGAATATTACATTCTTCTTCTGATACGGAAACTGCTTTTGATATTTGTTTTTTCCCTTCCTCTTTTTTTACTCCTCCCAGATTTACTTTTTTAATCTCTGTTACTTTTTCAGTCAATCGGTCTGCATCTTTAATATTTTCTAATACAATCATTAGATTATATTTGTCGGTCTTTCCTGACAAGATATTTGCAGCGGAATCTTCTATACTTTTAATAACAACCTTCACTCCACTCGGTGCTGCCATACGAAGTGCTGACATACGAAGATTATCTTTTGCCACACTATCACTGGCAACCAGAATACAGTCAATTCCTAAGGATTTTGTCCATGCAAATGCAACTTGTCCATGAATCAGTCTATGATCTACTCTTACAAATTTAATCATTTAAAAGCTCCTTTCTAAGTTCTTCTACTTGTTTTACAACCTCTAAAACATGCTCTTTACAAACATCACCTTTATCTTGGTAAGTATCCTTAAAATAACTGCCGACTACTGCACCATCTGCTACACGCAACTGTTCTTTTACATTATCAGGAGTAACTCCTGCACAAACAAATAGTGGAAACTCACCAATTGCATCTCTAAATCGTTGAATCTTCTTCATAGATGTTTGTTGACCTGTTGCATCTTCTGTTACACAGATTGCATCGCAGCGTCCCATTCCTATCTTCAAATCTTCTTCTGTACTTCTTCCAGAATTAATTGGCTGATACTTAAAACGGATTCCTCCCATAAGATATGCACTGCATTTTTCTCTAAAATAGTCAAAAAACGCATCTAAGCTCTCATCATCTCGGCTTTTCAAATGGCCACCTACGGAATCAATTTGAAGAAAATCACAACCATATTTTTCTGCAAGTATAAATCCCATTGCATCTACATTTAAGCAATTTACCCCATATGGTACTTTGGGTTCTTTATTTTGCAAATAGGATAATACTTTCTCAACCTGGCTATAAGTTCCGAAGTAAGTTTCCACCAATACCCCATCTAAACCACAAGATTCATAAATTTCGATTTCCTTTTTTGCAAGAGCCAACACTTCTTCATCCGTTTCTCCTTTGCAGTGGATGACTCCAATCACAGGCTTTGGGTTGGAGAAAACTGATAATATATTTCCTTTTACTTTCATTAAAAATCTTCCTCTCTTATATCTTCCATTTTTACAAGGCGTATGCCTTCTTTCGCTTCATTTAGTATTTCACTTATTATTTCATCATTTAATGGTTCTCTTGTCTCCAGTAACACAGTTAATGCCAATACAAGATTCATACCTGAGAACACATGAACATTTGAGTTCTTAGTTAGTGGCAGCATTGCTGAGCAAACACTAGCCCCATACAAATCTGTCAGAATTACATATTCTGTCTCAGGATTTTCAGTAATTTCTTTTTGTAATTCTTCTGCAAAATCAGTCGCACTTGCACCTGGTTTTAGCTGATACGAACGAACATTACTCTGCTCGCCAATAATCATGGAAACGGAATCTTTAATACCTTCTGAAAAGTTTCCATGTGAAGCAAATATTACTTCTCTCATATCTTTCCTCCTATTTGTATCATATTGTATTGTTAAGATACATTGTAATCTTAATTTAAATGATATGCAATAAAATTTTCTAAAATCCTTTTTTGTATAAAATGTATAAAAAGCATCTAATTCTTTTTAGAAAATAGTTTCCATCCGGATAAAGCCAAAAACCCTATCAAACCAATTGATACGATTGTTCGTGCCATCGTGCTTGGTTTTGAAACAGCTTCGTCTTTTTTATCGTCAGCTTTATCGGCAGTTTTATCCTCAGCTTTCTCAGCAGTTTTATCATCAGCTTTCTCAGCATCTTTACCCGAGATAATGCTAATCCTTCCTTGTCCATCGACTGACTCATATTCGGATGAAATTTCTCCACCTAAAGTGTCTAAATACTTAATTACCAAATCATGATCTATTACAGCATCCTCAGGAGTAACTAATGCTTTGCAGTCTTTAAACATAGTCATACCATCGCCATCTGATTTATAATAATACTCATCTACAGCAAGGGTGTAGGTCTTTTTCAAATCCAATGGTTCTCCTCCAACATATACAGAACCAACTCTGTATTCTCCATCCACTCGTTGAAATAGCCCTGCTTCATCTGTCACTACTGTAGACTCTTTTTCTGTATCAACTTTATAGGTTAGTCCTGATGTTTGAATAAAACCACCACATTCCTCTGGCCACAGTCTGGCACCCATTTCCAGGCAATCTAAAAGTTGCTGTCCCGTAACTTCTAACTTGACAATATTACTACTCCAAGGCAGCACATTCATAATATCCAGATAGGTAATCTCCCCAGATGGCAAATCTGCACGAATATTACCGCCGTTGGAAAAAGCAACATCCGCTTCAAGCCCATATCGAAAAGCATCCGTCACAAAATCTCCCAGGTTAGTTTCCTGTTTACGGATTAATCGCTCCTCGCTCTCTGGTTTATATATACAAAGGTCGTAATTACTTTTTCCTTCTACCACTAAAAACTTTGAATATTTTTCTTGAATAGAGTTTACTTGTGCCTCAGTCTCTTGATAAGCTGTAAGTTTCTTCTCTGCATCTGTTAAATGATTTACCAGGTGGGTAGAAAGTTTAAGTTTTCCATCTTTATCTTTTCCTATTACCAAGGCTCCAATATTAGAAAGTTTGGTTCCTGTAGATGTTAAAATTACCTTATTACCATCTAAATCCTTGCAAGATTGCTCTTCGATTTTACTATGAGCGTGTCCATCTATAAATGCTCGAATACCATGAGTATTAGAAATTACATCTGTAGAAGACCAGCCTTCTGTAACACCAGTATCCCCTAAATGTCCTAATGCAATTACCATATCTGCCCCATTTTTATAGGCGTCATCAATTCCGGCTTGAATCACTTGATAGAATTCTTTTAGATTCTCACCATGAAAACCATAGATGAAATTTCCATCCTCATCCTGAAAATTTGAAACACTTCCCTTTGTAATGTTTTCCGGTGTCATAATTCCTAAATAAGCAACTTTAATTGTGCCAGCTTCCGTTTCATAAGAAACCAAATCATAAGGTTTCCACACAGGCTCTCCTGTACGTAAATCTGTAAAATTTACTGCAAGATATTTTCCTTTTGCTTCTTCAGGGAATTTCAATAATCGTTCCATTCCATAATCAAATTCATGATTTCCTGCAACCAAATAATCATAACCAGTTTGGTTCATAAGCTGTAGCATATCTGCTCCCTCTGACTGTGAGCAAACAACAGAACCTTGTAAGGCATCTCCTGCATCTACTACTGTCACTGCTGCAGCTGATTCTTTTGCTTCTTCGCGAAGTGCTGCAACTCCTGCCAATCCCAAACTGTCTTTCGAACCCGAATAACCTTCGTTATTGCTAAGACCACCGTGTATATCATTGGTGTACAATACTACTACACTGCTTTTGTCCGCCCCGATGTCAGAAAAATCCGTTTCTGCTGCTTGTGCATTTGTTCCCGACAGGATAAAACTTACCATCAACAATACGAATCCTACCAAAAAGCATACATTTCGTTTCATTCTTTTTGTTCTCATTTTTCTTTCTCCTCTTCATTTTTTGTATTGCATTGTATTCATTTGTATTGTATTGTATTACTATAAAACATTATAATCAATTCTTGGCTAATTTGCAACTACTTTTATCATTTCAAACTTTTTTTTGTTTAAAGTGCACAATTATAAAATAATAGTATGATTTGTGTTTCAAGAATCTAATTTCGCATATAAATGAATAACACTGTATATATAATTATTTGATAACTTTTGGTTCACAAATCATATTATTAGACAATACATATCCATTTGTGCTATAATTACTATACAAATTTTTAGGAGGTTACATATGACAACTTTTAAACACCTTAGTCCTATTACATTAAAAGAACAGCTCTATCAAGAGCTTTTAACTCAAATACAAAACGGAACATATAAACCTGGAGATAAGATTCCTACAGAAATGCAACTAAGTGAAATGTACAATGTCAGCAGAGTAACTGTAAGACAAGCTTTGTCAAGATTAGTAGATAAACAGATTTTGGTTAAAAAGACGGGAAAAGGAACTTTCGTAAAGCCTCATACCTTTGTGGAAGGTTATTTCGGAGGAGGCGGTTTTACTGATACTTGTCTTCGTATGAATGCAACCCCTTCCACCCAAATCATCTGCACAGAGACAATCCCCTCCCCTTTACAATTAAAAGGAGAATTAGGAGAATCTGTAATACACATTACACGCCTTCGTTATGTAGATGATATACCCAGCATTATTGAAGAAGATTATTTTGCAACTTCTAATACCTTCATATTACAGGAAAATCTTGCAAAAACTTCTCTTCTCACCCTTGTTTATGAAAAAACCGGTCTTATGCCTGCAAAGTTTGAGAATTTTTTTCGCGTTACCCATGCTAATAAAAACCATGCCAAACTACTGCAATGTTCCTTAGGTAACGCACTATTAGAAGTCACTCAAAATGTTATGACCTCTGACGAAAAACTAATTTATATAAATCAACAATATATCCTGTCTGAACGTTATGTCTATGCTGTTCGTTCATACCGCTAATGCAGTGGTGCAAATGCAGTGGTATAGACAGCAGTTTATGCTTGGACAAAACGATAAAGCAAAGAATGCCATATGTACAACCACAATCATCATCAGATGAAATAGGAAAGCTTATCCTATTCCTCAATATACTCAATTGCATTAACGGGACAGGCTTTGATTGTATTCTGAAGTCTTTCCTTGTCAATTGTAGTTTTGTTATGTGTTTTAACCATTGCCTTTTTTCCTTGTATTTCAAAAACTTCTGAATAACTTTTAACACACAATGTGCATCCCATACAGGCGTCACGATTTAGACTGAGACCTGTCTTTGTTGCTGTTTCCTCCGGTAAATCTTCGTCCTTAAGCATTTTAGCAGCAATCCAGGAAAAAATAATGATTGCAATAACAGTTAGAATCCAACGAATAATCATAAATTTAGGTCCTAAGAACTTGGCTTCGTTTAAAAGCATTGGAACTTTAATTACTGCCCATGAACTTAGAATAATAATGATATTTCTAATGGATGCCCCTTTTTTATGTAACATAACACACATTGGAAATGCAGCATAAATAGGACCTGCTGAAATACTACCAACTGCAAAAGCAAGAAACACTCCTTTCGCCTTTGCGTCTTTGCCTAAAAGTTTCATAATCTTTTCTTTTGGTACCCACATATCTAAAAGTGCAGTAAGCACAAAGATAACTGGCATAATCATTAACATTTCTTTTATATAATAACCACTGTTTTTAACTGATTCTATCCCCATAGGTGGTTTCATAATAAACATTATTATATATGCTAAAACAACTAAAACTAAAAACAAGTTCCCTTTTATTTTATTAATAACCGTCATATAATCACTCCCATCACTAATGCGATAATTATTGCAGACAGAAAACTAAGTCCGTTACGAATAGCGGTAAACTTTACTCCAAACTCTTTTTTCTCAAGGGGAAATGTCACCACGCCAACCATTGTAAGGGTCGTTAAAAAAGCAACAGAGGGCACTATGCCAACCCCTGCGTTTACTAATGTTCCTATCAATGGAAACGCAATAAATGCAGGAACTAATGTAATCGTTCCAAGTAGAGCCGCCGAAACTGTTGCCAGTAAAACAGATTGTTTGCCAACAAAATTCGCAATTTCTGATGGTGGTAATAATGTTAGGATTAGTCCTATTGCAAATATAATGGAAAATATGCTTGTTGCCATTCCTTTCCCCATGCCAAAGGCCATTTTAAGTGCTTGCTTTGTTTTGGCTTTATCTTTCGCCAATGAGACCCCAAGAAAAATCAAAGTGCCAACCCAAATAGCTATCGTGAATATATCCATATATAAATTCTCCTATCCATGTAGTTTATTTCTCGGGAGCAGGTGATTTTACCACAATTAATTCCAAGGTGTCATCATGAATATTTTTTACATTCATCTTTGTATTTACAGGTATCTTTAATAAAGTACTATTTGAATACTCGTGTATTTCCTGATCATTAAGACCTATAGAAAGAGTACCTCTTACAACTGTCATATAAACGTTAGAGTTTGAAAAATGTTCCGGCAATCCCTCTCCCTTATTAAAAACCATATGCAGATAATGGATATTCTCATCAAAAATAACCTTTTCCACAGCTTTCTCATTTCCTTTTGACATTAAAAATACTTTCTCAATCATGTTAAATCCTCCTTTTTTATCTGTAGGAATTATTTTAACATTATGTTTTGCAAACAAATAGACACATAGGTTTCTTTTTGTTATAATTAAAATAAAAAGGTGAATTTATGATTGAATGTTTAAAAAATCTGCCACATTTTCAAGGAGTAGATTCAAAAGTAATAGAACGCTTAGTTATGAACAAGCAAATCCTTCAGCGTTCCTATAATAAAGGAGTAACCGTACATGAACAATATACCGAGTGTTATGGCATGGACATTATTCTATCTGGGAAATTAACAGCCTATTCTCTAGCGCCAAATGGTTCCGAAACAATTGTATTTGAATTTAGTAAGGATAATATTATTGGTGCAAATCTCTTATTTGGAGAGCAAAATAAATATCCGATGAATATTTATTGTACGGCTGATTGTATCCTTTTCCATGTTTCAAAAGCAGCAGTTAACGAACTACTCAAAGAATATAGTTTTGTTATGCAATTTGTGAAATCACTATCTTTAAACTCCCAGGGAATGAATAAAAAAATAGCTATGTATACTCAGAAATCTTTAAGGGAAAATTTGATAGATTATTTTATTGCACTTTCAGCAATCCAAAAATCAAAAACTATCACTTTACCTATTTCAAAAAAACAACTTGCCGACCATTTTGGTGTTCAAAGACCATCGCTTTTTCGTGAATTAAAGCGAATGAAAGATGAAAGATTAATAGAAATTGATAATAGGGAAATTACCCTTTTTGAACCGTAAAATAAGCATAAACATGAGTCACAATTTTGTAGCTCATGTTTATGCTTGAGCTTATTGATTTGATGGCACTAATAGGCTAATATCTCATAGCCATTATCAGTAACTAAAACCATAACCTCCCATTGGGCTGATGGCATTCCATCTGCCGTATAAACTGCCCAGCCATCATTATCATCTATAAAGATTTCATCAGTTCCCATGTTAACCATTGGCTCAATGGTAAATACCATGCCCGGGACTAATAGCATTTCCGTTCCTTTTTTTGAAACATATCCTACCCACGGTTCCTCATGAAATTGCAAACCAATACCGTGTCCGCCTATTTCCTGTACAACCGTATATCCATTACTCATAGCATGTTCATGGACAGCCTGCCCCATATCGCCTAAAAATCCCCAAGGCTTTACTTGAGCTAATCCTAATTCAATGCATTCCTTAGTCACATCCACCAGTTTCTTTTTTTCAGGACTTACATTTCCGATACAAAACATTCTTGATGAATCCGAAAAAAATCCATTGTATATTGTAGAAACATCAATATTTATAATATCGCCATCTTTTAACAAAACATCACTTGATGGTATGCCATGGCAAACCTGATCATTGATTGACGTGCATACGCTTTTAGGATAGCCTTCAAAATTTAATGTTGCGGGAATTCCACCCAAAGCCTTGGTTTTTTCATAAATCAAATGATCAATTTGTTCTGTTGTCATTCCTATATGCAGCTGTTCAGATATAAAATCTAAAACTGCTATATTTACTTTTCCACTTTCTCTAATCCTGGCAATTTGCTCTGGGTTCTTAATAATTTTTCTGGGTGGAATAACACAGCCTTGAGTTTTATACCATGCTATCTTTTCATCAAAAGACTCATGACATTTTTTATACTTAATTCCACTTCCACACCAACATAAATCATTTCGTCCAATTTTTTTTAACATTAAAAACACTCCTTTTATTTGCTTTGGGGTCATCCACCATTCAGTAAGCTAGCAGATAACCCCTAATTTAGAAAGCCATACTTTTCCTTTAAAGATAAAATCCGCAAAACACTCTGATCAATTCGTGTTTCACTTAATGTTCCGTTTTTTACTGCCTCATATATACCCTCAAATGCCTCTATAAAATCTTCAGGCATAAGAACAATATCTGCGCCAGCTGAAATTGCCTTAACAGCGGCATCACCTGATGAATACTGATTTGCAATAGCTCCCATAGACATAGAGTCAGTAATAACAACCCCATCATAGTTAAGTTCTTTACGCAATTTTTCTTCTATCATTTCATAAGAAAGAGACGATGGAAGCTTATTGTCAGTAATATTATCAGCTGTAATATGTGAAATCATAATCATATCTGTCTGTGCAGCAATGCCTGCTTTAAATGGTATCAACTCACATTCCTTAAGTTCATCCCAGTTCTTTTCAATTGACACAAAACCATTGTGGGTGTCCTCTTTTGTATCACCATGACCTGGAAAATGTTTTATACAACTCATTATACCAGACTTATGCAGACCTTCAATTTCAGCAGATACCATTTCAGCAACTAAATTCGGTTCGTTTCCAAAAGACCGGTTACCTATTACAATATTATCAGGGTTTGTATTAACATCGGCAACTGGTGCAAAATCTAAATTGAAGCCATATTCTTTTATATAAGAACCAATCACCGAGCCAACTTCCAGAGCTTTTTTAGAATCTTTGGTTTGACCCACTGTCTCCATACTCTCAAACTTTTGAACATCAAATCCTGGTGTATTTGCAATTCTTGACACATTACCCCCTTCCTCATCAACTCCCATAAACAAGTGGATTTTACTGTTTTGCTGCATCTCATTAATAAAATTAGTTAGCTGAGATGGGGATTGAATGTTTTTCCCAAACATGACAATTCCACCAACAGGATAATTATCAAGGGTTTTAGCCATTTTCAAATTAAATTCAGTCACTCCATATTCGTGGGTATCATTAATCTGTGCAGATGAAAGATCCGTACAAAGAGACTCCGGTCGTATTAACAGTAGTTGCCCGACTTTTTCTTTCAATGTCATATTCTTTAGTAATTGCTCCGCTTTCGATAGAGCTTCATAGTCAGGATTCGATGGAAGTGGGTCGGATTGTGCTGGTTTCGGCTGTGTTGGTTCTGCCCGCGTTGGCTCTGCCTGTGGTGGTTCTGCCTGCGTTGGCTCTGTCGGTGTTTGTTCTGACTGCGTTGGTTCTGGTTGTGTTAGTTCCGGCTGTGCAGGATTACTAGGATGTACCGAATTGTTAGTTTCCTGAGATTGATTTGAATTAACATTACATGATGAAAACATAAATACCGCCGCAAACAAAATAACTGTCATATAAATTTTTTTCATACTTTTACCCATTCCATATCACATCTGCTTACAAATAGGATACTCTGTTTTACAGACATAATAATGCCACAAAAAATCAAATTGAAAAAACACATTGTGGCATTCTTTCTATAGATTATTTTCTTTCAACTTTTATGATACTGCTTTACAGCATTCATATTATCTTACAAACAGATTTTAACTCAATTATTCAATTATTTCAATGTTACTGTTTTCCTTTTAAGGTAGCTATTCAAATACTATCTATTTTTCTCTCCTTTTGCATCATCTATTGAATTATACATACCCTCTTTTACATATCTCGTCAATCTACCATTTCCAACCTTGCTAATCAAATCTTTATCAAGCATTTCTTTGAGTATATTAACTGCGTGAGTCGTACCAATCCCTAAAGCTTCTTCAACATCACTGCGAGTGATTTCTTTTTGCTTTTCAAATAATCTGATTATCGGTAAATACTTTTTATCTTCTACACTTAACTTTTGAGCATGTATGTTAGGCAGAATTACTCGGAATGCACCTTCTACATTTTCAAACTTGGGATGCACAGGCAGCCCTTTGTAGCAGCTGATTATCTTGCTAATACCTGTTCCATATGCCTCAATTAGTTTCATTTTATAAAATAGGCTTGCTAATTTTTCATTTCTTGGTTGAGATGCTCCCAGCATAGCTGCCTCTAATGATAATCCGGGTACCAGCCCACCTAAGGAGATAATCTCTAAATGGTCAGAGTAAAGATTTATAAATGTGCTGCCACTAAATGAATAGTCCCTATGAACGATAGCATTTAACAAAGCTTCACGGACAGCGTCTTCTGGATAATCCCTTTCGTCTGTACGTAGTAAATCATGGAAGGTTGCTTTTGTACCATTATAAAAGTCAATGGTTTTATAGGCATCTGTAAGCTGAGCAAATAGGGAACCAATAAATTCTTTTCTATTCCTAAATATTAACTTATCTGTGCCTTGAAAAATTGCAAATTTGATGGAATGCTTACATTGGTCAGAAACAAGCAACCCCATATTTGTGTAAATATTCTCAGAAGAAAGGATTCCTAAATTTTTCATTTGAACTTCTGTAAATTCTAAACCTCTTTTTTGTAATTCCTCATTTAGCCTATTAAAAGTCAACTTTTGAATTAGAGAACGATTTACCTCAAATGAATCACCATCTGTCATTTTTATCATCATACGGATAGCATCTTCAGATGCTGGGGCAGATGTTGTTCCACTTCTAACATATACGCCTGTTGGTTTAAGTCCTTTATCTGATAGGTAATAAGGCTTTTTTGTACCTTGGCTAACAGTTAGTTTAATAAAAAACTTATTTTCTTCTTGCAATAGCTCAATATTAGTAAACATAGAAACATCAGGACGAATACTATCTCTTAAAGAATTTGATATCTGTTGCATTACAAAGTCAGCATTGTCAAGACCAATAACCACTCCGCTATCTTGTACACCAATATAGATTGTTCCACCATTTGTATTTGCAAAAGCAACAATTTCTTTTTTTAAATCAGGTGTATAAATTTCCTTCAATTCAACTGTTTCATTTTCATATAACCTCATAATGTCACTCCTTCTATCAGTTTCTATCACTCTTAACACTATACTAACACTAAGAGTGATAGAAAGCAAGGAGAACCACCTGACAGTTTACGACAAGAGGATAATCTTATGTGGGGTAATATTTCTTTTTTTTGCGCCTTATTTATAGGTGGTGCTTTTTAACCAGAGCTGTTATTCTCAAAATTTATCGATTTTCATCGTAAGATAGTATTTCTTCTGTATACTTGCGACTCATATCATGTCTTAATTTACGCTGTTCCTCCGTACATGTGTTACCTATAATTAAAATCAATTAATAAGCAAAAAAGACCATAGAATACCTGCAAAAAGCATAATATTCTATAGTCTATTTAAACATAGTTAGGTAGTATAGTAATTTGGAGAATCAGAAAAAGCATAAAAATAGCATGACAATACAGCCATGCTCGATTTCTAAAAATATCTATACAAAAATATTAAGCACATGTACGGTAGAAATGTTAGCAGTATACTACTAACATAAGGCAGACCTGCAGAATTATACAAATCTCCTTTTGCAATATTTAATTTGCAATATTCTCTATTAATACAATGCTTAACATAAAATTACCTCCATAAATCTTTTCTTGACTTTACCATTTATTTTTGTGATGTCAACAATTTTTCACATTATATCATCTATATTTTTCTTCTCCAACTATTATATGCACGCAACAAATCATATATACATTATAACTCCGTCCGTTTTTTTTGTTCGCACTTTTTTCAATTATATTTTGAATGATAACCATCAATTCATCTACAACTTGATCTACGGAGCGATTATCAATGAAATACTTATTCTCTATTATATATGATATTAGCCCCTTGAACAAGGGTTCAAATTTTTAAGAGCAGAAGATTTTATATATTCAATCACTTTACTTTTTTCATCAAAGTTCTTTGTTTCAATTTTTTCACCCCATTTTAGCTTAATAACATCCAAGGAATCTTTTTCAACATCAACTCTTGGGGTATTACCAAAATAGCAGAAGAAAGTACCAATATCATTGTTAGTACCTTTGTAGGACCATGTTGACCAGCTTATATTGTTTTCTTCACACATTTGAATTCCATTTAAATTCTGAAACTCACCAATGTAACCTGCCACACCATATTTACTCATTGTAGCTGCCATATCCTCTACCCATAGTTTAAATCCTTGATCATCATCATATAGATGGGTTTGGTACATCATATTTGTCCAGCCCATTTCTCCAGGATCAGGCAGATTCGATACACGCCAAATACCTTCCACTGTAATGATATGATTATCTCCTGTTTCCCGAATCGCTTTAATCATACTATCATATATTTGATTTGTCATATTCCACGATTCCTGCTTCCAAGGATTATAGCTATATTCCCCCTCATATCCAGTATTATTCTGGGGTTCATTCATAATATCGTAAGCAGCAACTGTGCTGGTATACTTATACCTATTGGCTATAGCAACCCATAGTTTCTTCATCGCCTCTTGGCAAACAGCACTGGTAAATAAACGATTTTGAGCTAATGTACCACAACAATGATCCATACTCTGGCCGCCAGGGCAGCCATGTAAATCAAATATGACATACATTCCATACTTTTCAGCCATCTGAATAATCCAGTCTAACCGTTTAAAACCAGGATTTTCATCAAGGTTTTCGTGAATCCATGTACCTTCTTCATCCTTCATGAAATTTCGATACCAAAATGGGACACGCAAAGCATTACAACCCATTTCAAAGATATTTTTAATATCTGTTTCCGTTATCCAGTGATCTTGATAAATGTCAAATATTTCTTGCACCTCTTCTTTGGTGAAACGCTTCTCCAATACGTTAAGAGTATCAAGATTTGCCCATTTTCTATCCTCGCCGCTAACCGGACACATCCAGCTTTCCTGTATGAGCCAGCCACCCAAATTCACACCACGGAGTATAATTTCTTCACCCAGCCCATTAACAACCTTATTTCCTACTACTGTTAGAAATCTATTCATAATTTATTTATCCTTTTTCTTTCCCGCAATCTGTCAAACTAACTAATTGATTTATAGCTTTGATGTCTAATCCTCATGTCATATTAAACTTATAAACCAAGAGGCTGCAGCAAACATAAATATTTTTACTTTGCCACAACCTCTTTATTTTAGGGCGTCTGCGCCTATTGAAACTACACTTTTGAAGTCAATATTTACTGAATTACTTCATTATTATCCCAAATTAGTAATATTCGTGTTAACACACACGCCTACCAGCAAAGCGTTATAACAGAATGTGCCATAAGTGTAATATCACAAACCTTTTTATCTTCACAAATCTGCATGGTAAGTTCTTCTGCTGTACGGTTCATTAATACGACGACTTTTTCACCATCAGGATTAACAAAACCAACTGCATCCACTTGATCTGTATATCTAGATACCAGAATTCTTTTAGCACCTTTTTTCACAAATCTGCTTAAATGTCCAATATAGTAAAATGATAATTTAATATCCAGTTGATCATTCTCTTTGTCATACATAATTGGTGCATCGCAGAAGTTTCCTACATGGTTTGGACCTCCCTGAGCGTTTAGAACAAGATTCCAATCAATATAGCCATTCATTCCCTGATTAAAATTACCAATCATATCATGAAGATACATTTCCGCATTTTTTACCTGGCTGTGAGATTTAAATCTGGAATATTCCACACAGCCTTCCGTAAAGATAAGCTCTTTATGAGGGTATTTTGTTCTAACAGTATCCAGTGCTTCAAAGTGATCACCTGCATACCAGTGAAATCCAATAGCTCCAATACCCTTATCTGCACCTTCAACTGAAAATGTCTCATCTGCCCTTTCCAAAATGCAATCCTTATTATGATCCCATATAACAATAACAATCTCAGAATATCCATGTGCATCCAATGTCTTTCTCAGGTATTCCGTTGCAAAGATACCTTCTTCTTCTCCGGTATATAAGCAAGAATCCCATGTCTGAGCCGCTTTTGGTTCATTCTGAACTGAAATTCTATGAATGGTAATGCCTAACTTCTTATATTCCTCCACATACTTCACAATCAGGTCTGCCCACATCTGGTAAAACTCTTTCTTTAAAATACCTCCATGGTTCATCTCCTGATTACTCTTCATAAATGCTGGTGGACTCCAGGGACTTGCAAGTAGCTGAATATCCGGATTGATTTCTAAAGCTTCCTTAATCATTGGAATTAAATACTGCTTATCTCTCTCCAGTGTAAATGTTTCTAAATTCTTATCCTCAGAATCTTCTACATAGGCATAATTGCCAAGAGAAAAATCACAACTTTGTATATGGGTTCTGCAAAAGTTATATTGATTTCCACTTTCACCGAAACACGCTTGCAAAAATTGTTCTTTCTTTTCATCACTCATGGTAAACATGGTTTCTGCAGCTGCTTCCGTAAATGCTCCTCCAAATCCATAAATGGTTTGCCTGGTTTCCTTTGGATAAATCTTAATCAGATTCATTTCCGCTCTTTCATTAGCTGAAAAGGTAAGTTCACTTGTTTCAAACTGTTTTTCTTCATTGCTGCAATAGCATTTAATGTTCATATATTTCTCCCGTTATTCATTTCCTAACTTTTCTCTATTCTTTTCAATCTTTTGGTTTTTCACTTTAATTACTGACTCCCAGCCATTGTCATCTAAGAATTTCTTGTAATTATTAAGCACAGAAGTGAAGTCGCTCTCACTATTTGAACGAATTAGGCTAACTAATGTTGTTGCCCATTCTGTTGTAACAGCTGAATTAATTCTTGCCTCTTCTGTTCCTGCACCTGGATTTGTATTCTCAAGTAAGAAGTGTGGTACTAATTTTCCCGTTCCCCATTCTTGTAACTGTTTAATTGACTCTGGATAAGCATCATCACTTAGTGCCTTGTATTTGTCATGACCAAAAAAGAAGAATTCACCAAGGCGATACTCTTTCTTGAATCGATCGTTGTCATTTTGCTGCATATCTTTTGCTTCCTTGGTAAGCTCATATTTACCATCTTTATTAATCGTATAAGAAACACCTTCGATACCATATTGTGTAAGTATTTGTCCTTCTTCACTCAATAGATAAGTGAATAATTGAATTGCTTTTGATGGGTCTTTACATTGTTTTGTTATGTAGGAAACCGTCCAGCCACTGATACCTGCCTGGTTTAATGTTGGTTGATTACCAACTGTACTTTGGGGACCATCAATAGCCATATAAGCTGCATCCGGATTTGAATTCATCCATGTAGTTAAGAAGCCTGAGCATTGAGGAGTACCATCCATCATAATTGTTGCATATTTTCCTGATTTTAATTTTTCCTCAAATGCCGTACCATCATCTGCGAAACTGTCATCGCTGATATATCCCATACGGTACGCTTCATTGAATGTTTTAACCCAAGACAGGTAGTCCTCATCAAGGTTTCTATTGTAGTAATTTCCACTTTCGTCTACTAATGGTACACCAATAAAGTCTTGGAAAGGATCTCCCATGGAACCTGTACTTTCTGTAGTAAAGGCATTAAACCCAAATGGGTAAAGATCTGGAAACTTGGTTTTAATTTGTCCTAATACATCAATAAATTCTTTCTGTGTTCCCATAGAAGGTCTGCCTAGTGCTTCATATACATCCTTACGAATTACAAACGCCGTTTTTGCAAAAAGCTGTCCGCTTTCATAATCTGCTTTTGTATTGGAATAATTGGCATAGCCATAGCTTTTTCCGTCATCAAGCTGTAACCAGTTTAGTGTCTCTTCCGAAGCCACTTTTCTAAAATAAGGGTCATACTTGTCAGCAACTTCATATAATGGAAGTGCCCAAGAGTCTGCTTTTAATGCAACTTGTGAGCTGGAATCAAAGACACTGATTAAATCTGGCATATCCCCACCGGCAAACAGCGTGTTTAAAGTTGTATCATCTCCAACTATAAAATTAATTTTTACATGTAAATCCTCTTCAATTTTTTTTGTAATAATATCATTACCCCAGTCTGTATTCCACCAGTCAGCATTAACATACCATGTAAGTTCTGTCATCTCTTGTGGGTCCAGTTTCCATGCTGGTGTTTCAGGATCTAATTCGTATCTGGCGTCTAATGTAGCAGATTCTTTGTTACCGCCTGTAATTGTACTGCCGTTTCCTTCCTTTTTAGCGCATCCCCCAAGCACCATTGTAGATACACTTAGAAGAGCAATGGATTTTACCATCCATTTTGATAATCCTTTTTTCATAATAACCTCGTTTCTGGCGCTTTAGCGCCTTTTGATAACGAAAGTAATTTGTGCGCCAGCACAAATTGCCGGTTGAAAAAACCTTGTTTTTTCAACCTATACCTCCATCTTTTTTCTTATTCTTTTACTGCACCAAGCATCATGCCTGAAACAAAATGCTTTTGTAACAGTGGATAAGCAATTAATATAGGAACTGTTGTTATAACGATTGTTGCAAGCTGTATACCTTTTGAGGTAGTATTCATTACGACACTGCCTACTGATATATTCTTAACACTTTGTTGTACAATAATTTCATATAATTTCATCTGTACCGGATATAAAGCTTTGTCTGTAATATATAATTTGGCAGTCATAAAGTCGTTCCATTGATATACCCCATTAAACAACGCTATGGTAGCAAGTGCCGGTTTTGATAAAGGGATTATAATCCTTAAAAAAATCTTCCATACTCCTGCACCATCAATCTTTGCTGATTCTTCTAATGATACCGGAATCTGCCTGAAGAAATTCATCAAAATTACCACATCATAATAGCTGAATAAAGCAGGAATAATATAAATCATAAACCTGTTAGTAAGATGTAACTGTCTCATTAATAAATAAGTAGGTATCATACCACCTGAGAAGAATAGAGTAATTATACCCATAGATGTATATAGCTTTCTTCCCATTAAATTCTTTTTACTAAGTCCGTATGCAACCATAGAGCAGAAGAATACGTGAGTAACTACACCAATGACGGTCTTGGATACAGATATGACATATGCTTTCCATATACTGTTATCATTCATAACTGCCTTGTAATTTTCAAATGAGAATTCCTTTGGCCAAAAAATGAATCCACCTTCTGCTAATGATTTTCCACTGCTAAAGGAACAAGCCACGATATTCCAGATTGGTACAACTATTATTACTGCAATTAGAAGAAGAACAAATCGATTTACTATATCAAATCTTTTATTTTCACTTATATTAGCTTTTTTCATAGGGTTATTTTCCTCCTCACAATACCGATTCCTCATTAACCTTGCTTGTAAAATAATTCGCTGTCAGCAGTAAAATAACTGAAACAATGGAAACTCCTAATCCAACTGCTGCTGCATAAGAAAAATCTCCCTGTGTAATGCCCATTCGGTAAACATAAGAATCAATTACCTCAGCTTTCCCACGGTTTTGTGAATTCATTAATACTAATGTCTGGTCAAGATTCGATTTTAATAATCCGCTTACTGTTAAAATAAAATTTAAACTAATAATTGTTTTTAATAAAGGCAATGTAATATGTAATATTTGTTTCATACGGCTTGCTCCATCTATTTCTGCAGCTTCGTAATATGTAGTATCAATCCCAGCCATTGCAGCTAAGTAAAGAATCGTTCCCCATCCTGCTTCCTTCCATACATCGGATAACACCGCAACCATCCAATACTTATCAGCATCCAGCAATATGTTTCTTGGCTCGCTTATTACTCCAAGGGAAAGTAAAATTTCGTTAAACATGCCTGTTGTTGACATCCAGCTAATCATCATACCCCCAAGTACAATCCAAGAAAGGAAATGTGGTAAATATGAAATTGTCTGCATGATTCTCTTAAATGGTCCGTCCTTAATCTCATAAATCATAATGGAGAGTATAATAGGAATCGGAAAACCAATTAATAATTTTAAGAAACTGATTCCCAATGTATTAATAACTGATTTCCAAAACAATTTATCTTTGAAAGCTATTAAAAAATTATCAAAACCTACCCATTTGGCAGTTGACATCGTATCTACAACTGTGTAGTTTTTGAAAGCAATACTCAATCCATAGATAGGCATAAAGCAGAATATAATCATGAATATGACACCAGGAATAACCATACTTTGTAAGCCAGCCTGTTTTTTTAATCTATTCAAAAAACCTAGCTTCTTTTTACTCATTTTGAACCTCCATCGTTAGTTTAGCAGCTTTATTAAAACGTTTTAACATATATGCAATATATTATCATCTTTTTATTTATGTGTCAATATATTTTTGTATCTTTTACATATACTTTTATAATTTATTATTGTCTATTTGGTGCTTTATTTCAATAATATATTAAAACGTTTTTATATGAAATTAAAATTAGGCTGTTAAATAATGAAAAATGTGGCTGCTGCAAAATAAAAGCTGTCATTCTGAACACAAATTCAGCAAGGCGGAATTTGCTCGAGGAATCTCATATTAAAGTAAGATTCATTGATTAATTCAGCAAAGCTAAATTTGTGCAAGACCACTGAAAAAGTCCTTGTTTTCTAAAATTATATAAAAATTAACCCCGCAAACCCACATTGTTACATTGTTAATTTTTATGTTTTGTCGAAAAAATTACTTTTTAACAGTCTCATTTATACCCAGAATGACAGTTTTGCTACTACCCAATTGTAGCCATTAACAGCTACTTTTTTCTTGTACAAGAATTTCTAATTATTAAATCACCTTCTAATTTAACAATTATTCCTTGTTCTTTCCCTTCAATCATATTAATTAAAGTATCAATAGCCAGTGTTCCCTGCCTGGCAATAGGATTTCTTACCGTTGTTAACCCAGGGGCAAAATACTGGGCTATATCAATATCATCAAATCCAATAACACTAAAGTCCTCAGGCACTTGAAAACCATCTGATTGCAAAGCTTTTATACAACCAATTGCACTTAAATCGTTACCTGCTAAGAAAGCGTCCGGAAGATCTAACGGATGAAATTTTAAAAGAGTTTTTATCGTATTGTATGTATATTCCTCTTCAAAAGCTCCTTTTAAAATAAACTTTTCTTCCACCGGCAAATTACATTCTTGTAAAGCAGCTTCATACCCTTCCTTACGGCGCAAACTATCTGTTACCTCATCAACACATTCAATAAACGCTATTTTTTTATGTCCTAGATTTATAAGGTGCTTTGTAGCTTCATATCCTGCCTTATACGAATCAAATACTATGCTTGAAACACCTTGCTTACTTACTTCACGATCCAAAAATACTACTTTTATTCCTTTTTTTTCGAAAATACGTATTTCATTTTCCTTTACAGTTGTATCTTCATATATGAGAACCCCATCAAGATTCTTACCTAGTATATTTCCCATAATAACAGAGGAATCCTTTGTAATAAAAACATTAAGATTATATTCCCTGCGCTCACATTCCCGGCTCATATAGTCCATTAAAGAGCAAAAGTAAGGACCGGATATACTATTCGTAAAAAATCCAAGATTTTTTGTAGCACCAGCCTTTAAGTACCTGCCATTTAGATTTGGAATATAATTTAATTTTTTAACTGCATCCATAACTCTTTGTTTAGTGTCAGGATTAATATATCTATTACCGTTTAAAGCATTGGAAACCGTTCCTATTGAAACCCCTGCTTCTTTTGCAACATCTTTAATCGTAATATTCGCCATATCTTCACCTGCCTAATTCTCTTGTATTAAAACGTTATACTACTAGTCAGAATAACATATTTTGCACTTCTTGGCAAGTACAATGATTATTCAAGCTGTCCTAAGTTGACCTAGGTTGCAGTTCAGCCTTCCTATTAAACCGATGAGCTATGTACCGGCTAAAAAATAGCCTGTGTGCTAAAAAACAACTTTTTAATATTCATGAGTATCGCCATTCTTCTTTTTAGGGTTTCGATGATGGTTAAGATGGAGCAATACATTTCATGTCCACTGTCCATCCGTAAACCTCCAGCCATCTTTTGGTCATTTTTACCTTGTGCAAGTCTCGTTCGCTCATCTTTCCAATGGATATACGTAAAGAAGGTTAGATTTGTACACATTGTGAAGCGGATCGGTCTGAACGCGCAAAGTTAAGGCAAGCAAAAGTGACGCCAATGGGCAGCATTCCCGAAGAAATGTCTACCAGGAGGCATCATATAAATCCATATACATATTACTAGGATTCATATGTTGAAAAACTTCCAAATTGCTGTGATTTAATGCATAAAAAAACTTTATTGGAAATACTATTCGAAATCTCTGTGAAAATGTAATATTTCACCTTAGTTTTGTAGTAAAATCAAGGGGTTGCGCTTGCGAATTATGAAATAATTTGTAACTTATTGTATGTAAGTTGCACATAAATTAATAGAAAAAATTGCTGTTTTACCAATATTGTACAATTAGAAAAGATATGGTATATTAAATTCATGAAGTTTCTTTCAATTCTATGATTAAATCATGCTAATAGTGGTTTAATGTCTATTTTATCATTCTATAAGAGCTGCTAAGAAAACCTTTGGCAGCTCTTGTCCATAAATATCACCAATACAAATGAAAAACTTTGGCATTCTTTCTTCTGATGACATTTACACAAATGTGGGGTTACTTGTTTCAGACCAATTTATATGCAACAGCCATTTTACATTTCTCCTCACTCTTTCATCAGCCAATCCAGAACATTTATCTGCTTTATACCGTTATATGAAGTAAGCGGCGTATAATCCATCGTAAGAAGATACTTAGGATTATGATCCTTTATGGCATCAAGGGATGAAAGTTCTCGCTTTAATGTCTGCTCTTCCGTTACAGTCTGGGATACCTGATAATACTCTTGACCCTCAGCATTGGTGGCAATAAAATCGACTTCAGCATCTCCAACCTTTCCCACATATACTTCGTAGCCTCGTCTTAAAAGTTCAAGATATATTCCAGTCGTAAAGTTACTTGATTTTGCACCCCATCTGATTCATAATAAAATCATTCTAAAATGGGAGGTGCTTCAATGGATTCAAAACAACTAGTGGAACACAGACAAAAATATATCAAAAATCCTCCGGAAGGAATGGCTGCTAAACTTGTTCGAAACATGACTGATCCTGACTTCCTTGTATGCATTACTTTCTTATTGAGTATGATGACCTTGATGAAGACGAATCAGAAGAAGGTTTATATATCTTCTGGCAATATCGTCTGTTTCTTACGGGGCTGTCGCTTTAACGATTGAAAAACCGTGAAGCTGCAGCTTCCTTTTTGCTT
>ENA-UOOR01001846-UOOR01001846.1-fermentation-metagenome-genome-assembly--contig:-NODE-1846-length-23460-cov-11.807862_pt1 | contig 23460 bp, 16 predicted proteins | sample MGYA00245780_ERZ724029 | MGnify/ENA primary metagenome ERZ724029 (study PRJEB28704, sample SAMN03018315) | fermentation metagenome | biome: anthropogenic terrestrial biome; feature: soil... | reverse complement strand
TACTTACAGAACCCTTGTATACTCTGCTTTGTCTTTTAAACGTATATGTAAAATTTCTAAAGATCTCCTTTTGCCTTCTCCGTTTCCCCGGGGGGTTCCTTCCAAAAGCGGGTGCAAAGATAGGGACTTTTTTTTAAATCCCAAAACTTTTTTGAAAAGTTTTTCTTTTTTTCTTTTCCGATTTTTTTGAGTGAGCTTATGGCTCTTTTATCATCTCCATGATAAACTCCTTTTTTCCGGAAAGGGCTACAAAGGTAGGAAATTTAATAGATATCCTCCAAATATTTTGCTCTTCTTTTTGAATATTTTTCTTCTTTTTTTTGACCCCGAAGAGGAATATATTCATAAACACGCGATTATCAGTTCACCATAATATGGGAGCTGGTGGTTATCCTGGGTGTGACAGCAAAGTTCATTGTTTCATCGCCTCTTTTTACTTCTATATTAATAGTCAGGGGCGTATTCCAATCGATGTACTGATTGAAATTGAACAAATAGGAGAATGCCGCCTTGTATCTGCGGTTATTGGAGAAAGATTCCGCGATTGCAGGATAATTTGCCACGTCCCAGAACATGCACTCCTTAAAACCGTTGGCGTCTGTATAACGGCTGTTTTTGTCACGCAGGTTCATTGTCTCGGCAATAAAACGGCGATATGATTCGGTAAGCGACTGAGAAGTATGGTTAAAACTCTGTCCCTGGATATTTGTCACCACGTCGCCCGGCATTATACCTGCCAGGGCAGCTGGTGAACCGGGATCAACCGAGATCACAGTCTTCAGGTCGTTCATGTTATAACCAATACCGGTATAATTATACTTGAGATATTTTACCTGATAGGTTCCATAAGAGCGGTTACCCGCATAAGGAAATTTCAACAACACGAGCGGTAGATTCATCTCCAGATAGTCCGCGAGATCATAGTGACTGCTCAGCCGCTCCTTCACTTCACCTTCCCATATAAGGGTCATTCCGCCGGCTTCAACAAACTTGCGATCATAGAAACGGTATCCGAAGTCAAGGTTGTAAGCGACATCGTCAACACGTACCGCTTCGGAGGGATCGTACAATGGCACCTTCACGGTACGGTGATTTCGTGTATCGAACCGCCATACCGGCTGATAACTTCCATAAGTGGCCGATCCGGGCTTATATAAAGGATTATTCTGGTAACTGTAAAAAGTCTGAATAATAAAGTCGGGGTCACCGGGATCATACTGCAAACCCATTGCAGTGAGTGCACGAATAAATATGGCGTTGATACGTTCATCAAGCGCCCGTGTACTTTCATCTGTCGGAGCAAAGTCAAACGTGCGATAATTATGGAATAGCGCCTCTTCATTTATCTTCGTTTTCACCGGCATCAGGAAACGACGGTCCTGCACATCTTCCAGGCTGTAAAAAGCAAAGACCGGCGCAAGCTGTGCTTCGGTAATGGCGTTTCGTTGCCGGCAATCTTTGGCAATGGTCATCTCCTTGAAAGAATGAGTAAAATTGCGGACTGCAAGGGTCATCCCATCCTCCTGCAGGTCAAACCAGGACCGTACGGTGCCATATGATTTCAGATAGGTGCCGTTTTTATTGACAGAGAGAATAATATCTTTTAGTTGCAACCCTGCCATCTCTGCAGGTGACCCGGGAGTAATGCCGGTCACTACCGGTTCCTTGTATCCCCAGCTCTTGTCGTCGCTTATCTCAAACGTAAAACCCAAGCTGCATGTTGTTGTCTCATTTTGTGCCATCAGATTTCCTGTCAGGAAAATCGCAATCAATAATATATACGGTACCCGTTGCATTGTGTTATTTCTATAATTAACTTAAGGCACAAAGATATATTTTTTTTCTGTTTTTGCATTTATCCTGCCATCATAAAATGCAGCGCACCGAAGGAGTGTCAATGGAATTATCCATACCTGGTTTTAATATATCCGCCGAACTGGTATTTATTTTTTCTGAAATCCATATTTTCCTTATCTTTGTCCTGTTTGATCACACAAAAAATATCACTATGATTGTTGACAATCTCGCGAATGCAGCCAACTACTTTAGCCTGCATCCTCTTTTCGAAAAAGCTTTTGAATATATCCGCCAGCTCAACATGAAACTGGCTCCCTCAGGGTCGTTTGAAATTGAAGGTAGACAGCTCAGGGCCTCCATCGTGGAAACGACACTCAAGGCGGCAGATGACGCACGGCTGGAGACACATAAAAAGTTTATCGATATACAGATACCGATTACAAAGGCAGAGATATTCGGTTGGAAATCACTCTCCACGCTTACCGCATCCGATGCCGGTTACGACGAAGCCAACGACATTGAGTTCTATGCCGATAAACCATCGGCAATGGTGACTGTACAGCCGGGTGAGTTTGTGATCTTCTCTCCCGAAGACGGCCATGCCCCACTCATCGGAGAAGGGCCAACCAAAAAGATCATCATCAAAGTAGCGGTGTTGTAAACCATTCATGCCGATCCATCATGCTCGACATTCTCAAAAACGATCCGTGGCTCAGGCCTCATGCACAAGCAGTGGAAGGACGCCACGCTTACTACGAGAAAAGGCTGGACCATCTTACACAGGGTGGCAGCATCACATTGTCGGACTTTGCGACCGGCTATCTCTACTTCGGCCTTCACAAGACACCCGAAGGATGGATATTTCGCGAGTGGGCTCCTCGTGCCACCGAGATATTCCTGGTGGGTACCTTTAACGAGTGGCAACACCTGGAGCTGTATCGTCTACGGAAAATGGAGAACGGCATCTGGGAAGTCAGGATACCCCGTGAGCATATTCATCACGGCGACCTCTACAAGCTTCACGTGCGCTGGAAGGGCGGCTACGGTGAACGCATCCCTGCCTGGAGCAGGCGGGTGGTACAGGACAATAACACCTACATATTCTCCGCACAGGTGTGGGAGCCGGAAAACAAATATCAGTTCAGACATGCCCATTTCAAACCCGATACCGCTCCCCTTCTCATTTATGAAACACATGTCGGAATGTCTGCAGAAGAAGAAAGAGTAGGTACCTACAATGAGTTTCGCGAAAACATACTACCACGTGTAAAGGAGAATGGCTACAACGCCATACAGATCATGGCCATCCAGGAACATCCCTACTACGGATCATTCGGGTACCATGTTTCCAGCTTCTTTGCCCCCTCCTCTAGAAGCGGGACACCGGATGAGCTGAAGGCGCTGATCGACACGGCCCACGACATGGGCATTGCCGTGATCATGGATATCGTACATTCCCATGCCGTAAAGAACGAAGCTGAAGGGATTGCACGAATCGACGGTTCCTTCGATCTCTATTTCCACAGCGACCCCGAACGTAGAAACCACAAGGCGTGGGATTCGCTCTGCTTCGACTACGGTAAGGATGAGGTGCTTCATTTCCTGCTTTCAAACTGTAAATACTGGCTGGAGGAATATAAATTCGATGGCTTTCGGTTCGATGGTGTCACTTCCATGATCTACCTGAGCCACGGCCTGGAGGAATCGTTCAGCAACTATAGCGACTACTACAACGCCCGGCAGGATGGTGATGCCATCTGTTACCTTACTCTTGCCAACAAGCTCATCCATGAGGTGAACCCGCATGCCCTGACCATTGCCGAGGAAGTAAGCGGAATGCCCGGACTGACAGTCAAGCCGGAAGGCGGAGGCTATGGGTTCGACTACCGGATGGCCATGAACATTCCCGACTTCTGGATCAAAACCATCAAGGAAAAGAAAGACGAAGAGTGGCATCCGAGTGCAATATGGTGGGAGCTAACCAACCGGCGCGCCGACGAGAAGACCATCTCCTATGCAGAGAGCCACGATCAGGCACTGGTGGGTGACAAGACCATCATCTTCCGGTTGATAGATGCTGACATGTACTGGTTCATGTCGAAGTGGACCAGCAGTTCCCTACGGGTAGACCGCGGAATAGCCCTGCACAAGATGATCCGTCTGGTGACAGCTACCACCATCAATGGTGGTTACCTCAATTTCATGGGTAACGAGTTTGGTCATCCCGAGTGGATCGATTTTCCCCGTGAAGGAAATAACTGGTCCTATAAATACGCACGCCGGCAGTGGCATCTGGCCGATGATTCCAATCTGAAATATCATTATCTGGGTGATTTCGACAAAGCCATGATCGCCCTCATCCGGTCGGTTCCTTCCTTTCAGTCCACTCCCTTGGTAAAGGTATGGGATAAGGACGATGACAGCATACTCGCTTATATGCGTAACAATCTGCTCTTTGTCTACAACTTTCATCCGCAGGAGTCCTATTGCGATTACGGGATACTGGTACCCCAGGGTGAATACAAGATCATGCTTGATACCGACCGCCCCGAGTTTGGCGGTTACGGGTTAAACGACGTCAACCTTCCTCATTTCACACAATACGACCCGCTTTACGCACCGTACAACAAAGGATGGTTGAAACTCTATCTGCCTGCACGTGCTGCATTCGTAATGAAAATAAAAGAATCCCAATAAAAAAGCTATTTCACAATATGACATACAACAATCAAGAAATCAAATATTCATTGTACCCGTTTAAATTTCAACCCATCCTTAAGCCGGTCATCTGGGGTGGGTCGGAGATAAGCCATTTCAAAGGAATCGAGCCGGTACAGGAAGGCATCGGCGAGAGCTGGGAAATATCGGGTGTGAAAAATAACCTGTCCGTTGTTGCCAACGGCTCCCTTGCAGGCACCACGCTTGAAGAACTCATTGCAGAAGCCAAGGATGGCCTTGTAGGCAAGGAAGTGTATCAAAAGTTCGGGAATACTTTCCCACTGCTCATCAAATTTATCGATGCGCGTGATGATCTTTCCATTCAGGTTCACCCCGATGACAAGCTGGCAGGTGAGAGACACCGTTCTTTCGGAAAAACGGAGATGTGGTACGTGATCAAAGCCGCTCCCGGCGCATTTCTCTATTCCGGTTTTGAGAAACAAATAAGCCCGGAAGAATATGTGGAAACGGTACAAAACAACACCTTTACCCACACACTCAAAAGATATGAGGTACAGGAAGGGGATGTTTTTTTCCTGCCGGCGGGAAGAGTCCACGCCATCGGTGCAGGATGCTTCATCGCGGAGATCCAGCAGACCTCCGACATTACTTACCGCATTTATGACTACAACCGGAAGGACGCCACAGGCAAAAGTCGCGAGCTCCACACCGAATTGGCAAAAGACGCAATCGACTATATCGTACATGACTCATATAAAACAATTTATGATAGAAATATAAACCATCCCGTCAGATTGGCCACCTGCCCATATTTTACTACCCATCTGCTTGAAATGGAGCAGGAAGTACCCATGATCCGTTCATATGTCGATCTCGATTCGTTCGTAATTTACATCTGCATGGGCGGGCAGTGCACTGTCAGGGACGATAAAGGCAACGTGGAAACAATCCGCCAGGGAGAGTCGATGCTCATTCCCGCCCGCACCTGCTCAGTCACCCTCGTCCCGGCTGAATCAACCAAAATACTCGAAACCTTTGTCACACAAAGTTGAAAATTAAAAAACGTTGAAAGCTGGCCACTGATAACTGATAACTGAATATGAGAGGCATATTATTAATCAATGCGGGTACGCCTGCGAGCAGGAGCAAGGCCGATGTAAAAAAATTCATCGGAGACATGCTTTCGGACCCCCTTGTGACCGGGAAGCCCGAATGGTGGTCCAGATTTCTCGCTACGCAGGTCATCGCCCCCCTCTCCTCCTCCGGATCAGCGGAAAAGTACGCACAAGTATGGCGCAGCGAGGAACCTGAAATATCGCCCTTATTGTATCACATGCAGCGACTCTCCGGGGAGTTGGAATCCAGGAAAGGACTCCCAGTTGAAATAGCCATGCGTTACGGAGAGCCCGACATTATGGGGGCTTTCAAAAAGCTGGAAGAGAGATGTCCACTTCTGCACGAGGTGATCGTCTTTCCCCTTTATCCTCATTTTGCACAGTCCACCACCCAGACCGCCATTGAAGCTATCGGCCGCATATTTTACCGTCACCCCCACTCTTTCCGGCTAAAGTTCGTAGAGCCCTATTACAACCATCCCGCCTTTATTAACGCACTCGCATCGCTGGCAAGACCCTATCTGGAAGATATAGACCGGCTGGTATTCAGCTACCACAGTCTTCCGGTCTCACAGGTGGAGGAAGCCTGGAAAAGGGGAAAAGAGTATGATTACGTATATCAGGTGAAGGAGACCAACCGTCTTATATGTGAAAAGGCAGGCTTCGATCCCCATCACACCCTGCTCTTTTACGCATCGCAGAGAGGAAACAATTGGCTGAAGCCATTCCTGAATAAAGATATCGCCGACCTGCCCGGACTTGGCTGGAAGAAGGTGGCGGTAATTGCTCCAGGCTTTCCGGTAGACAATATGGAGACGTTGTTCGACATTGATATCGAAGCAAGGAGACTTTTCATGGAGGCGGGTGGTGAAAAATTTGTCTTTATTCCTTCGTTAAACCATAGTGAGGCCTGGATGGAAGCCATCTGGAAGATCATTGAACGGCTCTGAGAGCAGAAATATCTTTATATATAGTATTCCATCAGATCAATTAGTCCCGCCTGCAGCGCGTAACGTGTAGCCTCATTCACGCTGTTGACCTGCAGCTTGCGGTATATATTCCGCCGGTGTGCATTCACCGTGTGAAAGCTTAAATTCTTTTCCGTGGCAATCTCCTTTGTTGTCTTGCCCAACGCAATCTCATGAAGGATCCTTTTTTCGGATACCGTCAGGGTATCGGTTACTTTCGCAGAAGGCACACCCGACCTCATCACAGATTCGGCATAGTCGCACCAGTATACCTCTCCCACTGCTACGCATTGCAATGCCTCTGTCAGCTGTGACCTTGTATTGTTCTTCAGTGCTACGCTGAAGGTGGAATCGGCCATCAGTAACTGTCGCAGGAAGTGCTCACCGGGTTCATCGGAAAAGAGGAGCCAAACCGACTGCCTTGCACCACTTTTGATGTTGAGCAGGTGGCTGACGGAAGAAAAATCGAACAGGGAATAATCGATCACCACCACCGCCTGGGGATGATTCCGCAATTCTTCAAGCAGTTTCCTGTAATTTCCTGCCTCCACCACATGACTATGCGGATCTGCCACTTTCAGGAACGAACGTAACCCTTCACGCGTGACATCCTGATTATCTGCTAAAATATAGACGTTTACCACCCTGAATTTCTTTTATGGGTACAAAAATAACACAATTGTGCTATTTCAGACCCCAAAAACTACCCTTATCTTTGTCCCAAAATCATTAAAGTAAAAGAAAATGACAAAAATTGCAGAAAATCTGACCCAATTGGTCGGCAATACCCCTCTACTTAAACTCCATAATTTTGGAGAGGCCGAGGGAGCTGTCGCCCACCTAGTAGTGAAACTGGAGAGTTATAACCCTCTGGGGAGTGTGAAAGACCGTATTGCACTCGCCATGGTGGAGGATGCCGAACAGAAGGGCACCCTTAGTGAGGGTTCTGTACTCATTGAACCCACCAGCGGCAATACAGGCATAGGACTTGCCTTTGTCTCTGCTATCAAAAAATACAGGCTTATTCTCACAATGCCCGAGACCATGAGTATCGAAAGGAGAAACCTGTTGAAGGCACTGGGTGCCGAACTGGTACTCACACCCGGCGGCGAGGGGATGAAGGGAGCCATTGCCAAAGCAAAACAACTGCAGTCTGAGATACCCAATGCGGTGATCCTTCAACAGTTTGAGAATCAGTCGAACCCGCAGATCCATTACGATACCACCGGTGAAGAGGTATGGCGCGACACCGATGGTAAGGTGGACATCTTCGTCAGCGGCGTAGGCACGGGAGGTACCGTGAGCGGCGCCGGAAAGAGGCTGAAGGAACTGAATCCCGCCATACAGGTGGTCGCAGTGGAGCCCACCGACTCCCCCGTGCTCTCCGGTGGAAACCCCGGTCCGCACAAGATCCAGGGCATTGGTGCCGGTTTCATACCGGGAACTTACGATGCCTCTGTGGTAGACCGTGTGTTCACTGTGAGCAACGACGATGCCATCCGCACAAGCAGAAAACTCGCCAAGGGGGAAGGCCTCCTGGTGGGTATCTCATCGGGGGCCGCCGCATTTGCTGCACTACAGCTGGCAAAAGAACCTGAAAATGCCGGTAAAACTATTGTGGCAATCCTTCCCGACACAGGAGAGCGTTACCTCTCCACGGTATTGTATGCCTTTGATGAATATCCCCTCTAAGTAAATAAATTCAAAGCGATGAACCCTGTTTTTAACACCCTGCAGACCCTGATGAAGATGTCGCCGGCCAGTCGGATGACAATGGCCATGTGCTGTCGCCGTCACAAACATCAGCCACTTCTGTACGTCTGAAACAGATCCGGGTATTCATAAACCGAAGCGGCTGATCTTGTGAATCAGTCGCTTTTTTTTATCCATTTCACAACAAAACAGAGAAGATACAAATTTAATAATACACCGGATGTAAGGGTACAAAGTCTGAATCCGGTACAGATCAAATTTATAACATATGAAATTCATTTTATTTAAAAGACAGCACATCACCCTGCTTCTGCTGCTTCAGTGCTTCCTCCCGGGCATCATTGCACAGGGTACAGGACAAATCACGGTTTCGGGCAAAGTTACCGACAGCCGTAATCTGCCACTCATTGGCGTTACCATTGTGGATACAAATAACGGCTCCAGGGGTACCGTCTCAGATATAGAGGGAAACTATAGCCTAAGCGTGCCGGCGGGGACCACCCTCATCTTCTCCTACATCGGATACGAGAACCAATCAGTTCAAGTATCCCGTCCCGGTAGCTACCCCGTCACGTTATACGAGGGAACCACTGCATTGAATGAGGTGGTAATCACCTCACTGAATATTCCACGCGAGAAGAAGGCACTCGGCTACGCGGTACAGAATGTTACTTCTGATGCTTTCGGAGCACGTCCCACAAACCCCATGAGTGCCCTCTCCGGTAAAATTGCCGGACTGCAGGTTATATCAGGCGGAAGCAATCTGGGAGGTTCCTCACGTATCACCCTGCGTGGCATCAACTCCATCACAGGAAATAACCAGCCCCTTTATGTGATAGACGGGGTACCGCTTGACAACAGTGACCTGAACAGCTCCACTACCATCCACGGCAGCGCGGGAAAGGATGTGGGAAGCACCATCCAGGATATCAATCCCGATGATATTGCCGGCGTAAACGTGCTGAAAGGGCCCTCTGCTGCAGCACTCTACGGATCACGGGCCGCCAATGGTGTCATCCTCATCACCACGAAGAAGGGTCGTGCGGGCGACGAGGGCGACCTGAAGATCGAGCTCAACAGCGGACTGGAGTTTGAGAAGGTGGTACGTCTTCCAGAACGGCAAAGGCTCTATGGCGGCGGCTACAATTCCACCTTCAGCACGGCAGTCATTAACGGTACTACCTACAACATACCCGAGTATGCCGGCGATGAGAGCTGGGGACCCAGGCTCGACGGCACACCCGTGCTGCACTGGTACAACCTCGACCCCGAATATCCGGCAGATTACCTGAATCCGGAACCCTGGGTCTACCCTGAACACGACGTCAACTATTTCTTCCGTACCGGTGTCGCCAGCACCCACAATATCGCCCTGTCTAAGTCGGCCGCCCACTCGGCCTTCCGGGTATCCTTCACCAACAAAAACGTGACGGGCACCATTCCCAACTCATCGCTCGGAAAAAACAGCATCAACATCTCAGGAAATGCCACCGGAAAACTGCTCTCCTTCTTTGCCAATGCCAACTATGTGAAGACCTCCTCCACAGGACGTCCCTGGACGGGAGCATCCAACCGAAACATCATTCTCGAAGCCTATCAGTGGGGGCAGGTACAAGTAGACTACAAACGCCTAAGTGAATATAAACGTCCTGACGGTACACCCCGCGCCTGGAACCGTACCGGATACCAGAACAGGGTGACCGACGAAAAGACGAAGTACATCGACAACCCCTACTGGTCGGCCTACGAAAGTTACCTCAGTGAAGACCGCAACAGGCTCTACGGAAATGCCGGCATCACCCTCACCCCCACGGGCTGGTTGTCGGTCACGGGACGTATCAATGCCGACATCTACGATTACGACTTCCAGGACAGGATCGCCTACAATTCCCGTTCCCAGTCGATGTACCAGGAGTACAACCAGAAGTATGAGGAGTTTAACTACGAGCTGCTGGCTACCGCCAACCGCACCTGGAACAACCATTCCCTCGTGGCCAACCTGGGTGGCAACTTTCTGGAACGCAACCGCCGCATCAGCGACATATCCACATCGGGAGGACTCATCATCCCCAACTACTACAGTCTCAACAACGCTACCTCTACCCTCATCAACCCCGCTACGGGCATCTACAGAAAGCAACTCTCCTCCGTGTACGGAAGTGTTTCCTACGGATGGCGCAGCACCGTCTATCTCGACGGTACCTTCCGCAATGACTGGTCGTCGACACTGCCGGTGACACACAACTCCTACTTTTATCCTTCCGTCACCTCCTCGGTCATCCTGAGCGAGCTGGACGGTCTGCGCAATCACGACTGGCTCTCATTTGCCAAGATACGCCTCGGTTGGGCACAGGTGGGCAACGACACCGACCCCTATCAACTCTATAAGGTGTATCAGGCAGTGAATGCCATCAACGGGAAGAGTGCCTACACCCTACCCGACCAGTTGAACAACCTGAACCTGAAGCCCGAGATCACCTCCTCCGTGGAGGCCGGCCTGCAGCTGCAGCTCTTTCGCGACCTGATCGACCTCGACCTCACCTGGTACAACAACAGCAGCCGCAACCAGATCATCTCGCTGCCTACCTCCGATGCCTTCGGATACTCATCGAAGCTGATCAACGCGGGAGAGATCAACAACAGGGGATTTGAGGTGGTACTCGGCATCAACCCGATACGACGACGCGATCTCGACTGGAACACCACAATCAATTTTTCCAGGAACCGAAACAAGATCATTCGACTCTCCGATGCCGTCAGCAGCCTCAACCTCAGCACCTCGCTGGTTACCCTCACTGCACAGGAGGGCGAAGGTTACGGGCAGCTTTACGGATACGACTTCGTCTATGCACCGGAAGGACAAAAAGTTGTCGGCCCCGACGGGCTCTACCTGCGCACCCAGCAGCTGGTACCTCTCGGCAGTGTGTTGCCTGACTATCTCTGGAGCTTCCAGAATGGTCTTCGCTACAAGAATATACGCTTTAACTTCCTGATTGACTCCCGTGTGGGAGGCAAGTTCTTCTCCCAGACCTACAAGGTGGCCATGTATTCAGGCATCCTGCCCGAGACGGCTGCAGATGGCATCCGCGAGAATGGCATCGTCTCTGAGGGAGTGACCGGAGATGTCAGTTTTCATCCCGACGGAAGCTATACCGTCACCAACACGGCTGAGAACACAAAGCTGGTCACCGCCCAGGCCTGGTCGCGCAACCATTACAACGGGCCCACCGCCTTCAGCATCTTCGATGCCACCTTCATTAAACTTCGTGAACTGTCGCTGGGATATGACTTTCCCCTGTCGGACAACAAAGTCGTCAAAGGCATTGGCGCCTCGGTATATGGAAGGAACCTCTTCTACCTCTACCGGGAAAGCAAGACCATTGATCCCGAGCTTACCAACAGCAGCGGTAACGTGCAGGGCATCGAGGGAGGTAACATGCCCACCCCGGCCTCTTTCGGCATCAATGTAAATATCAGATTCTAACAGAATAAAATTAAAAAGCTATGAAACGAGCCATTCATCATTTATTTCAATATAACTACTTTGGCGGAAGAGTACAGATCACCGCACTGTCGCTCTCGCTGGTTTTCGCATTCACCTCCTGCATCGATGAGGAGCTGAACATAGATCCCAACCGTCCCTCTGCCGTACAAACCCCTTCGCTGATCGTCACGGCAGAAAAACACCTGCTAGACAATATCCGGAGTGAGTCCGCCTCCCTTCGCAGCTCCGGGCTTTTCATCCAGCAGCTGAGTCAGGTAACCTACACATCCCAGTCGCGTTACGATATCCCCTTCAGCTATTCCGACAACGTGTGGAATGGCCTCTATGAGGTGGCCAACAACCTGCAGGAGATCATTACGCTCAACAGCAACCCCGCTACAAAAGACCTGGTCACAGCCAGCGGTGCCGGCCTCAATGCCACGCAGATAGCCATCAGCCGAGTTCTCAAGTCGGTTGCCTTCTCTGCGCTAACCGACATTTTCGGTGATGTGCCCTACCACTCCCATGGTAGTAACGATGCCGACTTTCAGGCATTACAACAGAATCCCGACAACATCACGCCCAAATATGCACCGCAAGCAAAGATCTATGCCGACATCCTGAACGAACTGAAGCAGGCCGGAGATACGTTGCTACGCTATTCTTCGGAAAACACTTTTGGTAGCTCCGACATTATTTACGGTGGGAGCAACCTGAAATGGGCCAAATTTGCCAACTCGCTGCGGCTTCGTTTTGCCACCCGACTGAAAGCGAAGGATCCCCAATTATATGAGACTCATTTCTCCGACGCGCTGGCCAAGGGTGTCTTTACCGGCAATGCCGACAATGCAGTATACACTTATGCTAGTGCTTCACCCAATGAGGCACCCTACTACCGGGCCACCGTGACCGCCAACCGGCGCGACTTTGCGATCTCCCGCCCCTTCATTAACCTGCTGAAAGGCGAAAATCCCCAGCTCCCTATAGCTGATCCGCGTCTGAGCAGGTATGCCGCCCTGAACGGTGCCGGTGTTTATGCCGGACTTCCCTACGGGCTGACTGAAGCCCAGGCAGGAAATTTTCCCGCTACTGCCGTAAGTCTCCCCGGTGCGACCTACAGTGCTCCCAACTACGGCGAGGTACTGATGGAATATGCAGAGGTAGCCTTTTTGCTTGCCGAATACAACAACTGGCGTCAGAACGATTACGAGGCAGGAGTACTGGCTTCCCTTTCCAAGTGGGGTATCTCCGGGACCGAAGCTGCAGATTACGTGTCGGCACTTCCTCCTGCCAGTCAGCAAAATGTGCTGAATCAGAAATATATTGCCCTGTTCGGACAGTTCCTTGAGGGATGGAGTGATTACCGCCGCACCGGTTTTCCAAACTTTCTGATCAAGCGTGGTGACACGGTATTCACCGGCACCATCAATGGTGAGCAGGTCACCTACACCTTTAATCCTCTCTTCGGTGACGGTGGTGTACCCTCCCGTCTCTATTATCCAGTGAAGGAACAGTCTGTGAATCTTGAAAATTATCAGGCTGCCGTCGCTACCCAGGGGAATGACGTGATTGAAACCAAATTGTGGGTGTTCAAATAATAAAAGTGCGTTATATTTGCAGTATCGTTGGTTGTAACTCATGTTTCGCTGACTGTGTTTTTTGCAACCAATTCATCGACTGTCAATGCTTTGTGACCCATTATCGCTCTCATGAGCTAAAAGAGGAGAACTCGCTTCGTTCGGACAACTCCTCTTTTTACGCTCAATTCGAGCGATGGGTCCCCACAAAAACATTTAAAGGTCTCTGTCTTGGTTGCAAAAAATGGATTAGACACCTGGAATAAAGCAACTGTTGGTTTCAAAAGATTATTGATTTACAAATAATTAAGTATAGACAAAACAACATCAATATGAAGAATTTGCGATTTTTATTTCTCCTACTACTACTGGCAGGCCTTGGCTCCTGCACGAAAAAAGAAGAATTAAAGGAAGGTACATGGCGTGGTGAACTCGCGTTGGCGAGCGGTCGCACGGCTCCATTCCTGTTTGAGGTGAAGAGGCAGGATACCGACTCTGCCACCTTCATCCTGATCAACGGCGAAGAACGGGTAGAGTTGTCCGGCGTCACATTTCATGGAGACACGCTCATTGTTCCCATTTTGGCTTATGATGCTGTTCTCCGGGGATTTGTCGCGGACGACCGTATTGAGGGAAAGTTCATCAAGAATTATATCGAAGACGATCCCGGTATACCCTTTACCGCAGTATACGGCGTAAAAGAACGTTTTACTCCTGCTCTACAACCCACCACAAGGAAGATCGACGGCAAGTGGGACGTGCTCTTCGTGGGTGAATCCGGAGACACTACCCGCAATGTAGGCATCTTCAAAAGCGACGGAAACATTGTCTCCGGCTCCATACTGACCAACTCGGGCGACCTTCGCTTTCTGGAAGGTGCCTATACCGGTGAGGGCGTACAGCTTTCCGCTTTTGGCGGACTGAGTCCGTACTATATTGATCTCACCTTTACCGCAGACACCCTTTTCGGGGGTACCTTTCACACCACCCGGGGCATCACGGAGCTTCAGGGCACGAAGAACGATGCGGCGGCGCTGGCCGATGCCTACTCACTGGCCGGTCTCAAACCGGGATATGAAACACTCAGTTTCTCCCTGCCCGATCTTGAAGGAAATACCGTTTCCCTCAGTGATGAGCGCTATAAAGGCAAAGTGGTGATTGTGTCGATACTGGGAAGCTGGTGTCCCAACTGTCTCGATGAGATGGCGTTTCTGGCACCATGGTATGAAGAGAACAAAGAAAGAGGTGTGGAGATCCTCGGCATCTCCTTTGAACGGAAAAACGACGAAGCCTATGCCAGGAAAGCCATTAGCCAGCTGAGAAAGCGTTACAACACCGGTTACCCCATCCTCTTTGGCGGAGCAGTCGGCAAGGAAAACGTAGCGGGTGCGCTGCCCGAGCTGGATAACTTCTCCAGTTATCCCACCACCCTCTTTATTGATAAACTGGGCAAGGTACGCACCATTCATACAGGTTTCAACGGACCGGCCACAGGCCTCTTTTACGAAGAATTTATCAAAGAGTTCAACGTTTTGGTTAACAACCTATTGGGAGAATAAATCTGAAAGCTAAACTTCCAAACCGCTGCCCGGAAAAGACTTTCACTAACAACACTGAAAGCCGGACCACTAAAATCTAAAACATATCGTTCATCAAATCATCCACACTCTCCAGTCCTACCGACAGGCGGAGTGTGGTTTCTTTTATGCCCATGGCGGCACGTTGTTCTGGAGTGAAGGTACCATAGATGGTACTCGCAGGGTGAATGATGAGCGTACGGTTATCAAAGAGGTTTGTGGCACGGCGAATCAGCTGGAGTCTGTTCATGAAGCCATAACATCGATCTCTCGAATCCAGGTCGAACGTCAGCATCGCCCCCGGACATGTTCCAAACTGTCTTTTGCCCACCTCATAATAAGGATTGTCAGGCAATCCCGGATAGTTGACCGACACCACGCCGGGCATTGGTATTAATCTCTCTGCAAGCTCCTGACAACCTGCTGATTGTCGCTCGTATCGAATCTGCAGTGTTTCCAGTCCGAGTGACTGCATGTAAGCCACCTCCGGTGTCATGCAAGCCCCCAGGTTACGGTGTATTTCCTTACGCAGCTTGAAATGGAAGGCCGATGTCTTGGTATCGGCAAATGGTTTCAGTTTGGGTGAGTGTGACCAGTTGAACTTTCCGTAATCGATGATTAGCCCCCCCAGGCTAGTCCCTCCACCCGAGATATATTTGGTACTCGATATCACATCTATGTCGATACCAAAGTCCGATGCATGAAACGTGCTGAAGGGAATGATAGTGGTGTCTGCTATGAGTGGAACATTTCTCTCGTGCGCCACAGCGGACAGTGTCAGCAGGTCTGCCACCTCCATCTGCGGATTTGTGATCACCTCCACAAAAACACCGCAAGTGTTCCCGTCAACGCAGGTTGCCACCTCCTCTGCATTTGTCAGGTCACAGAAGCGTACTTCCACGCCAAAGGCTCCCAATGTATTTACGAAGAAGGAGTATGTATTTCCAAAAAGGTGACGCGACGTCACCAGGTTGCATCCGCTCCATGCAAGAGTAAAAAAAGTGTTGCTGATGGCAGCCATGCCTGAGTTGAGTGCTGTTACCCCATGAGCTCCGGTCGCCGCCTTCACCCGTTCTTCGAAGTACTGCACGGTTGGGTTTGTTACCCGTGAGTAGGTATGTTCACCTGTACGTCCGCAGAAAGCGGCCTCCATCTCTTCGGCCGTCTCAAATTCATAAGCCAGCGCGTGATATACCGGCATTGAGAGGGCGCCATATGCATCGTTTTTCGGATAGGGTAGTCCCAGTAGCCTTGTTTCGTATTTTATTTCTTTCATTTCTTTGATATTTGGCGCCGTAATAATCACTGACAATCTTTTTTCATGTGCAAATGTAATCAGTTTCCCGATTTATTCACCCTGTTCATCGATGAAAAAATGCGGTTTATCTATTCTGCTTGAAACCCGCCGGCATTATTTCTATCTTTGCAGCGGAGGTGTGTAGTTCATTTTCAACTTTTTTCAATAAACTAATGAAGAAGACATTTTTCCTTTTGCTGCTACTGCCCCTGATAACATCTATTCAGGCGCAAACCACCATGGGAACCATCTCAGGAAAGATTATCGATAAGAATACCGGGGAAGTGGTTCCTGCAGCCACCATTCGCATACTCACCCCTGAGGACAGCGTACTTGTCACCGGTGCCTCTTCCACAGGAGAAGGAACTTTTCTGATTCCAGTAAGACATGGCAATTACATTGCCCAAGTCTCTTTTGTGGGTTACACCCCCTACTTTCTGGAGTTCACGCTCTCCTCCTCTCAACCGACAGTGCGTCTCGACACCATTGCCTTGCAGGAACAAACCATCTTGCTCGATGAAGCGGTGATCACTGCAACAGCAGCTGAAATTCAGGTCCGGGGCGACACGGTGGAGTACAACGCCTCCACCTATAAGGTAACAGGGATGGCTGTGGTTGAAGATCTACTGAAGCAGATGACCGGTGTGGAGATCGATCAGAATGGCGTTATCAAAGTACAGGGGAAGGAAATAAAAAAGATATTTGTCGATGGCAAGGAGTTCTTCAGCGATGATCCAAAGATTGCCTCCAAAAACCTGCCTGCCAGGATGGTCGAGAAACTGCAGATCATCGACAATAAGTCGGAAATGGAAAAAATGACCGGTTTCGATGACGGAGAGGAAGAGATGATTATCAATCTCACCGTCCGTCCCGACATGAAGAAGGGGACCTTCGGCAATGCCTTTGCCGGATACGGCAGTCAGGAGCGCTACGAACTGAATGCCCTGGTCAATCGCATGCGCAACGATGAGCAGATGACCTTCACGGGTGGTATCAACAACACCAATAATGCCGGTGTCTCCGACCTGGGATCAGCAAACGGACGCAGTAGCGGAAGAACAAGGAGTGGTGGCGGAAACGGCATCAACACGGCAGCCAACAGCGGTTTCAACTTCAGCAAGGAGGTATCGGAAAAACTGGAGGTGGGTGGTAACATCCGTTACGGCAACAACCGGTCAGAATCACTCTCGAAGGTATACACCCAGAACCTGTTGAGTAAGGGTGACACCTATGAGGATCAGGACAACCGTTCTCACAGCCTTGATGAAAGTCTGAACATGGATGTACGTCTAGAGTGGAAGCCCGACTCCATGACCACACTCGTTTTCCGTCCTACCCTCGGCTTCAGCAGCAGCGAAGACATAGAGACTGATCTGTTCTCCACAACGCGCGTTGCGGGTGATACAGTCAATTACGGAAATGCCGACTACAATTCGCACGGAAACGGGAATAATGTCAGCGGCAACCTTAACCTCCACCGTCGTCTTGGGAAACGCGGCCGAAGCATCAATGTGGGGTTCAATATCCGCTCCAATAATTCGGAGAACAAAGCAACGAACATTTCCAACACTTACTATACCGGAAAGCGTGTCGACGATCTGCTCAACCAGCGTATTACCAACACCAACAGCGGATCGAACCTGAGCGGTAACTTTTCGTATGTGGAGCCGCTGGGAAAACGAAATTTCCTTCAGCTTTCCTATAACTACCGGCAGGGGGCATCCAAATCGGACAAAGACACACGCACCCGTGATGAGGAAGGGAACTACACCGTCTTTGATAAAAAGTACAGCAAGTTGAACGACAACAATTCTGTGAACCAGGATGCCGGGATCAGTTTCCGGTCGCGAAGTGAAAAATACAATTACAACGTGGGCTTCAGTGTCTATCCGACCTCTTCAAAAAGAAAAACCTATGTCGGTGATTCGCTCATCAGTGATATTTCACAAAATGTAACCAACTATTCCCCCAATGCGCAATTCAACTACTATTGGTCGCGGCAGAGGAACTTACGCTTCACCTACACGGGGAGCACCGATCAACCCACCGTGAATCAGATTTCGCCTGTTGTGGATGTAAGCAATCCGCTGAACATCACCTACGGAAATCCCGATCTCAAGCCTGAGTTTATGCATCGCATGAGTGCCCGCTACCACAACTCTAAACCGCAGGAGAACCGTTTTCAGATGATTATCGGCAGTTTCAATTATACGCTGAATGCAATTGTCACCTCCCGTTTTACCGATCCCGAGACGGGGCGAAAGGAGAATACTTTCAGGAATGTGAAGGGCAATTGGAACGGAGACCTCCGTTTAATCGTTTCACAACCGCTTTTCACCAAAAAATTCACTTTCTCAAGCTCCTCCTATGCCAGCTACAGAGTCAACAACGGCTTTTCCAACAATGAGGAGAACATCAGCAGGCAGACCAACCTTTCTGAAAACCTGAGTTTCAATTATAACTCGTCAAAGTTTCAGTTTTCAGTCAGGGGCAACATTTCCTACAACAAGGTAAACAACAGTATGGAAGGACAGCAGGACAGGGAATATTTCAATTACGGGAGCTCGGCCTACACTACCATTTATCTTCCGTTCGACATAAGCTTTCAGAGCGACATCCGCTACTCTACCAACTCAGGTTATTCTGATGGCTTTAAACAGAATGAAACCCTCTGGAATGCCTCCATTGAAAAACAGATATTGAAACAAAAAAACGGTCTTATCCGGGTGAAGCTATATGATATTTTACAACAACGAAGCAATATTCGCAGGAATGTTTCATCCAATTTTATTCGTGACACTACGACCAATACCCTAACGAGCTATTTCATTGTTCACTTTGTATATCGCTTCAATGTATTTAATGGCAAGTCATCCCGCCGCGATGAACAACCCCGCCGCAATGAACATAAGGGAAGCAGCAAAGGAGGCCGGACTTCTTAATAAAAATTTTCGTCTGTCAAAGCCCTCTTCGAAAAGTTGTCGCTGCTCCAGTCTAGGGAGAGTTGCGGATTTTGCGAATTTTTCAAAACTGTCAGTTTGAAAGGATGTAACCCCGCTTTCAACTTAATTTTTCCAATTCTCTCCGAACCCGCCTGATAGTTGTAATCCGCATCAATTACGGACGCATCATGAATTTTTAAAAAGGCCTTTCCGTTTGTGGTTAGGTAAAATGAGTACTCGTCGTCTGCAGGCACTTTAATAGTTCCTTCGTAAGTGATTACGCCTTTTTTTGAATTCCTGATATTAAATTCATTATTTACTGGCTTCTGCCCCATGTCCGAAGGGGTAAGATCATATGTTTGAGGAACCCACAAGTACTCTCCTGCATATTCTTTCCATATGATACCTTTTTCATTGACAACTTCTTTTAATGAAGGTACAAATTCTTTGTCGTATGGCCTTTCTGCTCCCTCATCCGGCATTCGCAATTGCAATACCCGGTCTTTCATTTGTTGTTGCAACCGAGGCATTGATGGTGCCAGATTTTTCGTTTCCTTGGCATCTTTAGACACATCAAAAATTTCGAAATCATCGGAGTGATCTTTTATATCATACCGTACCCCAAGATAATTGCCCAACCTTAACATCTGCATCTGTCCACGCGTTTTCCTTCTGCGATAGGTTTCAAAATCGCTATAGTCGGGAGTTTTGCCATCATTAAAATATTCAATATACACTGTGGAAGTTTGTTGTTTGCCAGTCTTTAAAAGTGAGGGCAGCAAAGAAACGCCATCCGACCTGACTGGAGCTTTGTGACCTGCTGCAGCCAGAAAGGTGGCAAGCCAATTCGATGACATGGATGGTGTATCAACAGTGATACCCCTCTTTATTTTTCCGGTCCATTGCACAAAGGTAGGTACTCTTACCCCCCCTTCCCACACATCTCTTTTAATTCCATCAAATGGGCCATAGCCTCTGAAAAATTCCGGTGAATAATTTTCTTTTAAATAAGACTCCTGTGAAGGCCCATTGTCGGAAGTAAATACAATTAAAGTATTTCTGTCAATACCAAGGTCTTTCAAAAGCTGCAATATATCACCTACTTGGGCATCCAGCCTTTCCACTACGGTTGCGTATCTTTTATACACATCCGGCCATGGTTTTTCTGGTGTCATTGGGTTGCCATCGTCATCGTATGTTTTATTTACAAAACTCGTAGATATCCACGAATCAATGTCCCCCGATGCCGTGTTGATCATATGGCCCTTTTCTCCCAACCACCGGAGTCCGCCTTTTAAACCGCTTCCTTTTGGATAGGCCTGCGTGGGCAGCTCTATGACAGCATGGGGCGTATCATAGGCAAGATACATAAAGAAGGGCTTGTTTTTTTGTGTTTTGTTATGGTCTATTATCCATTGTTTTGCCTTGGCCGTAAATAAATCTCCGGTATAACATTTATCAAGATCATCAGTCACCACCGTATTGTTCTCATACACCTCTTTACTTTTGCGATATAATCCTTCCTTGGGATAATGCTCGTGGCCGTCGCTGTGGCGAATATAACCATAATAATAGTCAAAACCTCTTTTTAAAGGATGTGCCGGCCAGCCAGTGTCGGTTCTCACTTTTCCCTGAAGACCCCATTTGCCAATTGCCACAGTGGCATAGCCGACATTTTTCAATGTGTTTGCCATATTGTAGTTGTCCTCAAGTTCTCTGTCAAACTGATTGTCACGCACTATAGAATGACCTTGTGTCACGCCGCTTAACAAAGACGAACGGGAAGAAACACTGACGGGGGCATTACAATAGGAGTTTGAAAGAATAGCCCCCTGTGCCGCCATCTTATCAATGGATGGCGTTAACATATGGGGCAGGTTTTGTTTCTTTCTTTGACTTTGATAAAGGATGCCCACATCGCCATAACCGAGATCATCGACCAGAATAAAGAGAATGTTAGGTTTTTCTTCCGCGGGCTTCTGTTTTATATTTGCCGCCAGAATGGTATAGTTAAGAATAAATATAACCGCATAAAGTAGTACAGACCTTTTATACATGATATAAATTTTTAAAAGTACAAAAATTGCTCCGATGCTCTTCAATTGTAAGAGCATGGTGTCAATGTGAACCTGGTCAACTATCTGTTGTTCTCAGGGTTAAAATAATGAAATTAGAAATCGGGGAAACGGAACCTGTCCATGGGCGGCACCACTCTCTTCCTGTACCGGTATAACTCATACGCCCAGTAGAGTAAAAATCCTGTGACGATATTGCATTTCAGTGACATATTATTTTCTTTTTAGAATCCATGCATCGGCATGCGATGGATATTTTTTGTGTACTTCCCTTAAAAAGGCAGCAGCTTCAGTTTCGTCGGTAAAAGATGCGGCAAATACATCGATACGTCCCGAACGTTTCAGGCTGCCAGCCTGTGTAAATCCTTCATTCGCAAGTGTTTCCATCATCTTTTGTGCTACATCGGGCAACTCGTAAACACCCATCACCACGTAAAAACGGGGGACGGCAACGGATACCTGTCGGGATGCATCCGGAGTAACAGCACCCGTTGCAGTCTCCGTAGCCGGTTGTGTCGGCAAAACGTCCGGCCCGGCGATTGTCTGGCTATTCGTTACATCCCTTTCACTGACGCGTATCTCTGCCGGCTTGTTACCGAACAGCGATGTTTCTGTGATCATTTTGGCCAGTTGATGACCGTTGTGGGTGTCGCTCACCGGGAGAAGAATCAAGAGTAGCAGGATGGCCACAGCAGCTGCCACACTAACACCCCGGGCATATGTTCTCTTCCCTGGTTGAGTCTGCTTCACGGTCGCTGTGTCTGTCTGCATCTGCAGGAGTGGCCTGAGCGAAGCCCTGGTCAGTCCGAACAGGGCAGGTCGTACAAAATCGGCCGGTACATAGGTGAATCGATCCTCATCGCCCCGGGTGAATGTGCCCAGCTTACCCATATCTACATGATGCATTTCCTGTAACTGGTGTTTCAACTCCTCTACCCCTTTTTCGATGCGTAGCATGGCTGCATCAAACATCAACTGTTCGCTTTTCATGTATGACTGCGCCAGGAGACCATCGTTGTGTGTGAGGTCACGATTGAACACCAGCTCGCATGCAGGCGCGTGAAATGTTGCGATACCATCTCTGCGGGAAGGTATCGTATTGACCACGAAGCCGCCAAAGCCGGGAATGATCACGCAGTTGTGCTCATGCAGCAGAAATTCTATGTGCGAAATCATTTCATTCATAGGGCAAAGTTAAAAAAGATCGGGGGTAAATCGCAAGAAAAAGGATTTTTTTTTTATTTCCTCACTTTATCCTGATGCCGGTTGGCAAAATCTTTCCAGTCTTTATATTTCACATCACCGGTAGTGAGGCCCGATTGATAGAAATGGCATAATGCCGCCGCCAGTCCGTCCGAAGCATCCAGCTGGGGCAGCATGTTCTCGTCGGGAATATGCAGAATCTTCTGCAACATGTATGCCACCTGTTCCTTGGCTGCCCTGCCGTTACCCGTGATGGCCATCTTTATTTTCAGCGGTGCATATTCAAATATAGGTATATCGCGCGAAATGGCTGCGGCCATGGCTACCCCCTGTGCACGCCCCAGCTTGAGCATGCTCTGTACATTCTTACCAAAGAAAGGCGCTTCTATGGCTAGCTCATCGGGGAGAAATTCCTCAATCAGGCCAATCACGCGTGCATATATTCTGGCCAGCTTCAGGTAATGATCACCATACTTTCCCAGTTGCATCACCCCCATAGCCATCAGCGAAGGTTTGTTATCCAACACACGGAGAATACCGTAGCCCATCACCTGTGTGCCCGGGTCAATCCCCATGATAATTCGTTCTTTCTGCATCAGTACTCTATTGTCTGCATGATGGTAGAAAAACCGATCAGTTTCTCCTTAAATTTCTCCAGTAGCGGTGCATAAATCGCCTGACTCTCATCGGCATTCCAGCGTTCCAGTGTCACAATATCAGCTGCGATAAATTCCATCGCGTAGGAGTGTCCCTCGTCCTCTTCCTTTCCGAATACACGCGCCAGCCGTGGCGACATAAGCAGTCCGCTTTTTGTGCTCATCGGGATAAAGTACTGCAACATGTATTCTACAAAATCTTCCTGTATTTCTTTTTCCACATGAAAAGTGGTGTTGAAAACAATCATATGGGACAATTTTTAGTTTTCTGTTCTGTTTTTATTGCAAATATAAACAAAATCTCTATCTTTGCACCACGAAAATCACGGGGGATTAGCTCAGCTGGCTAGAGCGTTTGACTGGCAGTCAAAAGGTCA
>ENA-UOOR01001845-UOOR01001845.1-fermentation-metagenome-genome-assembly--contig:-NODE-1845-length-23466-cov-2.787279_pt1 | contig 23466 bp, 25 predicted proteins | sample MGYA00245780_ERZ724029 | MGnify/ENA primary metagenome ERZ724029 (study PRJEB28704, sample SAMN03018315) | fermentation metagenome | biome: anthropogenic terrestrial biome; feature: soil; material... | reverse complement strand
GGCTGAAATGGATTAACCAGAGTGTGGGGGAACCGTCCAAGTATGCCGTGGATTTCTTTACCAAGATGGTGCTCACCGATGAAGCCGTGTGGGCTGAATATGCCGATAAGCCCTATAATCTGCATGGTTTAATTACCGACAATAAGCTAGAGCAAATCAAGAAGTTTACCTCAGAGCTGAAGCTGTCGGCGAACGAAATCGTCAGTGAAAAAGGTCAGGTCTATTCAGTCAAGGTCCCCGCCTATGGCGCACGGGTTGTGGCGCTGAGCATGACCAAGGCTGAGCAGAATAAGCTTGAGATGGACGGCAAGCTTTCGATTACCGCAGGCGGGGGGGGGACGCTTGTGCTGATAAAATGTCGGTCAAAGCAGGCAGAGCCAACGCAAGGAGTGACCGTTTCTGCGCCGGAATTCCGCAAGACACTGGAAGATAAACATCGCTATTTGGTGTTGGTGGTAAACCCTTCTAAGAAGGAAAAAACCATATTTTTTACGGTGACGGGGCAGATCGCCGAAAAGCCGGAGACAGACAAGGCTGTTGAGGAAGTCCCTTATTCTGGAACATACAGAGGGATTGTTACCAATTTGCAGATAGACGATGAGCCCGACTTGGCTGTAACAACCATTGTCACTTTCATTGAGAATTCCGGTCCAGGCGGACAGTACAGTATTCAATGCACAGTTGACGAAACGGGTAAAAAGCTCATAGAGGGAAAATATAACAAGTTCATACGGTGGTCTAACGGTAAAGTCAATGATGACGATGACTTTGTCTTCTCCCAGGACGGAAAATTGTTTTCTGCTACCCTAAGAAATTTAGATGGTACGCCATGGGTATCCATCAGCGGTGAGAAGTAAAACGCCAGCCAAGGGCAATTGCAAATGGGGTGCGTTATATTGACAAGAAGACAAAAAGCAACACTGGGTATTCTCAGCTCAATCCTGATGCTGCTTGCTGCCCTGCCCATGCTATTGTGGTGCCTAAACCTCATCGGCAATGCTTCTTTAGACTACGATTACGCCGGTGTGGGTTGCTTCACGGCAGCGATGATCTACGCCTTTTCCATGGTGACGGGGATCGCAGGAATCGCCTTTGCGGGTCAGCCTCACAGACATCGCTGGTGTCGGGGGCTGGCATACATCCAACTGGCGGCGATAGTGTTAATGATTGCTCCGCTGCGCTCCTACGCGGCCCTGACGCTGCCGCCACTTTTTATCCTAAGCGTCCTGTATCTGTTCAGCGTGGGCTGGCGTAAAAAGCAAGACTTCGAACAGCTATGAAGGGAGAGCATCGTCATGGTAAAGAAAAAAACAATAAAATCCCCCCATTCATGCTCGTGCTGATCTGCGCCTGCCTGCTGTTTGCCATGTATATCAGCCTAAGTACAATTGCGCTGGGGCTATGGGGCGATACCGTTATGGGTACGGTGGACAGCTATGACAGCCGACTCGATAATACCGACGCGGGAGCAAACCGCTCCCGCACAGTTTCTAAGGGCTACTACTTTACGGTGAACAGCAGGGAGTACCGGGGCTACGTGATGTACGTGAGTGACGAGGCGTGGCCGAGGCTTGCAGAAGGCGAAACGCGCTCAGAACGCATCAGCTACTTCTCCTTCTGCCCTTACATTAGCAAGCCCTCCGCGCTTGCCGACTTCAGCCAAATGGGAGAAGTGGCGATCATCTACCACATACTTTCTCCCATCGGCTACCTGCTCCTGCTGCTGCTCGTCACCGGCGCATCGAAGCGAAATAGAAAGATGAAGCAAGCGGCAGAAAAAGTTGCTGCGCCTCAAAACAACTACGCGAGGGGTGGTACGAATATGTATTGTCCAAACTGCGGACACCAACTACCGGAGGGCGCGGCCGCTCGCTTTTGCGGAGAATGTGGTGAAAGACTGTACTAAACGTAAAAACGGCCACCCTTCTTTGAGTTGTCAAACTCAAGGAAAGGTGACCGTTTAAACTTTAAGCAGTAGGGAGTAGGGTACTAGATTACTAGCTTAATACCTATAAACCCTTGCTGTATCAAGCTTTGGTGCGAAGGAGGGGACTTGAACCCCTACGCCTTTTGGGCACTAGATCCTAAGTCTAGCGCGTCTGCCAATTCCGCCACCCTCGCGTATTGTGAACTGAGAAATGCGAGATAGGAGGTGGGAGCATCTGCTCATCGTCTCATGTCTCACTTCTCACAACTCATATCTCAAATGGTGGGCCATGTTGGACTCGAACCAACGACTCCCCGCTTAAAAGGCGGGTGCTCTACCACTGAGCTAATGGCCCAAATAAATGGCTGGGGTGGCTGGATTCGAACCAACGCATGCAGGAGTCAAAGTCCTGTGCCTTACCACTTGGCGACACCCCAGCGAAAGGATGATGGTGGAGGGAGCTGGATTCGAACCAGCGAAGGCACTGCCAACAGATTTACAGTCTGCCCCCTTTAGCCACTTGGGTATCCCTCCACAGTGGAGCCGACGATGGGACTCGAACCCGCAACCTACTGATTACAAGTCAGTTGCTCTACCAATTGAGCTACGTCGGCTAGTTTAAATTGGTGACCCCAGCGGGATTCGAACCCGCGTCGCCAGCGTGAAAGGCTGGTGTGTTAACCGCTTCACTATGGGGCCCTAAATATGATGGTCGGGGCGGAGGGATTTGAACCCCCGGCCTCCTGCTCCCAAGGCAGGCGCGCTAGCCAAACTGCGCTACGCCCCGTGGCGAACATGTAAAATTATATCTGATTTACGCTGCACCGTCAAGGTTTTCATCTGCTAAAACAATAACTAGCAAGACCATGCGGCGACGTTTAGTATAGCACGGCTTTGCTAGTTTCGCAACAGGCAATTATTAACTGTATGTCGCATATAGCAGAATAGTGTCGAATTACTGTTAGTTCTGCAAATTACATTGACAACTACATATTTGTTAGTTATTATTCTGTTAAATAGTCTCGAATTAAAGCAAAAGTTAGATCTTTTAGTGTGATTTATTAATAACTATTTTTGACGTCAGGAGGTTCGATATATGCTGCAGTGGACCATGCAGGAACATGCGCGTTACGCTGAGCAGACTGATGAAGAGCTTGTAACGGCTGCACAATTGGGTGATAATAGTGCCGGAGATTACTTGCTACTGAAATACCGTTCTCTGATCATGAGTAAAGCGAAGTCATACTTCATCGCCGGTGCTGACCGGGACGACATAATGCAAGAAGGCATGATTGGTTTACATAAGGCTGTGCGCGATTTTTGCCCCATGCGAGGGACAAGCTTTCGTCCTTTTGCTGAAATGTGTATCACGCGGCAAGTAATTACGGCCGTCAAGGCGGCTTCCCGTCAAAAACACGCTCCTCTGAATTACTACCTATCCTTGGACAAGCCCGTTTACAGTGATGGCTCTGATCGGCAGCTGCTCGAAGTACTACCAGACGAAAGAATCACTGACCCGGCAGAAGTGTTCTTAGTCCGTGAACAACTAGACGCTGTCTGTGCTAGTTTGCGTTACTTGTTAAGCGACTTCGAGTACAAAGTGTTTTTATTATATCTTAATGATCAAACCTACCGGGAGATAGCTCTGGTGTTAGATACAACACCCAAGGCAGTAGATAACGCACTTTGCCGCGTCAAGCGTAAGATTGATGCCAGAATCACTGTAACGGCTTAAGACACTTCTCCCGTATTCAAGATTGAAAGGCTAAGGGAAATTTACAGCAATAGATGTGGGGGGTATTTAGATTGCCTACTTGCCTTTTTACTTTAACGACCAGTGAATCTAAACGTCTTCTGGGGCGCGCCGTAGCTCATATGGCCAGCGTACAACAGGCGCTGCGTCATGGGCGTCTGATCATTGCTGGGGGCACTACCAATGCCTATGTACTAGAGGAGTTAACTGGGCAAACAATTGATAAGGGTAATTATACTGCAGGTCTGATTAGCCAGGGTGTGCCTTGCGTTACCGATTTAAAAACGCGTCAAGCTCCAGCAGTCTTTGTGCAAGGAGAGCGCGTTGAGCTGCCTTGGAATGAAGTGATCAGGGATTTCACAGCAGATGATGTATTGATTAAGGGAGCAAATGCTTTTACTTGACTGGGAATGCTGGTATATTGCTGGGGGGAAGCAATGGAGGGACGATTGGGCAGGCTATAGGTTATATGGCTGCTAGTGGTGCACATTTGATTATGCCAATAGGTATGGAGAAACTTGTGCCCGATGTGATTGCCGCCAGTGCAGTAATGGGGCAGAGTAAGATTGATCAGCATTATGGTATGGCTTGTGGTTTGTTTGTGGTAAATACGGGGCAAATCATTACCGAAGTGGAGGCATTGGACGCCATGTTCGCGGTTGATGCTACCGTTGTAGCCGCAGGTGGAGTAGGTGATTCAGAAGGAGCGATTACACTAGCTGTACAAGGAGATGCTGATAAGCTTAGTGAAGTCATGCAATTGGTAAAAGAACTGAAAAAGGAACCAAGGCTCACAGCACAGAAACGCAGCTGTGTTGAGTGTTCTGCACCTTGCGATCACTAATATCAATAGACTAAACTAAACCACCTACGGTTAGGCTAAAAACAAAAGCCTAGCGGAGGTGGTTTTTCTTATGCGCAGTCTATGGAATGGTTCTATCAGTTTCGGTTTGGTTAATGTGCCGGTAAAGATGTTCGCTGCTACTGAAGACAAGGATATTCGTTTTCGCACCTTGCATAAGTCTTGCTATACGCCAATCCAATATCGCAAATTCTGCCCATCATGTGATCAAGAAGTTGAGGCAAGTGAGCTAGTAAAGGCCTATGAGTACGAAAAAGGGCGTTTTGTCGTTTTCGAGGAACATGACTTTGAGGCACTCGCTGTCGCTCAGACTCGGTCAATTGATATCATCGATTTTGTAGACTTGTCTGAGATCGACCCCATCTATTTCTATAAATCTTACTATCTGGGAGTGGGTGACACTGGTCAGAAAGCTTATTGGCTATTGCGTAAGGCTATGGAGGCCACAGGGAAAATCGCGGTGGCTCAAGTGGTGTTACGCGACAAGCAGCATCTTGCTGCCGTGCGTGTACTACCAGAATGCCTGTCTCTGGCTATGATGTTCTATCCTGATGAGATCAGACCGGCACAGGTTTTAGCTCCGGCAGGGGATGTCAAGCTACACGATAACGAAATTCAAATGGCGACTCAGCTCATTGACAGCCTTAGTACTGCCTTTACTGCAGAAAAGTACACTGATGACTATCGGGCTGAACTGCTTAAGGCAATCGAGGCTAAGATAGCGGGTGAATCAGTTAGCATGCCCGTGGCGCAGCAACCTGGTAAGGTGGTTGACCTCATGGAGGCCCTAAAGGCTAGCTTAGCACTAGTGGAAGCAAACAAACAAAAGCAGTCCGAACGACAAATTGGTAACTAAACCATGTTTACCTATGATTTTAGCCCGATGGAACCTGTGTCTTGGCCAGCACCCTTTGTGGAGCCGGGATGGGTCTTTCAAGTGAAGTGGGATGGGGTACGCATGTTGACCCTCTGGGAAAAAGATCTGGTACGATTAGTGAATCGCAAAGGAGCGGATAGAACTAATCAGTATCCAGAGATAGCAGGGCTCAGAGACGTCTTTCCGGCCGGCACTGTAATTGATGGTGAGTTCGTTGTTTTAGCGCAGGGAAAACCTAAGTTTGACTTAATTTTGAAGCGCGATCAGCGGCGCCAGATAGCTGCCATTCATAGTGGAGCACAGCAATGGCCTGTTCTTTATGCCGTTTTTGATTTGCTCTATTGGCGGGGGCAAGACATACGCTCGTGGCCCCTGTCACGACGCCAGTCTACGTTGGCCAGCCTGTGGCCTAACAACTATCCGCAGCTTTACTTGGTAGAAAGCTTCGCTGCCGGTGAGGAATTGTTTGCAGCAGTTGGTTCAGCAGGCTTGGAAGGTATAGTCGCTAAGCGTTTGCAGAGCCGTTATGTTCCTGGCAAACAGAGTTCCGATTGGCGTAAGATTAAGCACTGGCGCTACGTGAATTGTGTGGTAGGAGGATATACGCTACGGGCCAGTATGCCCTCGGCTTTGTTGTTGGGCTTATATTCTGATGAAGGACTAGTTTATGTTGGCCGTGCCGGTAGCGGACTCAGCAATAGCGATTGGCAGGCAATCAATGGATATCTGCAGGCAGCAACCAGTGCAGTTAGCCCTTTTCTTAAGCAATTATCTATAGCCGACAGAGTCGTTAGGTGGGTTATACCTCTCCTAGCAGTTCGGATCAAATTCATGGAGTGGTCATCTGATTTGAAGTTACGGGCTCCGGTCATATTGGGTTTTCAGTCTGCTACAAGGGATAGTTGCAGTTTCAACCAGCAGGGGGTGTAAAGGTGACGCAATTATCTATTGCTGGAAAAGAGATCACTGTTACCAACTTAGAAAAAGTTTGGTGGCCAGACGAAGGTATCACCAAGGGCGAGGTCATCAACTACTACGTGGAAATAGCCCCTTGGTTGCTACCGCACTTAGCCGGACGCCCGTTAGTCTTGACGCGTTATCCTAATGGGTGGGCAGGAAAATCGTTTTATCAGAAGCATACACCGGGACATGCGCCAGCTTGGCTAAAGACTTTTCCTCTGGCTTCTGACAAGCGTATAATTAATTACTGCCTGGTAGATGATGTAGCCGCCTTAGTTTGGGTAGTCAATTCTGGTGCTTTTGAAATTCACCCTTTTCTTTCTAGGATTGGAACTTTAGAACAGCCAGATTTCATTGTTTTCGATCTGGATCCTATGGAGAAGGTAACTTGGGAACATATCTGCGAAACGGCTATGGCGGTAGCCCAAGGGCTAGAGTTGTGGGGACTCAAGGGATTTCCTAAGCTCTCGGGTTCCACTGGATTGCAGATTTTCGTTCCAATTAGGCCTCGTTATACTTACTCACAAATCCGAGAAGTTGCATACTCCCTATGTCAGGCAGTCAATGCTGCTTTGCCACAGATTACCACTATGGAAAGATCAATTGCCAAGCGTGAGGGTAAGCTGTATTTAGATTATCTGCAGAACGCACTGGGAAAAACTCTTGCTACTGTCTATGGCTTGCGGCCGCGACCAGGTGCAACTATCTCAACGCCATTGACCTGGGAGGAAGTAGCCTCTATGCGGGCGCGCCCACAAGATTTTACCTTATTCAATATACAAAAACGTGTATCAGAAAAAGGGGATCTATTTCGACCGGTTCTGCAATTGAAGCAAGATCTAGATCACTTGTTACTTTCGCCAGATAGCAGGAAGTAGAGGCGGTATGGCGAAGAGTATTCACTAGTTGGGCTACAGATGTATGCCTAATGCTTTGAGTAGGGGGCCTAGACTATGCGTGCAATTGACTGGACTGGTAAGAGTCTTAGGTTGCTGGATCAAACCAAGTTACCAAACACCATTGTTTGGGTAGAATGTACTTCCTACCAAGAGGTAGGGTTAGCGATCCGTCAGATGATTGTGCGAGGCGCACCCGCTATTGGCGCTGCTGCCGCTTATGGTATGGTTCTGGCTGGGCAGGCTTGTGGCAATAATAACGCGTTAGCCTGCCAAAAGGAACTGACTGTTGCTGCTGCAGAACTGCGGGCTACGCGACCCACGGCAGTAAATTTGGCTTGGGCAATCGGGCGTATGCTACGGGTGGCAAGCGGTCTCGCAGGGATAGGCCTAGCCAAGCGGCTTGAACAGGAAGCCGATCTAATTGCCGCCGAAGACGTAATTACTAACCGTGCGATTGGCCGTTTTGGTGCTGAGTTGGTGCCTAACCATGGGAGAATATTGACCCACTGCAACGCTGGCGCTTTGGCTACGGTTGGGTATGGAACGGCTCTCGGTGTCATCCGGGCGGCTGTTGAGCAGGGCAAGCAAGTAGAGGTTTTCGCCGATGAAACGCGTCCCTATCTCCAGGGCAGTCGGCTTACTACTTTTGAACTGATGCAGGACGGTATCCCCGTTACTTTGATAACTGATAACATGGCTGGTTGGCTCATGGCAAAAGGTGGCGCTGATCTAGTAATAGTCGGTGCCGACCGTGTTGCTCGTAATGGCGATGTGGCAAACAAGATAGGTACTTATTCTTTAGCAGTCTTGGCTAGGGAGCATGGGATTCCTTTTTATGTAGCCTGTCCGCTGTCTACGCTTGATCTCAGCCTTAATACAGGCCAAGAAATAATAATCGAGGAGCGTGAGGCGAGCGAAGTCACTCATGTTGGTGGCACTCGTTTAGCCCCCGAGGGCGCGCGAGTTTGGAATCCGGCTTTCGATGTAACTCCTCAGCACTTGTTGACTGCAATTATTACCGAAAAGGGAGTAATTCATCCACCCTTTACGCCTGCACTTAGCTTGTTAAAAAGTCAGTAAGAGCCGACAGTGGAAAGAAGAGAGGTGAGAGCGCATGCCAAAGCATAATCTTTGCGGGCAGTGGCAGGCTTGGTCCAGTGCGATAGTGGCAAATGAGTTCTATTGTACCGATTTCGTTGCTGAGCCCCAATTTATGCTAACTATTCCTGGTCATTGGCAGCTCCAACCTGAACTTGCAAAACATCAGGGCAGTATGTTTTATCGCACTGTTTTTGACTGGCAGCCCACTCTAACTTGGCCAGTAACCAGGCTTTGCATTGGCGGCGCTTTCTATCAGACTACAGCATGGCTGAACGGAGAGCTACTAGGGCAACATGATGGTTATTTCACCCCTATGAGCTGGGAGATTAGGCCAGAGCAATTGCAGCCTGTAGGCAATGTTTTAGCGATTAGACTAGATTGCCCACCACCTGGTACTACTTGGCGAGATATCGCGATTGGCATTTATGGAGACTGGGATTGTAAACCGGCAGAGGTAAATCCAGGTGGGATTTGGGGCGAAGTGGCTCTTGTAGAGACCTTCCGTGGTTATTTACAGCAGTTGCAGATAAACTCTCGCTTGACTGCTTGGAATTCTGCTCAAATTAGGCTGCAAGGAGATTTCGTTTGGCGTTCAGTTGCCAGTCAAGTTAAAGCTAGAGTTGTGCTTGCACCTAGGAATTTTGTTGGTAAAGCGATAACTCAGGATTTTTCCGTTTCGGCACAACCAGGGACTAATTCGCTTGATCTTAAGCTGAGTTTACCCGAACCAAAATTGTGGTGGACTTGGGATCAAGGCAACCCGAATCTCTACGATGTTACCCTCCAGCTTATCGATGAGCAAGGATGCGAGGTAGATAGTCAGGCTACTTATATAGGAATTCGCGACCTTGATTGGAAGAATTGGCGATTCTCTTTGAATGGGCGACGTATGTTCTTGAGAGGGGCTAATTATGGGCCTACCAGTTTCTATCCGGCAACCGTGACCCGCGAGGAGCTAGAGAGGGATGTAGAACTGCTTACTGAAGCTAATCTCAATTTCGTGCGGGTGCATAACCATGTTGCTTTACCAGAATTCTACCGCCTCTGCGCAGAAGCGGGACTGGCTATTTGGCAGGACTTCCCCTTAGATAAGAGATATGACCGTAATATTACTGGCATTGCTCTGCGTCAGATTCGGTCGATGGTAACGAGTTTGCATAATGAACCAGCTATTTGCTTCTGGTCATGTCATAATGAACCATATGCTACCCTTAGAAGCGAACGACGTGGTAGTATAGGGATAGGCAGTATACTTGGTCATGTGCTCATGAATATTAGGCCTAGCTGGAACAAAGATATTCTTGATCCACGTTTGCAGGAAGCCGTGCTGCAACTTGATCAAACGCGTCCGGTAATCGCGCATTCCGGAGTATTTGGCTTCTTGCGGGGCGGTTCGGCTACTAATCACTATCATGGATGGAATACAGCTGATTATCGTTCCTTAATAGTATCCAGCCGCCTCTTTCCGCGTATAATTCGTTTGGTGAATGAATATGGAGCTCAGGCGTTGCCAGATGATGCGGATTTCCTATCGCAGGTTTCGGAGATGGGAGGAATTTGGCCACATCTACACTGGAAGAAAATCCAGTCCAAGTTCTTGGCTATTACAGACGTATTACATGAGCATGTTTCACCCGAGGATTATCCTGATATAACAAGTTACGCGCACGCAACACAGCGTTACCAGGCTGAGCTCCTGCAATTCTACCACGAGTTCTTGCGTAGACATAAGTATAAACCCTGTGGTGGAGCTGTGTTATTCTATTTTGCCGATGCTATGCCACTAATTTCATGGTCAATTATAGATGCTAAGCGTCAACCAAAGTTGGCTTACCAGGTTACCAGGCGGGCTATGCAACCAGTTCAGGTCATGATTGATTGGCCGAAGCGATGTTTTACTGCCGGCGAGAAGTGGCGTACGCCAATATACGTTGTGAATGATCTCTCACGCCCTTTACCAACAATGGGCCTTACTTGGCAACTTAGCTCAAATGAGCGAGTTCTGTTGCGCGACCGAGGAGTGGCCGAAGCGGAAGCAGACGCAGTTTCGCGTGTAGGAACAATGGTTCTACCTATTCCAGAAGATTTAGAAGCAGGTATGTGTGAACTGAAACTTGAATTAATGCTTAGCTTAGCTAATAACCAAACCATTAAGAACGAGTATGTCATACGCGTACAGTCTTAACTACTGAAGTTATCCGCCACTGAGCGATAACGATAATATGAAACAGGAGGCAGACAGCATGAAGACAAACGTCGACAAACTAGCAATGGTCAGTGTACAGGGGGAAATTACTAATCCCAGAATGCCAGTCTATAAGGTTTCTGCATTTGGTGAACCGGTAGTTCTTCCGGGAACAGGTGGCATCACTTACAATATTCAGGTTGGTGACAGCTGCATGGGGTTACAGGTTGACCATGTGGAGCCAGGTGTAACTATCAAAAACTTCAATGAGATGGAAAATGCCGGAGTTACCACTTTGGCTTGTGTTGGTAACCAGGCAAGAGTTGTTAGCGGCGAGGCAAAAGGGGCTCTAGGTTTTGTTACAGGCACTCACGGGGGCTGCGAGCATACTATCTTGTATTTCGCTCAGGAAGATTTGGAAAAAATGGCAATCGGCGATAAGATTCTGATCAAGAGCTTTGGTACAGGCTTGAAGATCGATGACTGCCCAGAAGTAACAGTAATGAACTTAGATCCCGGTTTGCTGGAGAAGCTGGGTGCTAAAGTAGCTGATGATGGTGTATTAGAAGTACCTGTTGCTGTCGAGGTTCCTGCTTACCTGATGGGTTCCGGTATCGGTTCTTCAACCGCCTATCGTGGCGACTATGATATCATGACAGCCGATCCTGAAGCATATAAGCAGTTTAATCTAGGCAAGCTACGCTTTGGCGATATCGTTGCCTTACGTGACTGCGATACAACCTTTGGCCGTGGTTATCTCAAGGGTGCTGTTACTATCGGTGTGATTGTGCATAGCAACTGCGTTTTAGCAGGGCACGGACCTGGTGTTGTTACTGTGATGGTTAGCAGCACTGGTAAGATCCGTCCACAGTTAGTAGAGAAAGCCAATATTGCTGACTACATGGGTGTCGCGCGCAAATAGCGTTTTTTGGCTGGAAAAGCTATCTGCCCCTAGCTAGGGCAGATAGCTTTTTATTATTATCCAAATTCGTTTGGTATTACCTAAACATCCACACTTTAACGGCTTGTAGAGTAGATAAGTTGAGTCGTGGGGCAGCATGCTAAAGGTGAAGACAAAAATATAATTAGCTGTCAGGAAGAGGTGGTTAGTATGGTCACAAGTTGTAAGTGGCAGCAGATGAAACTGCTGGCACCAGAAGGAAATGCTAGCAAGATAGTCTATCTGATAAGTCAGTTCGGTCGCCAGCGCATAGAATTAGCTGGCAAAACTGTTACTACGGACTTCAGAACACAGGCGTCGCGCTTAGAATTCGTGACTATCCAAGAGGCCTTACTGGCTCAACGTCCACCGCAAGAGGAAGAGCTGACGGCTCAGTTCTTAAGATGTGAGGAAGAGTTACTAGAAGGTTCTATGCGGCTCAAAGGGCCTTTTGAAAAAGATAACATTAGCCGGGTTGAACTCGTAGTAGTTCCTTTTAGCGTTTTTTACTTTTCTTTTTGGTTGAAGGAAGCAGGAGATCCAGTAGTCGCTGCAATTCCAGTTAGTTTGTTTAATGGTTCCGTTGCCTATAAGCTGATTGCACTTATGCGTCAGTTTCCTTTAACCGCAACAGGTATTTCGACAATTGTTGCACCAAATTTCAGTCTTGAGGAGGCCTTTGAAGCAGCTACGGCGACGGTTGAGTTTGTGCTTAGTAACGCGGAGACTGGTAAGTCAAGCTTGGTTTGGTGCGATACAGCTCTGACTAATGAACATCATTGCCGTACTTATGAACAAAAAGATGGCGCTTTTACCTGGGAATATCTGCAATGGGACGAAAACAAACATCAGGTGTTAGGTGTTCTACCGGTTGAATATGTCAGTACTGCACTAGTACTGGTCCCTCACGTAATTCTAACTTTGCGCGAGCCGGTTCAAGGAACTACTTGTGGATTACTAGACCCGGTGCTACAGAATGTCTATTTGCTAGCACACGATGTCTCCACTAAGGAACCATAAAGCGAGCTCATGCTACGGAGCTCGCTTTAGCTGTAGGCTATAGCTCTAGCTGCCTTTTGGCTGCAGCTTCTTAGCTATGTTGGTAATCTCATCAAAGAAACCGGTGATAGGCTCACCACGACTGATACGGCTTGCCAAGTTGCGAATGCGAGTTACGAGGTCGGGATCTGATGTCACCCAGACTTCTGCCAATTCAGGCATCTGGCGCTTTGTATCTGCACTAATACGCGTCTTAAGAGCGTTTTCTTTGTCGGCAGTTAGTTTGTCACGTAAGTCAACCCCGACCATGGCCACGTTGCCAACGACTAATGCATAGCTTGTTTTGACTTCAGGCATGGCATTAACGATCTTGATTACTCTGTCTGCTGCAGTAGGTTGTACTGTCGATTGCGGCGTGGGAGTTATCGGGTTTGTGGGAGTCGGTGTTGGTGTTGGGCGTCTGAAGGGCATGCACCCAGCCAAACTAGCAATAATGAGCATAACAACAAGAGAAAAAATAAACTGTTTCCGCATGGGCCAGCCTCACCTCCTTTAGGTTTATGTTTCCCACAGCTCGAGGCGAACATGTTGCCAAAAAATGAATCCCTATCTTGATGCTGGTTAAGAAACGTGCAAGGAAACATTCTCTATCGTATAATAGGGGTAATCGTTTGACTTGTAGAGGTGAATGATGGATAATTTACGCATTTTAGCCACAAACGACGATGGAATTCTAGCTGATGGGTTGCAACAGTTAGTTGAAGAGTTGAGCCAGATTGCCTCAGTTTTGGTGGCAGCGCCTGACCGAGAGCGTAGTGCTACTGGGCATGCTATTACAATGTTTCAACCGTTAAGAGCAAAGGCCACCGAAGTTCCCGGCGCTGAGGCGGCCTATGCTATTAGTGGAACTCCTGCTGATTGCGTCAAGTTAGCAGTTGATATGCTATTCCCCAAGCAAATTGATCTGATCGTTTCTGGGATCAATCGAGGTGCCAATCTAGGCACAGACGTGCTTTATTCAGGGACGGTGTCAGCAGCACTGGAGGGGGTTATGCTTGGGCTACCAGCAATTGCCTTCTCTTTGGCTGAAGTAGCCGCCCCAGATTTCAAACCTGTGGCTAGTTTAGCAAGGAACTTGATCGAGACTATGTGGCAAAAGACTTGGCCAGCCGACACCTTGCTGAACATCAATGTGCCTCAAGTTTCAGAAGATCTTAAAGGCATAAAAGTAACTACTCTTGGACACATACGTTACAATAATCCGATTCTAGAGCGTGAAGATCCCTGGGGCGGTACTTATTATTGGCTGGCTGGTCAAGTTCCAGAGAATAATCATGTGGAGCCGTCTGACGTTTGGGCAATAAATAACGGGTATGTATCTTTGACCCCGATTCAGTTCGATTTGACCGATTATAGGTTGCTGGACACCATTACTAGTTGGAAGCTGCAGTTACCAAAAAACGGGGGGAGATAAGAGATGTCTGCAGAGGGAAAGCCAGAAGTGGGAGAGAGCTTAACACCACCAGACAGGCTAACCGTTTTGGCCAGTAAACGCATTGCTGCTCATCCAGAGTTATACAAAGTCATCGATATGTGTAACCGCACTTTGCGTGATTATGGTGTAGTGTTTGGATTGAGCAAAAACGGAGATCAAATGATAGTGACCATTTACGAAGCTTGAATGAGAGTCCCCCTGTATGGAGATGCAGGGGGTTGTTGTTTTACTCGGCTTTTATGGTTTACGGCTTTTTTTTGCTCCATGAATTGACCGTAGTACTGGACGTGGAGTAAGCGTCGCGTAAGCGTTACCATGGGCCTCTTCTAGAATGCCTAATTCTTCTGCCATTTCAAGTTGCCAGCGCTCCAAGTCTACTGTCATTTGCTCGCCACGTTTTGGCGGGTTGTTTCTCATCATTTTCGCCTCCAGTTATGTCTAGTGTGCATCGATCACAGATACTACATGCATGGTGTAAAAACCAACCTGCAATTTTACTCACTTGAGGCAGGTTACTGCGGTTAAATGTCGAAATAAGTTAAAGAGTTCAAGTTTCTAAACCGCAGTTGTTTTTTTGCAGTTTTGAACAATGGAAGGAGGATTTGTACTTGCAGACAAGAGATTTTTTACGGCAGATGGTCGAAGCAACCGGTGTATCCGGTTCTGAATGTCAGGTAGCAGACCTCGTTAGCCAAGTCTATGGCGAAGTTTGCGACGAAGTGCAGAGAGACGTCTTGGGCAACGTAATCGGTCTCAAAAGAGGCGAAGGCGCTGGCAAACGTCCGACTATCATGTTAGCGGGACACATGGATGAAATTGGTCTCATGATTACTAAAATTGACGAGAAAGGTTTTCTCAAGTTCACACAGGTGGGTGGGGTAGATCAGCGCACATTGGTATCTCAAGAGGTCATTGTGCATGGCCGAGAAGACGTGATTGGTATTATTGGCCTCAAGCCACCACACCTAATGTCACCAGAAGATCGTGGGAAAGCTGTTCCTATGCAAGGCCTACTGATCGATGTTGGCTTGCCTGTGGAACGGGTAAGAGAGCTAATTAGCGTGGGCGATGTTGTCACTGTGAATCGCTCTTTCATGGAACTAGGTAGCGATATCGTTAGTTGTAAGGCAATGGATGATCGTGCTGCTGTTGCGGTCATCTATGAGTGCTTGTCTGAACTAAAGAAATTACGCCATACGGCTGATGTTTATGCCGTGGCAACTACCCAGGAAGAGGTTGGTCTGCGCGGTGCAACGGTTAGTACATATGGTATTAATCCAGATATCGGTATAGCTCTTGACGTTTGTCATGGTGCTATGCCTGGGGTGCCAGAACAAGACACTGCGCCAATGGGCAACGGCCCTAGCATAGCTTTTGGTGCTAATATACATCCAAAAGTATTTGAACAAGTGACTAAAATTGCCAAGGAATATAACATTTCATATACACCACGTCCTGTTCCTGCTGGCACCGGCACTGATCTATGGGCGATGCAGGTAGTACGTGCAGGTATTCCGACGGCTCTCTTGTCAATACCATCGCGTTATATGCATACGTCAGTCGAAACTGTGAGCATGACTGATGTCAAATTGATGGGGCGTCTGCTAGCTCTGTTCATCGCTAGCGTTGATGCCGCTTTTGTGGAGGGATTGCTATGCTACTAAAGAAACTCTCCGAGGCTTTTGGACCTTCAGGGTATGAACAAGAAGTACGTGCAGTATTAGAAGAGGACCTAAAAGACTATGTTAGCCAGTGGCAGCGCGATGCTTTGGGCAACCTAATTGCCTGCAAACCGGCTGCTACTGGACCGCGCGTTATGATAGCTGCGCATATGGATGAAGTTGGCCTAATGATAAACTATGTAGATGATGCCGGTCTCTTGCATTTTCGTGAGATCGGCTTGGATGACCGAGTTCTCGTTTCTAAACCAGTTCTCATTGGCAAGCAGCGTATTCCTGGTGTCATTGGCGCCAAAGCAATCCATTTGCAGAAACCAGACGAACGCAAACAGGTAATCCCATCTAGATCCTTATTCATCGATATTGGAGCCAAAACTAAAGAGGAGGCTCTTGAGCGAGTCAAGATTGGCGATTACGTTATTTTTGCTACTAAGTTCGGTGAATTCGGCACGGGGATGGTTAAAGGTAAGGCCTTTGATGATCGGTCTGGCTGCTATGCTTTGGCTGAGATACTAAAAGAAGATTATAGCATCCCGCTTTACGGTGCCTTTACAGTGCAGGAGGAAGTTGGCTTAAGAGGGGCAGGGGTAGCTGGCTATGCTATCGCCCCTGATTTAGCTATCGTTCTTGAGGGCACGACTTGCCATGATTTATCAGGTGCGGATGAGCATGCGTATAGCACTGTATTAGGTGGAGGACCGGCTATTTCGTTCATGGATAGTTCCTCCATTGGCAATAAGGCCTTGATTCATGAACTGGTTAGAATAGCAGAAGAGAACAATATCCCTTATCAGCTCAAACGCTCCGTAACTGGCGGCAACGATGCAGGCCGTATTAGTCTTAGCCGAACTGGTGTTCCGGCGGTTGTTATCTCCATACCGTGTCGTTATATTCACTCACCGGTTTCCGCATTAAAACTGTCTGACTTAGAACATACCATTTCGTTGGTTAAGCTATTCTTGCGTAGTGTAGAAGGAGGTTTTCGGGTATGAAAGAACTAATCAAACGTGTGGTTGAGACTTATGGTCCTTCTGGCAGTGAGGAATGTATAAGAGATCTTATTAAGCAAGAAATAACGCCTTACGTTGATGAGGTGCAAGTTGACGCTTTAGGCAATCTGATTGCCATCAAGCGTGGCGGTGGCAAGAAATTAATGCTGGCCAGCCATATGGACGAGATTGGTGTCATGGTAACTCATATTGACGAAAATGGCTTCTTGCGTTTTTATAGCGTAGGCGGGCTATCCCCCTTTAGCTTGATAGGTAACCGCTGCTATTTTGCCAATGGTACTGTTGGTGTTTTTGGTATGGAGAAGCTAGACGAAATCAAGGACTTGTCGATGAAGAAGATATTTATCGACATAGGAGTAGACAGTAGAGAAGAGGCACTAAAGAAGGTTAGTTTAGGTGATACAGCTGCAATTAAGCGCGAGTTTAATGACCTAGGTAATCGCCTCGTCTCTAAGGCAATGGATAACCGCGTGTCTTGTGCTGTACTTATTGAGGCTTTAAAACAAGTGCAGAATCCGGTTTATGACATTTACGCCGTCTTTACTACGCAAGAAGAAGTAGGGCTACGTGGTGCTCGTGTTGCTACCTTCGGTATTACTCCGGATGTCGGCATCGCCATTGATGTGACGCGTACAGGAGATACTCCGAAGAGCGCAACCATGGATGTCTGTTTAGGCAAGGGGCCTACTGTCAAAGTGCGTGACTCAAGTGTGCTTTGTACACCGGCAGTGCGTCGTCATATGGAACAGGTTGCCAAAGCTAACGGTATCCCTTATCAGCTAGAAGTACTAGAGGCTGGTGGTACTGACGCCGGCGCTATCCAATTGACCAAGAGCGGCATTCCTGCAGGTGTCATGAGTATTCCTTGCCGCTATGTTCATACGGCATCCGAGATGGTCGACTACCGTGATGTTGAGCAAGGGGTACGTCTGATAGTAAAGTTGATGGAGACAGATTATCAGGGCTAAAGAGCATAACTTATTAGTTATTGTAGACAATGGGTAATCTAACTAGGAAGGCCAGCGAGACTGGCCTTTCTTAGTTAGTTGTTAGGGCTTACGGGGCAGGATATTGAGCTAGTATGGCGAATGAAAACCAAAGGAATGTACTCATTTGCTTTGACATACGTCTAGTACGAGGCATTACCAATCATATCGTTGTGGCTGTGGAAACTGAGACGAAGGGGAGTAGGTTGCATGGAAGAAAGGCAGAGGGTCAACCGCACCAGGCACTCTCGTTGGGGTATTATTGCCCTTGTGCTTTTTGTTTTCTTGGCTGGTGTATTGTTTGGAACTAACGTACGCAGCTTAGCGCATCGTTTGGGCTTTAATATGGTTGATAATTCATTCGCTAAGCTGGAGGCTGTATATACTTGGGTCAAGAACTACCATGTTGATCCGGAAGCCTTGGACCCATCGCGAGCAGTAGAAGACGCTATACGGGGCATGTTACCGCATGTGGATGGCGGCTATACAAGATATGAATCAGCTGATGAAGCTGCTGAGTTCAATAAATCTACCATAGAAGGTACGTATACTGGCGTTGGCATTCAGTCTAAACCCCCAACGACAGGAGAAATGGAAGTTGAAATTGTATTTCGTGGCTCTCCGGCCGAAGCTAGTGGAGTAAGAGTTAGAGACAAAATCATCGCCGTGGATGGTCAAGCCATAAAGGGAATGACACAGCTGGATATCAACCAACGTATTCGTGGTGAGGCAGGTACTGAGGTTACACTAACCATCATCCGCGATGGAGAACCTGCTCCGCTTAATGTTTCGATTAAGCGGGGGGTAATTGCATTGCCAGTGGTTGATCACTGGGTTGATGGTGAGGTTGGAGTAGTAGCCATGTATCGCTTTACAGAAACTGCGCCGGGGCAGTTGCAAGAAGCAATTCTAGCCCTTAAGGAGCAGCAGGTTTCTGCCATTCTGTTTGATTTGCGTTCTAACGGTGGCGGTCTGCTCTATAGCGCACAGGAAATAGTTGATTTCTTCCTCCCAGCAGATAAAGTCATAGTACGTCAAGTTGATCGCTCTGGTGCAGAACAAGTGTTGAAAACTAGGCAACAAGCAATTTGGGATGGCCCACTAGCTATCCTGCTCAATAGTGCGAGTGCGTCGGCCTCTGAAGTAGTGGCAGGTGCCCTGCAAGATCATGAGCGTGCAGTCTTGCTGGGAGAAGTATCTTTTGGCAAAGGAACGGTGCAAGTGCCTTATCAGATGACAGATGGCTCACGCCTCTGGATCACCCAATATCGTTATCTGACTCCTGCAGGCAGGGACATCAATAAAAAGGGCCTCACACCTGACGTTAGTATTGAACAACCCGAGGATACCAAGGTAGACATACAGCTAGAACAAGCTGTAAAATACGTTAAGGAAAACCTAATTCGGCGTTAATCTACGATCTATAGAAGGAGGGGTGATGAATGAGCTGGAGCGATTTTTTGCTAGGAATAGTGCTTGCGATCGGGCTCCTATATCTGTTTTACTTGGTAGACAAAACCTTCGCCTATCGTAAACAGAAACTTGGTTTCTGGTCACATTTGACGACAACCGGCTTTTTTCCCAAACGAATGGTTGCTTATTTGGGTATCTGGCTATTTGTTCTGATTTTGCTTTATGTGATGACGCCAACTATGACGCCTGATTCGTTGTCCTATAATTTCGTGCAATCGGTATTTAGGCTGTCCATTTACCCTTTCTTTGGGTTAGCCATAATTGTGGTCATTGTCTTGCTAAAGATAGCTATCTTCCCGGAGAAAGAGGATCCTGACCGCCATATTTTCTAAAGCAACCCTAGAGAAGATATACCGAAGACAGATGGAGGAGCGCTGTGAGTCCAAAGCTTATCTTGCTTGTTATTGCTGCCTACTTATCAGGGAGTATTCCTACTGCATATATCGTTGGTAGACTGAAAGCCGGTATCGACATTACGCAACACGGCAGTGGTAATGTAGGGGGAACAAATGCCCTACGAGTGCTTGGTTTGGGACCCGCCCTTTTGGTGGCCATGATAGATATTAGTAAAGCTTTGCTACCAACCCTACTAGCTAAGAAGTTATTTGTGGTTGAAATTTGGCCGGCGTTAGTCGTAGCCTTAGCCGCTATTCTTGGCCATAACTACTCGGCCTATCTACGTTTGCGCGGTGGCAAGGGTATTGCCACTACCATTGGAGCTTGTCTTGTGCTTTTTCCCAGTCAGGTTCTCTACTTACTGCCATTAGCGCTGGCTGTTGTTTTTCTTACTCGATACGTTTCACTGGGCTCGCTCGCTTTGGTGACGTCTTTACCTCTATTACTCATCTATCAGCGTGCGACACCAGTAGAGGTTTGTTTTGCACTAGCTGTTGCCTTGCTTGGTATTTGGCGTCATCGTGCTAACATAGCACGTTTGCTTACTGGGACCGAAAATCGTCTGGGTAGTAAAAAGTAAAGCATGGAACAAAAACCGACCAATTGGTCGGTTTCTTCATGTATTTAGGCAGCCAGCAATGAGGTTGCCAGGTAGAAATAGATGAAAAGTGACATTGCATCAACAATAGTCGTGATCAGGGGGCCCGCCATGATTGCTGGGTCTATGCTTAACAACTTAGCAATAAGCGGCAGAAGGCCGCCGGTGATTTTGGCTAAGACAACGGTAGCAAACAAGGTAAGGCTGACTACTAGTGCAACCGGAATGGACGATTTTTCAATGAAACTGATACGTATGAAATTAACGGCAGCTAATGCCAGGCCCACAAATGCGCTGACAAGAAGTTCGCGTTTGAACACTTTAAGCCAATCGCCCTGGCTGATTTCTCCTAGTGCCAAGCCACGAATTATCAATGTGGAAGATTGAGAGCCCGCATTGCCCGCAGTGTCCATCAACATTGGGATGAATATGGTTAATGCCACAAGCTGCCCCAGTAGGTCTTCATAGTGTTTGATGATCTGACCCGTAAACGTTGCCGAAAGCATCAGTACTAGTAGCCAAGGCAAGCGTTGCTTGGCGAGTCTAATGATAGTGGTATCTAGATAGGGAGCCTCATTAGGTGTCATCCAGCTCATCTTCTGCATATCTTCTGTCGCCTCGTCGTCAACAACGTCAAGCACATCATCCGCAGTCACAATACCCTTAAGCAAACCTTTGTCATCGACAACCGGTAAGGCAAACAGATGATAGCGGCGAAACAGATCGGCAACTGCTGCTTGGTGATCGTGCTCGTGCACTTTCACCGGATTACTACGCATGATATCGATAACTTTGGCCTGAGGAGCAGCCAAAACTAATTCGCGTAATGAGAGCACCCCCATGAGTTTTTGTTTATGGTCGGTGACGTAAACATAGTAAGCCGTTTCCGCTTCTTGCGCATCGTGCCTAACGATCGCCAGCGCTTCTTCGCTCGTCCACTCTGGACGCACAGCTAGGAACTCGGTTGCCATCAGACCGCCAGAAGACTGAGCCGCATAAGCTAATAACTCTCGCACTGCGGTTGTATCAGTAGAGAGAGCCTGCAAAAGGATTTCTCGGGTTGCCTCAGGCATGGCGTTTAACAGGTCTGTTCGATCATCACTAGGCATTTCGCGGACGGCTGGAGCCATCATTTCCTTTGGCAAGAGCGACAGGGCATGCCAAGCTGTATCAATATCCCATTCTTCGAGCATCTGTGCAAGATCATGTATGCTCATGATCCGCAGAACGGCAGCTAGACGAGCATCATCTAGCGAGGCTAGAACCTCAGCGACATCTATTGGAGGTAGTTCTGCCATTAGTGCACTGACTTCACTCGGACTGTTTAGCAAGCGCTCTTTCCAACAACCAAACTCAGACATTAGGTTCAGCTCTCTTTCTTTGGCGCAAAAAGCTTCCCATAATAGGGTTACCATTCGGGCGTTCACCTAGCAAAAAGACATGCTTTTCACATCCACTATATGGTTCTATTTCGAGAGCTGTTTTCAGGAAATAAAAAAACGAGAGTTAGTTAAGACTCTCGTTGAAATCAATATATGGCAGGGGCGGCAGGACTTGAACCCGCAACCGACGGTTTTGGAGACCGCTACTCTACCAATTGAGCTACACCCCTGCGTCGCAAGAACAATTATAGTATAGGATGCGCAGATCGTCAAGCGCCAGGGATTGTAATTATTGTAATGTATAGGAAACAGATTAGCTACGATAGGCTAAGATCTGTTTGTCGTGGACACAATAAGCTTGAAAAAGTAAACTAAGGAGGGAGACTAGATGCCTGAACTTGGCAGCCCCCAGTTGACTAGTAAAGAACTCAGTATGATTGAGGACCAGTTAGCACATGAACAGTTAGCCATCGCCAAATTGCAGGCCTACTCTGCGAAGCTGGAGCAAGAAAACACCAATCCCACTATGATACATTGCTTAAACACCTTAAGGCAAAAGAAATAGGACGGGAGGGAGTCTAGTGTCTGAGAACAAGCTGCCTGACGAAATGATTCTAAAAGATGCCTTGGCTTGCCAAAAGGAATTAACCAATACTTACAACTTAGCGAGCAACGAAACTGCTGGCAATAATGGTCTGCGTAGCGATATGCTACACATATTGATGGAAGAACATGAGCTGCAATCTGCCATGTTTAACGCCGCACACAAGAAGGGCTGGTATCAAACAGAGCAGGCACCAAGGCAGAAAATAGAGCAAACGCTACAGCAGTTTGCGCAAGCGGAACATAAGTAGTAGGCACTGAACCTTGGCCGCCTTAGGCGGCCTTTTACTTGCCCAAGAGGCAGGAAAAAGCTAGCCCTACGGGGAAATTAATGCTAAGGTGATAACTTAAGGAGGCGGTTATCTCGCCTAAGTTTAAGGTCTACAGCGATCCAGAAGGTACTGTCAACTCTACCCTATTGTCAATCGACGACCGCAGCACGATAGTAATAGACACCCAAGCCAACGAAGCGCAAGGCCGTGCACTTCTAGCCCAAGTTCAAGGGCGGGTGCTCTTTGTATTTAATACACACGAGCATGGAGATCATATCGCAGGCAATAGGTTATTCGCCGGCCCGATAATCAGCTCTCTACAGGCGAAAGAAGCGATGTTAGCTGAAGGTATGGCAGACGGGTTGCCCAATTGTTGCTTTAGTGAACAGTTGCGTCTGCAGATAGCCGGTGAAGAGATCAGAATGCAGCATTTTGGTGGTCATTGCCCCGGCCTGGCCATAATGTACCTACCTCAAAGCGGTCTACTGTTTACTGGAGACTTGGTCTTTAACGGCCGCGCTCCCTGGATGGGACATGCCGATTTTTCGCGCTGGATTGCAGTTTTGGAAGAGCTTGCTACCTGGGATGTGCAGACAGTAGTGCCTGGCCATGGCTGCTTGGGTGGCAAGGAACTACTCTTGCATCAGCAGGAAACCTTAGAAAATTTCGTGGCAGATGTACAGTCCTGGCGGAATACAGGCAAGGGAGAGGCAGAGATGGTCGAGTTAGCTGCTGCCAAATATGCTGTCAAGCCAGCCTGGTACGACATGTTGCGTTTGGCGTTTAAGCGCGTGCCTAGATAGAAAATAGGGGACACAATTTAGTCGCTTGTAGCAGGAGGCAACCGATGAGCAGTAAGCTATATGTTGTACACCATTCCAAACCGATTGAGGCGTCAGCTCTCCACCCGTCGCAATTACCATTATCACGTGAAGGGATCATGTTGGTTACTCCAGTAGCAGAGGCGAGTTTCTGGAGTTCTGTTGCCGTCATCTATTACAGCCCAGAGCTGAAAGCGGCGCAGACAGCTGATATAATCGCTCACCGTTGGCAAATTCCGCTCTATATG
>ENA-UOOR01001843-UOOR01001843.1-fermentation-metagenome-genome-assembly--contig:-NODE-1843-length-23507-cov-14.732773_pt1 | contig 23507 bp, 17 predicted proteins | sample MGYA00245780_ERZ724029 | MGnify/ENA primary metagenome ERZ724029 (study PRJEB28704, sample SAMN03018315) | fermentation metagenome | biome: anthropogenic terrestrial biome; feature: soil... | reverse complement strand
GGCGAAAAATGAAGTAAAACATCTTGACAAATAAAAGGTGCGGGTGATACAATGATTCAGTGCCTATTTCAGCATGATTATCATGCTGTTTTTGCGTACGCAGCTTACTTAATTAAATAATGTAAGATCTGTAGTGCTCCGAAACAGTTGGTTAAGGTATGCTGAAATTTGATAATTAAGATTTGATTGTAAAAGGCAGTTTTGTTGTGAAATAATAAGGCTCCTGAAAACGATATTGACTACTGATTTTTTGGAAATGTCAAAATGAAGAATTTTGGAGGGAAATATAATCGTGCTGGATGAATTAAAGCAACACAGTAAAACAGTAGGGTTGAAACAATCACTAAGAGCTGTGGAAGCGGGCAGAGTTCAGGCGGTTTATATTGCCGAAGATGCGGATGACAGGGTTGTTGCTCGGGCTATTGATATGTGCAGAGCTAAAAACATAGAGATCCGTAAGACGGACAGTATGAAAGTGTTAGGCAGGGCTTGCGGTATAGATGTTGGAACTGCCGTTGCCGCTATAATAAAGGATTAAAAGGCTTTACTTTGCTCGATTGTTTATTAGTTTATTTGTTAGATTAGTTTATTTGTTAGATTAGTTTATTTGTTAGATTAGTTGTTTGTTAAATTGTTTGCTTGTTGGATTATTTATTTGTTAAATTGATTGGTTGATTTAATAGATACAATTATTGGAATATTGTTTTATGATTGCTCCCCAGAAAGTCGTGAAACGACTTTTTCCTGCAGGTTTTACTGCAGGAAGTTGCAGCTTGCTGCAACCTGGTGCAATCACAATATGGTTATCCAGCCTTCGGAAGAAGGCTGATGAAATTTAAGAAGTCTTAAACTTCATCAGAAAGTCACTTTGTGACTTTCTGGGTGATAACCGTTTTATAAGTTTGAAAAAATAAGTTTTGCTATCTTATCCTATGTCGCAAAAGCGACAGAGTGTAAATAGAATCATATAAACGGGAGGTGAGAAAAAGAATGCCAACCTTTAACCAATTGGTAAGAAAGGGTAGAGAAAAGCTAACCAAAAAGTCACAATCACCTGCGCTGCAACGTGGTATGAACTCTCTAAAAAAGGAGGGCTATTCCACAAATAGTCCGCAAAAGCGTGGTGTATGCACAGTTGTTAAAACTACTACACCCAAAAAGCCTAATTCTGCTTTGCGTAAGGTTGCCAGGGTGCGTTTATCAAACCAGATTGAAGTTACCGCTTATATCCCCGGCATAGGACACAATCTGCAGGAGCATAGCGTGGTTTTGATTCGTGGAGGGCGTGTTAAGGATCTACCTGGCGTACGTTACCACATTGTTCGCGGGACACTTGATACCGCAGGAGTTGCAAAAAGAATGCAGAGCCGCTCTAAGTATGGTGCTAAGAGACCAAAAAGCTAAGTAGCGGAAACAAAAATTTTATAACAGGATGCTAAAGCGTATAACAGTGCGTTGATTTATATAATTGAATGGTGTGTTAATTACTACAAAAAAACCAATGCAATCACTTCCATTTATATCATGATAGACAGCCGCTTAGCGCTGACGCCCCGGGAGCTCCGGGACGAGTACCTGCGATACGCGGGATTAATCCCGTCAGTTATCATGCAAAGGAGGGAAGAAAAGTGCCAAGAAGAGGACATGTGCCCAAAAGGGACATTTTACCTGACCCAATCTATAACGACAAGGTTGTTACAAAGCTGATAAACAACATTATGTTAGATGGGAAAAGGGGAATTGCGCAAAAAATAGTTTATGATGCTTTTGATTTGATACGCGAAAAAACCGGGAAAGATCCACGGGAAGCGTTTGAGCAAGCATTGAACAACATCATGCCTGTACTTGAAGTAAAGGCAAGAAGAGTTGGTGGCGCAACATATCAGGTGCCAATGGAAGTTCGTCCTGAAAGACGTCAAGCACTTGGTCTACGCTGGTTGACCAATTATTCACGTCAAAGAGGCGAACGTACTATGAGCGCAAGATTAGCCGGAGAAATTATGGATGCTTTAAACAATGCCGGCAACTCAGTTAAAAAGAAAGACGATACGCATAAAATGGCAGAAGCCAATAAAGCGTTTGCACATTACAGGTGGTAATCTGCATGTTATCATTATGAAAGGAGGACATAGATGCCTCGGGAATTTAGTCTGGCAAATACTAGGAACATCGGCATAATGGCTCACATTGATGCAGGAAAGACAACTACCACCGAACGAATCCTTTTCTATACCGGCCGAGTTCACAAGCTCGGCGAAACACATGAAGGCGCCGCCACTATGGACTGGATGGAACAAGAACAGGAAAGAGGTATAACAATAACCTCAGCGGCGACTACTGCACATTGGAAAGGAAATAGAGTAAACATTATAGATACGCCGGGCCACGTTGACTTTACAGTTGAGGTGGAGCGATCATTACGTGTTTTGGACGGAGCGGTTACATTATTCTGTGCAAAAGGCGGAGTTGAGCCTCAAACGGAAACTGTGTGGCGACAGGCCGATAAATATGGAGTTCCAAGAATTGCCTATATTAATAAAATGGATATTATGGGTGCGGATTTCTTCAATTGCATTCAGATGATGAAGAAACGCTTAGGTGCAAATGCGATTCCTATCCAACTGCCAATTGGCAAGGAGGATCATTTTGAAGGTATTATTGATCTTGTTGAGATGAAGGCTTACCTTTATCATGACGATCTAGGAAAGAATATTGACGAGGAAGAGATACCTGAAAGCATGAAGGATTTAGCCCTTGAATATCACCAAAAGCTAATCGAAGCTATCGCCGAACAGGATGATGCATTAGCAGAAAAGTATTTAAACGGCGAAGAGTTTTCAAAGGAGGAAATCAAAAAGGGAATTCGTGCAGCTACTCTTAGTGTAGCGATGATTCCTGTTACCTGTGGTTCCTCTTATAAAAATAAAGGTGTTCAAAAGCTTCTGGATTGTGTAATTGATTACATGCCATCCCCGTTGGATGTTCCGCCTATTAAAGGCTTTCTACCGGATGTTAATGGTGAGCATGAGGAAACCGAACGACACGCTGATGAAAGTGAACCGTTTTCCGCACTTGCTTTTAAAATCATGGCGGATCCTTTTGTTGGGAAGCTCGCATTCTTCCGGGTTTACTCCGGAGTAATGAACTCCGGCACATATGTTTTAAATTCCAGCAAGGACAAACGGGAACGTATAGGAAGAATTTTGCTTCTGCACGCTAATCATCGTGAAGAAGTACAAACGGTTTATGCCGGTGATATTGCTGCAGCAATTGGGCTGAAAATTACAGCCACAGGAGATACTCTTTGTGATGAAAACAACCCAATAATCCTGGAGTCCATGGTATTTCCCGAACCTGTTATCAATGTGGCCATTGAGCCTAAAACAAAAGCAGGTCAGGAAAGAATGTCAACTGCTCTCCAGAAGCTGTCAGAGGAAGACCCTACTTTCCGTGTAACAACAAATCATGAGACAGGGCAGACTATTATAGCCGGAATGGGCGAGCTGCACTTGGAGATAATTGTTGACCGTATGCTACGTGAATTCAAGGTTGAAGCGAATATCGGTAAGCCTCAGGTAGCATATAAAGAAACCATCAGGAAAAAGGTCAAGGCAGAAGGAAAGTTTATACGTCAGTCTGGTGGGCGTGGGCAATATGGACATTGTTGGATTGAGCTTGAACCCTTAGAGCCCGGCAGCGGGTATGAGTTTGTTAATGCAATAGTCGGAGGAGTTATTCCCAAGGACTACATCCCAGCTGTGGATGCAGGTATTAGGGATGCCATGAACACCGGTGTTATCGCCGGTTATCAGGTTTTGGATTTTAGAGCTAAACTGTTTGACGGCTCTTACCATGATGTAGACTCTTCGGAAATGGCATTTAAGATAGCAGGCTCGATGGCGTTTAAGGAAGCAATGAAAAATGCTGATCCGGTAATTTTAGAACCAATCATGGATGTTGAGGTTACAACCCCGGAAGAATATATGGGAGATGTTATCGGCGATTTGAATTCACGCCGTGGACGCATAGAAGGTTTGGAAGCTCGACCCGGTGTGCAGGTTATCTCATCATATGTGCCTTTGAGCGAAATGTTTGGATATGCAACGGATCTTCGTTCTAAATCACAAGGTCGTGCGGTATATTCAATGCAATTTCATCATTACGCGGAGGTTCCCAAAAGCATTCAGGAGCAGATAGCAAGCGGAAAAGCAATCAACACTTAATTACAGCTTTAAGGATTGACAGATAAAGAAAAGATGGTATATTATAGTTTATACCGGAAGTTTAGATTTTAATTTATTAAATTATATATTATCAATATATCAACAGTTACCGAACTGTATAAGGAGGAGAATTTCGATGGCAAAAGCTAAATTCGAAAGAAGCAAGCCCCACGTAAACATTGGAACCATTGGACACGTTGACCATGGTAAGACTACATTGACTGCAGCAATCACAAAGACATTGTCGCTTTCAGACAAAAATATCCAAATTAAGGCATACGATCAGATTGACTCAGCACCGGAAGAAAAAGAGAGAGGTATTACAATTAACACCTCGCACGTTGAATATGAAACAGCAAATCGTCACTATGCGCACGTTGACTGCCCTGGTCACGCCGACTATGTTAAGAACATGATCACCGGTGCTGCTCAGATGGATGGTGCCATTCTGGTTGTTTCAGCTGCTGATGGCCCTATGCCCCAGACCCGTGAGCACATTTTGTTGGCTCATCAGGTTGGCGTTAACTTCATGGTTGTTTTCTTAAACAAATGCGACCAGGTTGATGACGAAGAATTAATAGAACTGGTTGAAATGGAATTAAGAGAGCTGTTAAGCGAATACGAATTCCCGGGAGATGACATTCCCATTATTCGTGGTTCTGCTTTGGAAGCTTTAGAAGCTACCGAAACTGATCAAAATGCTCCTGTTTACAAACCAATTATGGATTTGATGGCAGCAGTTGATTCATACATTCCTACACCTGAGCGTGCTACAGATCTTCCTTTCCTTATGTCTGTTGAGGACGTTTTCACAATTACTGGCCGTGGCACAGTTGCTACAGGTAGAGTTGAAAGAGGAACTCTTAAGGTAGGCGAGGAAGTAGAAATTGTTGGATTAAATGATTCACCAAGAAAAACTGTTGTAACCGGTGTTGAAATGTTTAGGAAAATACTGGATCAAGCTTTTGCTGGTGATAATGTTGGAGCTCTGTTAAGAGGCGTTCAAAGAGCTGATATTGAAAGAGGACAGGTTCTGGCTAAACCCGGTTCTATTACCCCTCATACAGAATTTGACGCTGAAGTATACGTATTAACAAAAGAAGAAGGCGGAAGACACACACCATTCTTTAATGGCTACAGACCGCAGTTCTTCTTCAGAACAACCGACGTTACCGGTAACATTAAGCTTCCTGAAGGCGTTGAAATGGTTATGCCTGGTGATAATATCACAATGGCAATCAGCCTGATTACTCCAATCGCTTTGGAAAAAGGTCAGACCTTCTCAATCCGTGAAGGCGGAAGAACAGTTGGCGCAGGTCGTGTTGCAAACGTTAAAAAGTAATTTTAATTACAAAAAAAGCCGGATGTCAATCATCCGGCTTTTTTGATTGCATAGGGTAAGGGGTTAGAGTTGTATACCCATAATAAAACATTGATATTGGGTATAGGTACGGTTATAATTGAATGGACAATAAATAATCATTACACTGTATAAAGTTTGTTATTGTAACATTAAGTTTTACTATTATGACGCATTCCTCGATATAGTTAAGCATAGAAACGAAACGAGTAATCAAATCCGTGCGTTATATCAATGCTAACCAGTACATAATAACTATGCATTCTTTTTACCAACCAGTTTTTATAAATAAAAGCATAGTTGTTATTGTAGGGATTAAAGCAGAATGCCTGTTCATAAAGATACACGGCGTTTTATTAGCCCTTAACATTTATGGTGCAATATGGAACACATATTGAAAGGATTTGAAAATTATGACGCAAAAAAGAGAAAAACAAAAGCAGAATATAATGCCGCTTTTACCACTTAGGGGGCTCGTTGTATTTCCACATATGATTCTTCATTTTGATGTTGGTCGTACAAAATCTGTTAAAGCTTTAGAAGAAGCTATGATGAAAGATCAGCTTATTTTTCTTGCTGCTCAGAGCGATCCCGAAGTTGAAGAGCCGGAAAAAGAAAATGTGTACCAGGTGGGTACCATTTCAAAAATTAAGCAGCTTTTAAGGCTTCCGGGTGACACAATCAGAGTGCTGGTAGAGGGCTTGGAACGTGCCCGTATTCTTAAATATGTATCGGAAGAGCCTTACTATCAGGTTGAGGTTAAAAAAGCACCTAACCCGAAAAACCTATCCAGAAAGCCTGAAATTGAGGCTTTATTAAGGCAGGTTGTTAGTTATTTTGAAAAATATGCTAAACTTACAAATCGCATACCTTCGGACACAACCTTTACAGTTACGGCAATGGAAGATTATGCACGACTGTCTGATGTTATTGCCGCTAATATGGCTTTGAAGTTAGAGCAAAAACAGCGCATTATCAGCGAATTTTCGCCTAAAAAAAGGCTTGAAAAGCTGTTGGACATGCTGGTCAAGGAAATAGAAATCCTTGAGGTGGAACAAAATATTAACACCAAGGTTCGCCAACAGATAGATAAAAGTCAAAGAGAGTATTATCTGCGTGAGCAACTTAAGGTAATTCAAAATGAACTGGGAGAAGGCGGTCAATTTAGTGATGAAATCGAGGAGTTTCATGAAAAAATTGAAGAAGCAGATCTTCCAGAATATGCATACAATAAGGCAATAAAGGAATTGGACAGGCTTTCTAAAATGTATTCTTCTTCTGCAGAAAGCTCAGTCATCAGAACCTTTCTTGACTGGATTGTGGAATTACCATGGAATGCAAAGACTGAAGAAAATCTGGATCTTGATAATGCGGAAAAGGTGCTGGACGAAGATCATTATGGGCTCAACAAAGTAAAAGAGCGCATGATCGAATACTTGGCCATACGAAAACTTAAAAACGGTCTTCATGGTCCGATAATATGTTTGGTTGGTCCTCCCGGAGTTGGTAAAACCTCTATTGCCAAATCCATTGCAAAAGCGCTGAACAGGAATTATGTCCGTATGTCATTGGGTGGGGTTAGGGATGAAGCAGAGATCCGGGGCCACAGGCGTACTTATGTGGGAGCCATGCCAGGTCGGGTCATAAACGCAATAAAACTGGCAGGATCTAAAAATCCTCTTATTCTTTTGGATGAAATAGACAAGATGTCCAATGATTTTAGAGGCGATCCGGCTTCTGCAATGCTTGAAGTGCTGGATGGAGAACAGAACAAGGAGTTTAGAGATCACTATCTTGAAATTCCATTTGATCTTTCTGATGTTATGTTTTTAACTACTGCGAACTACAAGGATGCAATCCCCAGACCGCTTCTTGACAGAATGGAGATTATTGATATATCGGGATATGTGGAAGAGGAAAAGGTGCAGATTGCGCTGCGCCATTTAATTCCTAAGCAAATAGAGAATCATGGTCTTGAGAAAAGGCAGATTCATTTTGAAGAAGCCGCAGTCAGGGATATAATAAATTATTACACCCGTGAGGCAGGGGTTAGAAATCTTGAACGCAAGATTTCCGAAGTATGCCGCAAAGCTGCAAAAACAATCGTTATAGGGCAAAAGAAGTCCGTGCGGATTACTCAAAGAAGCCTAAGTAATTATCTCGGGGCTAAGAAATACCTGTATGACAAAGCCAATGAGAGAGATGAGATTGGAATAGCAAGAGGGCTTGCCTGGACACCGGTTGGTGGAGACACATTATCCATTGAGGTAAACCTTATGCCCGGTGAAGGGCAGCTTGAGCTTACAGGGCAGCTTGGAGATGTTATGAAGGAGTCGGCAAAAATCGCAAAGAGCTATGTTCGCTCTATAGCTGAGCTGATAGGAGTTGAAAAGGATTTTCATAAGAAATATGACATGCATATTCACGTTCCTGAAGGAGCAATACCAAAGGATGGACCATCTGCCGGGATTACTTTGGCAACCGCTATGATTTCAGCATTAACTAAAATACCTGTCAGAAAAAATGTGGCAATGACAGGAGAAATTACGCTAAGAGGCAAGGTCCTTCCAATAGGCGGGTTAAAAGAAAAAGTTCTTGCAGCACATAGGGCAGGAATTGATACCATACTGCTTCCTTTTGAAAATAAAAAGGACATTGAGGAAATTCCGGAAAACATCCGAGAGAAATTGAGCTTAGTACCGGTTTCATCTATGGATCAGGTTATAAAAAATGCACTGGTATATTTCCCTGCGATAGACAAGAAACCGCAATCCGGGAAAGATAAAAAGGATTCGCTGCTTTCAGTGCCAAATCTTACGGATGAGGTGGCAGCAACCCTGGAAAACTAAAAGTACGACAGTGTTTACGGATCAACAATACAAAGTTTATGGCAAATTGCTGTGATATGAATAAGCGAAAAGCACGTATTTTAATACATAAATACGTGCTTTTCCCATTACTGCTCACAGGTAACTGACTCAACTTTCCCACAGTATTTTGGGCGCTTGCCTGCACAGCAGGCTACCAACGGCGGTGTGACATCACACCTCAGCATGTCGGTACCAGCGCCTCAAAATACTACTCGCAAGCTGAGGTGGGAAAGTTGAGTAACTGAATAAACACAGGTGTGCAATATCAGGAAACATTAGCGGAATACAGATTGGTGAAGTATAGTCAGGGCAAAGAGAAGCAAGTTGAACAATACAGATCATGCAAATGAAGCATAGTTTCCGTTATTGCATAGCTAGGTCTTAAAGTATAGATAGCGTGAATAGTTACACAGATTGTTCAGGTTTTTTCCATGTGATATAATTAGTTCACACGCAAATAGTGGCTTATACGGTTTAATAATCTACGAGCCAAGTTCAAAAACACTTGTTTTAGTTTACGTAGTGATAAAACTGTTTTGCCATAATAATTTAGAAGATTCTGTGGTATGAGTTTCTGAAGAGAAATAAAATATCATAGTACGACAAAAATATTTACATAATTTTGGAGGTCATATGCTTATAATTAACGGAAAAATTCTCACTATGGCGGTCTCAAAGAAAAATCAAAAAGATAATTCGGTTATTTCTTATGATGATGGGTATATATTCATAGAAAACGGAAAAATAAAAGAAATCGGATCAATGGAAAAATGCCCGTTTAAAGATGATGTTAAAGATAATGTTAAAGATGGTGCTAAGGATGATGTGATAGATGCTCACGGTAGATATGTTATGCCGGGTCTTATAGATGCACACACACATATAGGGATTATGGAGGATTCAGTTGGATTTGAGGGAGACGACCTAAATGAAATGACAGATCCCGTAACACCTCATCTTAGAGCGATTGATGGCATATACCACGGTGATCGTTCCTTCGAGGAAGCTCGGCAGTGGGGCGTTACAACAGTTATAAGCGGTCCCGGTAGCAGCAATGTAGTGTGTGGACAGTTTGCAGCCCTTAAAACCTATGGGCGCTCAGTGGACGAAATGATATTAAAGGCTCCTTGTGCTATGAAAGTAGCTCTTGGCGAAAATCCAAAGACGATATATCATGAAAAAAACCACACCCCAAGCACTCGAATGGCTACAGCGGCCATCTTAAGGGAACAGCTATATAAAGCAAAAGAATATATGGAAGCTTGGGAGGATTACCAAAAGGATAAGGAAGAAAATGATAAACCGGAGTTTGACATTAAGCTTGAGGCTCTTATCCCGGCTTTAAAGCGGGAATTAATTGTAAAGATACATGCACACAGGGCAGATGACATTTTAACAGCGCTTCGCATAGCAAAGGAGTTTAACCTGGATATTACTATAGAACACTGCACTGAAGGTTATCTTATTGCAGACATTTTAAAAGAAAGTAACGTAAGGGTTATTTTAGGTCCATTACTTACCGACAGGTCAAAGATTGAGCTAAGAAACCAGAATATTAAGGCGCCGGGAATTCTTTCGAAATTAGGTATCCCGGTTGCAATAATGACCGACCATCCCTGTGTTCCCAATCAACACCTGCTTTTATGTGCTGCAATTGCTGTCAGGGAAGGAATGACTGAGATTGATGCGCTTAAGGCTGTAACAATAAATGCAGCTAAGGCCGGCGGCATAGAAAACAGAGTAGGAAGCCTTGAGGTTGGGAAAGATGCTGATGTTGTGATTTTCAGCGGGCATCCTTTTGATTATAAAACAAAGGCGGATATTACAATTATAAACGGCAAAGCGGTATATCACAGGGAAGATGAATAGAATAGTATTAAGAATACATACAACAAAAAAGTATGCAAAGTTTGGAGGAAGCCTATGAACCCAATAGTTAAGCTTTACCAAAAAAAAATAGGTGATGCTTTTACGGAATTAAGTAAATATGCAAGACCCGGGGGAATTGTTTTTTTAGGAGATTCAATAACCGAATTTTTCAGGGTAAATGAGTTTTTTCCCGGTGCGTATGTTATTAACAGGGGGATTGGAAGCGATACTACCGAGGGTGTGTTGGGTAGGCTTTCTGAGAGCGTATACGAATTATCTCCATCCAAGGTGTTTATTCTCATAGGTACAAATGACATTGCCGAGAAGAAGTCGGAGCAAAACATCATAGGGAACATGTGGGAAATAATCACACAAATTCAGGAGAATTGCCCGGGTACTCAGATTTATCTTGAGTCGATCTGCCCTGTGTCCTCAGAAAAGAATAAGAAAATTAAAAGAGGCTATTTAGGAGCAAGAAATAATGAAATAATATGCAGTATTAATGAAAAGCTGAAAATTATGGCGAATGAAAAGGGTATTACTTATATAGATCTGTACAGTTATCTTATAAATGAGGAAGGGAATATCTGCCTGGATTATACAGTAGAGGGTCTTCACCTTACCATATGCGGCTATCACAAGGTCGCCGAGATATTAATGCCGTATGTAATGGGTGAAAGCCAAACAACCAACAAAATATGATGATTTAGTAACTTGTGAGTTCCTATATTGGGGTGTGGGTGAAGCCCACTTAGGAACTCAACATATATAAACACAAATTGATGCACGCGCCACTTTTGGTATAACACTGAACAGGTATATGTGCAATATAAATTGAAAAAGAAACGATGGACAAATATCACTAAGCATAAGTAAGTTCTTTTTTAATTTATATAATAGGGATTGATTCGCACAAAAACGGAGCAGCTTTTTCCGTTACTATAAATTATTTTACAATGGAGGTTTTATAATGAAATCATTAAAAGGAACAAGAACAGCAGTAAACTTAATGCAAGCATTTGCTGGAGAATCCCAGGCAAGAGGCCGGTATAATATGTATGCATCTGTGGCAGATAAAGAAGGATTCAAGCAAATTAGAAACATTTTTAATGAGACAGCCGATAATGAAAAGGAACATGCTAAAAGGTTCTATAACTTCCTTTTGGAAGGCTTTGGGGATGAGCTTCCTACTGTAATTGATATTACAGCCGGGTTCCCGGTCGCAAAAGGCAGCACATTAGACAATTTGAAGGCAGCAGCAGGCGGGGAACATGAAGAATGGCATGATCTATATCCGAAGTTTGCACAAGTGGCTGACGAAGAAGGATTCCCTGAAATTGCAGAGGCCTTCAGGAAAATAGCTTCGGCAGAACAAAGGCATGAAACAAGATATAACAAACTGGCCGAAAACATATCGAATGGCAAAGTGTTTAAAAAGGATGATGAGATTTCATGGAAATGCGGAAATTGCGGATATGTCCATGAAGGATCGGAAGCACCGAAAATATGCCCTGCATGCGTTCATCCACAATCGCATTTTGAAGTATTTGTTGAAGCATATTAGAAAAATTCCGGGAACCATGTGTATGGTTCCCTTTCTTGTTTTTATTAACCGTCTGTTTTTATATTTGTATAATGATAAAATAGGTATTTGGTTATTCCTATCCCACTTCTAAAAAATACGGAATAAACCACCCCTCAATTTCTCCGCACCTTATCTTGTAGACCCTGCCTCCAACACTTTTTTCACTTGCGGTATCTAGTATTTCTACCGTATCTCCTGCTCTAATTTCAGCGAAAGGCGTATCCATATATCTATCTACTTTGTATGTATCATAGATTCCACAGGAATCACGCTCTGGATCAGTTGGTATTACAAACCTATATTCTTTATTTATAAAATCTTTTTTATCAATCGCAATATTTATCAATTTATGGTTTTCATCTAATATATAATATCCCCTTATAATAGAGGGTTCGAAAAAAAACTCTATACCTTGATTAGATACTATTTGCGATTTTTCGTTGATGGTATAGTAATCATTATGGATTCTCCCTATTTCTATGATTTCTTTACCGTTATATATATAAAATATACTTTTAGGGTTTACTGGACCGTATTCAAAGACATCAATTTCCTGATATTGATCTGACGGATCAATATCAATAATATGAATATCAGTTGATGGAGATTCAAGCCTTAAGTCTATTTTTACATCATTAATTTTAAGCTCCGCATCCAGCCATGATGCTCTTGTTATATCAACTGTAAATTCGATATTATCAATAACACCATCACCGTTTAAGTCTTCATTCCATGTGTTTGTAACTTTCTCAAGCTCTTTTACCTCACCTATTATATTTTCATGTAGAATTTTTACCTGTGTTTGCGCCTGTTCAGCGTCTTCTGTTTTCTTGCTTTCCTGCTGCGGATCTTTCAAACATCCCGTAAATATTATTCCATTAATAACAATTAAGCTCAAACATGTTATAATTAATTTTTTCAAAGTATCAACCTCCAAAATTTCATCAGCCTTCTTCCGAAGGCTGGATAACCATATTGTGATTGCATCAGGTTGCAGCGGGCTACCACTTCCTGCAGTTAAACCTGCAGGAAAAAGTCGTTTCACGACTTTCTTGGGAGCAATCATAACATGTGTTTAAATATAAATCTGTTTTTTATTCGGTGCAAATTCATTCTATATAGAATAATTTGCACCGAATAAGCTGTGTTTACCAATCAACCATAGTAAATGGCATATAATTACTGTCTGCTAAGTCGGTATGGCTTTTCCATGTTAATTGAGTTTTTGGTTTTTTTTGCTCATATATATATACACCTCCAGGGTAGATAGCGTTTCCAACAATTGCAACATGCCCAAATAATTTTGGGACACCATTAACTGTTTTCCAATAATTATACACTAACCCGTCAGAACGCTCTAACAATAAATATGCAGCCAGTAAATCATTATTATTAATATCATCGCTAATTACATATGAGCCTACCTTTTCAAATGTAGTGCCAGCTATAATTGCGTTTTCAAAACCATCAGTATTCATTCTGTTTTGATTGTATGCTATACTCGCATATCCAGAACAATCATTTCCGTATCGGGGATAATCATCTGTTCCATTATAGGCAGGTGTGTAAAAATTACTCATTGTCATCGCTTGTGAAAATCCACCTACAAAATAATTAGAAAGACCAGTAGTTAGTGATCCATCCCCATCGCACTGTGGGCCTTGTGAGTATGGTAATCCCATTACATAAACATTCGCAGGAAACACACCCGTACCCCATTGAGGAAGATCTTGGGTAGGTGTCCAGCCCCAATTAAACATTATGCTACAACGATCCCGCACATCATCGCGGGTTAATTGCCCAGAAGCGAGAAGTGTGTGGGAATTATTACCGGCAACAGATCTGATGCTATTGATTCTTTTCTCTTGTCTTACAATTAAATCTTTAGCATTATCATCATATTCATCACTTAAAACAGTAACAGGAATTATTTTTTTATAATCTTTGAAGTCACATACAATTTCAGTTTTTCCTTTACCCTGTGCAGTAACCCAGCCGTTTTCACCGACTGTTGCAATATCAGAATTATTAGACTCCCATTCAACAACATGATTTATTTTTATTTTTTCACTTGTTAATGGTTCGGCAAAGATTTGTATATACTTGGAATGACCTTTGTTTGTAAAGACTATCTCCTCTACCGTTGAATAGTATTCTTTTGGCTGTGAATCGATAACCTTAACAATTACGCTTTTCCTATAATCACCATATGTATAACTTATTGTTGTTTCACCCGGGTTAACAGCGTACAACCCTTTTTCAGTAGCTTTAACTATATTGGGGTTGCTTGATACTATTTTAGTTTTAGATCTCACATTCTCTTCAAGACTTACACTGGTATCAAAGACTGCTATACCAAAAGGAATGCCATCAATATCATTATACAGAAATTTTTCTAACACCAATTTACCGTTTTTTAGTGCTTTATCACTCGATATAATTATCCTACCGGATTTTGACTGATTGCCTATGCTTGTAACAGTAGTAGCAGCCAAGATGAAACAAATAAGAACTAAAACGAAACTCTTTCTTTGCATAATTAACATCCTTTCAATGAAATATTTACAAATTACACAAAAAGGAGTATACTTTAGCCATGGTAGCCTCTTTGAGGATTTGCATTTTATGGTTAAAGGTTTGGTATAGTGACATTTTGCATGGATAGCACTTTACCAGACCTTTTCCAGCTAACTTTTGTCGCTTCTTACGTGAACATCACAACGATAACAATTAATACCACATTTATACTGCTATATTATACAAGATATAGTAGTATGTCAAGGTGTTTTGTATAAATGACCCTTTTTCGTGTATAAAAAGTTTTTTTGACCGTTTATACATAAAAATGCACACTTTATGCAAAAAAACTAATATATTTATAAGGGGGAAGGGGAAATATCAATATTAAAGTATTAACACCATGAATTAGTGATCAAAATGAAAGCACTCATTCACCCATACCTTATATTTTTAATTCCGTCATATATGCTTTCTTTAAAGAAAAAAAATAAAAGTATAACCGGTGCAATATATAACCGAGCCTGCAAAGGCAATATCAGGGCTGGAACCATACCTTATTTCGATAAGAACACCTGAAATAAGGTCTTTTTTTACAGACACACAATCAAGTCAAGAATAATTAAATAAAATTGGTTATTCTTGACTTGATTATCAAATAGCATTATAATAGAGACATCCAAACATTAGGAAAACTCGTGATAGAAAAACAGAGTACTCATAGTACTCGAACAGATGTAATTCTTTGTTGGAGTATATTGGAGGGATATCAGAATGAAACGTAAAATAACAAAAAACCTGATCGCTTGGAAAAATCAATCCAAAGACCGTATGCCACTATTGGTTTACGGAGCAAGACAGGTCGGTAAGACCCACATCCTACGTGAGTTCGGAGAGCAGTTCTATAAAAATATTGCTTATGTAAACTTCGAGACCAATCAGACAGTCAGCTCTTATTTTTCTGAAAACATTGAGCCGGAACACATTATACGTTTTCTGGAAACCGAGGTTCGTGAGCGAATTATCCCCGGTGAAACGTTGATTATATTTGATGAAATTCAAACCTGTGAGCGTGCATTGACCTCACTTAAATATTTTAATGAGAAAACACCGGAATATCATATAGTCTGTGCAGGAAGTCTTTTGGGTGTAGCCATTAACCGTGAGCAGTATTCATTCCCTGTTGGTAACATAGATTCTATGACTCTGTTTCCGATGGATTTTGAAGAATTTTTATGGGCTTTGGATGACGAAAAGCTGTGCGAAGAAATAAAGCGAGCATTTGAATCCAATGAGGCATTGCCACATGCTTTACATGAAAAAGCATTAGATTTGTTTAAGCTTTATCTGATAATCGGAGGGATGCCGAGGGCGGTTCTCACCTATGTGGAGAGCGGCAGCCTGCTCACCGTACCAGATGTACAGAACAAAATTATCAATGATTATATCGCTGATATGGCGAAATATGCATCAAATGCAGAGAGTGTTAAAATACGCGCTGCATTTAATTCCATTCCCGTTCAACTTGCCAAAGAGAATAAAAAGTTTCAATACAAGTTGGCACAGCGTGGTGGAACCGCGACTATTTTCGGCTCAGCAATTGACTGGCTCAGTTTTGCTGGAGTAGTGCTTAAATGTGGGCGAATCACACAAGGGTACATGCCGATTTCTGTATATAGTGATCTCTCCAGCTTCAAATTATACATGGGCGATGTCGGATTGTTGACCATGAAAAGCGGGATTTCCCAGCAAACAATTTTAGCGACGGGTGAAATAGACAACACATTTCTTGGCGCATTAACCGAAAATTACGTGGCACAGGCTTTCGCTGCCAGGAATCATGGACTTTATTATTGGACGACTGAGGGTAAAGCGGAGTTGGATTTTGTTTTACAAAAAGATAATGATATTATCGCCGTTGAGGTAAAAGCCGGAATACGAACAAAGTCAAAAAGCCTCACTATATTTACGCAAAAATATGAACCGGCCTATTCCATTCGTATTTCAAGAAAAAACTTTGGATTCGAAAATAATATCAAATCGATTCCTCTATATGCCGTATTTTGCATATGAAACAACCATTCATCCATATCTTATATTTTTAATTCCATCGTATATGCTTTCTTTAAAGAAAAAATATAAAAGTATAACCGGTGCAATATATATAACCGAGCCTGCAAAGGCTATATCAGGGCTGGAGCCATAAAGACTGTTCAACACTACTGACAGTGGATATTTTAATTGGTCATTTAGAAGCACCAAGGGCTGCTCCACCATATTCCAGGTTTCTGCGAATGTCATTATGACGACTGCGGTAATTCCTGCTTTAGAGTTTGGAATGACCGAAATTCTCATGACATCAAGAACAGAGCCGCTTTCAAGGAGCACAGCCTCAATTGATTCGTTCGGTATAGTTTTAATGAACTGCCTCATAAGAAAAATTCCAAAAGGTGCGAAAATACCGGGCAGGATGATCGCAGAATCTGTGTAAAGTATCCCAAACATTTTAGCAAGAATGAAATTCGGCAAAAGTGTTACCTGAAATGGCATCATCATAACAACAAGGATTACAAAGAACAACAAGTCCCTGCCCTTAAAGCGGATTTTTGCAAACACAAAGGCAGTAGGCAACGCTATTAAAAGATGCAAAAAGGTTATTACTGTGCTGTACTTTACAGAATTCCAAAATAGGGCAAGGTAATCGGATTTTTCGATTAAAAGTATATAATATTGCTCTATTGACAGTGGCTCGGGTATTAATCTTATTTGTTCGTTGTTGCCGCTAAAATAAAACTTGCTGACTTCATTTACAGTCATAAATGAATCAAAAAGCGTTAAAACAACCGGAAATACAAAAGCGGCGCATAGCATAAAAACAATGAGCAAAGCGGCCGTTTTTTTTATGTTATTCGGTGTACTTTCTTTTATCATGACCATACCCCTTTTGAAAACTTGTTTTCAGCCTTATATAATACAAATACTATTAATAAAATGAAAACTGCGAATATTATTGAACAGGTTGTTATCCTTTCGTAGTTCAGTTTTATAAAATGGTTATTCATATAATGCTGTATAAAATAAACCGAATTTTGCGGATACTGGCCGTAAAGAAGATAGGTTTCCTTAAATACCTTAAAGGAATTTACAATCGATATTACCAATACAAAAAAGGTTGTCGGGAGAAGCTGAGGCCACGTTATGTATGTATGTTTTTGAACTATATTAGCGCCATCCAGGTCGGAAGCTTCATACTGCTCTTGCGGTATCTGCATAAGTCCGGCGGTTAGCAAAATAATATTATACCCTAAATTCTTCCATATGAAAAACAGGATTACTGGAATCTTAAAAAACTCACTATTGTCGATAACTTTTATACCCAGAAGCTGTGTAACAAGATAACTGTTTTCACCAAACAGAATCTGCCAGACCAGCACAATGGATGCTGATGGAAGAAGTAGGGGGAATATAAGGGACATTCTAATAAGCTCAAATTTATTGATAAAATGCACAAACAAAAATGACAACAGCAAGGAAGATGCCATTAAAAAGGGAACGGAAGTAATGGTAAACATAAAGGTGTTTTTTAATGCAAGCAGGAAAAATTCATTTTTAAAGAGCTGTATGTAATTATTCAGTCCGACAAATTTTTTGGAGAATACGTTCTCTATCAGTGAATAATATAAGCTGATTATAAAAGGGAGCACATAGAAAAGGAGTAAACCGCTCATCCCCGGGATAACCAGCAGCAAATATTTTTTTCTTAAGATGTTCAGTTTTAATGCACCTCCATTTTTTTCGATTGATCTTTTGTTAAAAAGTAAATAGAAATAATGGATATCAAGCCGGAGCACGCTAAAAGCAAGCCCGCATAACCTGTTTGATTGCTCAGTGTGTCACTAATTTTAGTACTATTATTTCTTTCTATATAATGAGCTGATAGCTTTTCATATATCTCACCAAAATTAATAAGCCTTTTTGGTATCAGTACAGGGTCAATATATAGCTGAATGTGCATCAGCTTGTATAATATTAATGAGGCGGAAATAAAAATGAGCGGGTAAGCCAATAATTTCAAAATTTCAATATAGTACAGCTTAATAAATTCCCGGGGGTACACACTTTCAAGACGATTCCTGATTATTCCTACCTGATTTTTTAATTTTGCTTTTATCAGTTTTATCCCATATGCTATAAAAATAATATAGACAACAAGAAAACTCAGGTTTTTTATGTTCAACTGTCTTTTTGTTTCCTGGTCTATGCTTTGCATATCACAACTAACTATCTGGTCAACTCCCGTTTCAAGCTGATCTAAAAACATTTCAGCAATATTGTCTTTTGTCCTGATTAATATTCTTGCCGGTGTATTATTTTGTATGTTCATTGTGGTATAGGGTATAAATATAATATCCTCCTCCATTGCCGACATATTTTCCGATATGGATTTTCTTTCTTTATAAACACCAATAACCTTGAATTCCTTGTTTCTGATATTTAGCGGCATTCCGGTGCATTGCACACCGGAGAAAAGCTTTATTGCTGTTTTTTCACTGATGACGGCATATGGTTTTTTGCCTTTCAAATCATTTTCAAGTATCCATCTTCCGGTATAAAGCTCAATGCCTTTCATATCCATATATTTCTCATCAACACCGTATATGTTTATGCTTAAAGTCTTATTGTTAACACGGCTGACACTTTGCATAAGGTATATGGTCATGCTGTCAATAAGCGCATTTTTATCAGCGAAAATGTTAAGGTTTTCAATGTCCGGTTTTTCAATACCCTTTGCCGGTGCAAATATAACCATGTCTTTTCCACGTTCCAGCAATGACTCAATATGTAAGCTGAAGAAAACGGACAATATTAAAGCAGCCAAAGAAATCTTTTTTACCATCTTATTGCACATCCCGTCCATCAAGCAGTTTTACAGCCATACCATCTTCAAGGCTTCTATCCCAACCTGTCACAATAATATCATTAGGGGTGATATCCTTACCCGCGAAAATATATTCGTCATTGCTGTCTCTTATACGAATTTCCCTTTTTTCCACATAATATTCTTTTCCAAAAAAGGTCTTCTTTTCTTTAAGCAAATAAACAAATGGGGAGGACGCCTGTACCAAAGCAGAGCAGGGTATTAAATACTGTTTTTCAGATGAACCCTGCTTTATTGTAATGGCAATTATTTTATCAAGATTTACCGAGGTGTTCTTTGGCTTAATAATCATATGCCAATCGTTTTCTTTAATAATTCTATAAATAACCCCGGTTAATTCTCCTTCTTCAAGTTGAATGTTTACTTCCATTCCCTTTTTTAAGACCTTTCCTTTCTCCCTGTCAAGCATTACCTTTAATCCCTGTTCTGAGTTTATGTCCTCTATGTATCCAAATGCATTGATACCTCTGTATTCATCATTTAAGTTAGCTTTTAAGTCCTTAACAGTGCCGGACACAGGGGATGTAAGCTGGAAGTCCTCCTTGAATTTTTCAAGAGCTTCAAGCTCATTGCCAACCTCTCTTATCCTTTCAGCCAACAAGTATATTGATTGATGGTTGATGATCCCCTTGCTTTTCATAAAGTTGATTTGTGTTTTTTTATTTTCAAGCTCATATTTATATGCCGTTAATTTGTTGTTTACAACCATATCAAGCTTTTGCTCATAAATGGGTATTTCCTCTTTGAGATTTTTCTCCTTTGCCTGCTCTGCTTTAAGCGTTGATGAAGAAATTAAACCTGCAGTATATAATTCGATATTAAAGGCAGCCATTTCCTTTTGGTATTCGTAATCTGCTTTTAGCCGGGAGATATTCGCCTGCATATCATATAAATCAACCTCTTTTGTGAAATCACCAGCCTCTATCAAGCTTATTTTAACTTGCAAATCATCAGCTTCATATGACAGCTTTTCAAGAGCGGAGTTAAAGTCATTTTCCAGGGATGAATGCTGAACCTTCAGATTTTCCAGTTCAGTTTTTCGAGCCTTGATCTCGGCTTGATATTCATATGTATTAAAGGTAATTAGCGGATCTCCCTTTTTCACGAAATCGTCATTATCAAAGTGGATCTGTTTAATATACAAAGGACGGCTCAGCTTCTCGTCAATTGATATGGCTTGTTTATCAAAAATATACTTCTCAACATTATCGGAAGGAATAGAGTATTCATCAATCATGCTATCCCATACGGCTTTCGCTGCCACTACTTTTGGAAGCATAAGATAATGAATGGTTCTGGAGCTGAATGTAAAAAACAGTAGTAATGATAGAAATATCACAGCTATTTTTTTAGTTATTTTCAAATTCATTTTTCCACCTGCCACAATCAAATAATTAATACGGTATGCCGGGATAAAGAGTGATATTACTTATGTGCAATAAGACAATGCATGCTTTATATGTTGGTAATGAATGAAAGTATGTTTACATATCCATGATATACCAACTATTTACACTATGCAATACCCTTATTCCTCAACAATTTGCTTCATCTTATTATAAACAGCCTCAGCAGCCTCGTCAGATGAAATACGTCCTTCGAAATACCCTAATATATAATCTGTAATGTCTCTATAAGTTTTAATAGTCTCATTTCTATAGGAATTTTTTATCATGTAACTGTAAACATTGTAATTCCAATCGTCAGTTATGAAATTCTTATATATGCTTCCCTCATAGACAGCTTTATCCTTATATAGAATTGGTATTTGTATAATCAAGTTCTCTGATTGAGCTTCTTTTGATATACATTTACCAAGGAACTCCGCTGCAAGCTGTTTGTTCTTGGAAGCATTATTCATACAGAAATATTTCACCCTAAACGGATATATTCGTTTATCATCAAAAACAGGAGCGGGTATTATTTTGCAGTTGTCTAAACTACCGTCATTTTGGGGTACATATGCAAAATTAAGCAATAGGTTTTCTTGCTTTTCAAAACTTCTTTCCTTATTCAGAATAATACCTTTCTCATATATCTTATCTACAAAATTCAGTTCATTTTCAATATCCGCCTTTGTATAGTTGAAAGCTTCTTTTGTTAAATCCATCTTAATACAATTAGAGACTGAATATATATCAAACCAAAAACCGAACTTATTCTCCTGCATCATAAAATGTGTACCATTAGCGGTTATATCCCCTGCGTATTTTTCAAAATCGCTCCAAGTCCAGTCGTATGCGGGCATTTCCAGCTTAAGCTTTTCAAGCATTTCAGTATTGAGTTGATATACTGTTTCGCTGTTATGTATCCCCACTGGTACCCCAAATAAAGCTTCGTTATACGAGCACAGTTTTTCAATACCTTCAAACATGTCATCGAATTTCTTAGAAACTACAGGATAATTATTCAAATCCTCGTAGACCCCTTTTTTTATATAATAGGAAGGTATATCACTATAAGTTGTAAGCAGATATATGTCAAAGCTGCTGTCGCCTGACATCAGCATCGAATTTAATTTTGTCGTGTATTCTTGCAAATTGATATTTATAAACTCTACAACTGTATAGTTATTTTTTGCGCCAAATTCATAAGCTACACTGCGGAAATAAGCTTCGGGTGCAAAATCGTTACATAAGACAGTAATGTTTTTTGAACTGCTTAGACCATTTAAATCCAAAGAAACAATTCTTTTTTGTTCCCTGTCGATATAGTAAGATATGTTATTTCTATAACATGCGGCATAGATTTTGGGGATTGTAGCGGATGTGTACGTTTCAATTATTTTCTTTTCTTTTAAGGAAGTAACGTATATATTTCCTTGGGAAATTAGATATAGGAAGTCTTTGCCGCTGTTATAATGAGGATACCGGGAATCAGACAATTTAGGAATGTGGAGCTCGTCGCTTTTTTCGCCATTACTGATATTGTAAGTCATCATATGCCCGCTGCAGCAATCCTGCTTAAGGAAAACAAGCAGCGTGTTTTCCCCATATCCGACAAAATTTTGAATATGGCCTACATCAATTTTTTTGAATTCTCCATCCCCCAGATTACATTCAGCCAGATATTTATCATATTTATTATCGCCAATGTGGTACATTATAAAAAGTTTTCCATCTATATATATCATTTTTTCAATGCTTTTTCCCGCTGATAATAAATCATATTTCTTTATTAGAGTACCGTCAACGCTGTACTCTTCAAGTTCATGCCTATAGTTACAGACAAAAAAGCCACCATTATACGCAGTCAATAATTTGTAAAGGTTTTGCTTATCGTTTACGATTTGCTTTTTTTCATTTCCCTCACTGTCGAGTATGTATATTCTATCCTCATCAGTCAAATAAATATCCCCATTTTCACCGACAGCAATCTGAGCTCGTTCGATATCTTTTATGAATGAGATGTCAATATTAATGCTTTCATTGTCGGATGAATGTGTGTTATCGACATTTTCAACAGAACCGCCGCATGAGGTTAAAAGAAGCATTAAAGCTAACATAAAAAGGCTAAAGTATTTCATTTTCGTTTTCATCTGTTTTCTTCTCCTTTTTTAAATTATGGTTATCACCCAGAAAGTCACAAAGTGACTTTCTGATGAAGTTTAAGACTTCTTAAATTTCATCAGCCTTCTTCCGAAGGCTGGATAACCATATTGTGATTGCACTAGGTTGCAGCGAGCTGCAACTTCCTGCAGTTAAACCTGCAGGAAAAAGTCGTTTCACGACTTTCTGGGGAGCAATCATATTATCTGATAAAAAAACTTTAAGATATATGTTTTCTGGCATTATTCAGCGATGATACCAGTATTTTAACATTCGCTGTAAGGAATTACAAGTTGCAATTAGCAGGGTGTATGGCAACACAAGCATAATAAAGCTTGTGTTGCTTTAATATTTTAGCAAGGTTACCGACGCTAGTTTATTTGAGTATAGATATTTTTTATAGCTCCTTAATACGCACCACTACTATTCCTCAACGACTTGCTTCATCTTACTGTAAATAGCCTCCGCAGCCTCATCAGATGAAATCCGTCCTTCGAAATATCCTACTACATAATCTCTAATGTCTAAGTAAAACCCATATGACTCATTTCTGTAAGAATTTTTTATCATATAGCTATAGACATTGTAATTCCAAT
>ENA-UOOR01001840-UOOR01001840.1-fermentation-metagenome-genome-assembly--contig:-NODE-1840-length-23529-cov-14.469370_pt1 | contig 23529 bp, 22 predicted proteins | sample MGYA00245780_ERZ724029 | MGnify/ENA primary metagenome ERZ724029 (study PRJEB28704, sample SAMN03018315) | fermentation metagenome | biome: anthropogenic terrestrial biome; feature: soil... | reverse complement strand
GCTTCCCAAGCAAATATTGGGGGTTCGATTCCCCTCGCTTGCTCCATATTGAATGAATAGGTTTGATACAACGTCAAACATCAAATATTTGCTGGCGGATAGGGAGATTTTTCCTTTCCGCCAGTTTTCGTAAGATCAGTAATAGTCAATTTTTAGACTATTTATTGGTCTTTTTTTCTTTTAATTAACTACTTTTGAACGATTACTCAACAATTGAACGATTAGGGCTAGTTTTGAACGATTATACAACTTTTGAACGATTTGAGAAAAATATGATTTAAATCAACAGTTTATTTAATAAATTATGGACGATTTGATAAAAAAGTGCTATACTAATTACAAGACGGTTATAAGCAAAAAGGTGAATATTATGAACTATAAGAAATTAGTAAAAGAGATAAGAGAAAAGCTGATTATCACTCAAGAAGAGTTAGCAGCTCTTTTAGGCGTTTCCTTTGCATCAATTAATAGATGGGAAACGGGAAAACATGAACCCACAACTAAGATCAAAAGAAAAATTGTTGAATTATGTAAAGCCAATGGAATAGATATGGAGGGGCAAAACAAATGACTAAACAGAAGAAAAGCGTAACTAAGAAAAAAATAACACTAAAAAACTTCAAAGATCATATCTTGGAATTGCTTAGTGAATCAGATAACAAAGGCATTACTCTAGTATCGACAGATCTATTGTCTGAAGTTGAAAACAAGCATGATAATGAATCAGATATTTCTTTAGCTTATACGGCTATAAAGGATACTCTAAAAAAATATAAAGGTTCAGTAATTGATGAAGAAGAATCAACTGGAGATATAGAAGCACTTATCTTTAATCAATTAAAAAAAGAAAAAAGAACAGGTTTAGAAGCTATACTTTGGAAATGTGCTAATATACTAAGAACAAAAGAAAAATCAGATAATAGAAAAGCTGTTATGGGCCTTGTTTTTTTAAAGTTTGTGGGCGATAAGTTTACCATGCGTCAAGAAGAAATAAAACAAATGCCTGATTATGATGAAATGTATCTTGAAATGCCACAGTTTTATTTAAGTCAAAATGTTTTTTTTCTTAATGAAACCTCTAGATGGGATTATATTGTTAATAATGCATCTCAAAGCAATATTGCTACAATTATTGATCAAGCAATGAAGGACATCGAAGATGCTAATCCAACTTTAAAAGGTGCTTTAGATTTAAATTTTTATGCACCACTTAATCTTGAGACAAGCAAATTAAAATCTCTGATTGACGAGATAAACAAGATATCAGAGAATAATTTCCATGATAAGGATTTAATCGGAAGGGTTTATGAATATTTTCTATCTATTTTCTCTATTTATGAAGGCAAAGCAGGAGAGTACTACACCCCAAAGCCAATTGTTGAATTATTAACTGAGCTCATAGAACCTTATAGTGGTAGAATTTATGACCCTTGTTGTGGTAGCGGTGGAATGTTTGTACAGTCATATAAATTTTTAGATGCTCATCATAAGGATAAAGCTAAACTATTCGTTTTTGGGCAAGAAGAAAATTCAACCACATATAAACTTGCTAAAATGAATCTTGCTATTAGGGGTATTCCAAATGATTTAGGTAGTAAAGCAATATCAACTTTTACAGAAGATTTGCATAAAGATAAAAAGATGAACTACATCATTGCCAATCCACCATTCAACTTAAAAGAATGGTATTCTACAGCAGGTGAAAATTGTAAATTCACACTTGGGGGAGAATTGATTACTCCACCAGAAAGCAACGCTAACTATGCATGGATTTTACATATGATTAATAAACTTGATGTCAATAATGGCATTGCAGGATTTTTATTGGCAAATGGTGCACTAAGTGCTGAACAAGCTATAAGACAAAAATTGATTGAAGAAGATAAAGTTGAAGCAATTATGATTCTTCCAAGAGAAATGTTTTATTCAACAGATATATCTGTAACAGTATGGATTGTTAATAATAATAAAAAAGCAAGAACACTTAATGGTAGACAACTAAGAGATAGAACTGGGGAAGTTCTTTTTGTCGACCTAAGAACTTGGAATGAAAATAAATTTGAAAAGAAATTTGTTACTTTTGATGAAACACAAATTCAAAGAGTTAAAGAAATCTATAACAATTGGCAAGATGTCGACAGATCAAAATATAATGATGTACCTGAGTTATGTAAATCAGTAACAAAAGAAGAACTTGCAAATAAGGATTATTCACTAGTACCATCTAAATATATTGAGTTTGTAGATAAAGATTTAGACATCGACTATGAAAAAGAAATGGCTCGTATTCAAAACGAAATGAAAGATTTATTGGAAGAAGAAAAGAAGACACAACAGATGTTGAAAGATGCATTTAAAGGTATTGGATATGGCATTGAGTAGACTAGGTGACTACATTACTGTAATCGATATTAGGAATTCTGATCAAAAAATTAAAACTGTTTTTGGTTTAAACAACAAAAAAGAATTTATGCCTACAGTAGCGACAATTGATGAGAATAGCGACATAAGCAAGTATAAACTTGTAGAAAAAGGAATGTTTGTCTTTAGTGGAATGCAAACCGGTAGAGACCAAAATATTCGAATAGGGTATTCAGATTACGATTTCACATTTGTTATTTCTCCAGCGTATACAACTTTCAAGGTCACCAATATAATTCCAACCTACTTTTTTATGATTTTTAAATCAACTGAAATGGATCGATATGGAGCATTTTTGAGTGACTCTTCAGTTAGGTCAAATCTTGATTGGGATGTTTTCTGTAATATAGAACTAGATATACCACCCATTGAGGTTCAACAAAAAGTTGTTGATGTTTATCTTGCTATGGTTGCAAATCAAAAAGTCTATGAAAAAGGGTTGGATGATCTCAAATTAACTTGTGATGCTTATATTGAAAATCTACGTAAAAAATATGAATTACATAACCTTGCAGATTTCTTAGAGGAAACAAAAGAAATAAACACCGATAACAAAGTTCTATTTGAAAGAGGTCTAAATAAACTTAAAGGATTTGTCAAACCTAGTGCTATGTCAAATAATGTAGATTTATCAAAAAGAAAAATTGTTAGGCATAATCACTTTGTTTATCCCTCACCTCACTTTGGAGAACAAGGAACAATTGGTTTATATAAAGAGGATGCTTGTATTATGTCACAAATGTATACTACCTTCCGTGTGATAGATAATAGACTGAATCCGGATTATTTATATCTATGGTTTAAGCGAAATGAGTTCATGCGATATGCGTTTTTTGCGGCATCAGATAGTGTTAGAGATACATTTGACTTTAATAAGTTATGTGATTACCAAATACCAATTCCAAGTATTAATATTCAAAAGGATATAGTGGAAGTTTATGAAGCTTACGAAATGCGAAAAAGAATTAATGAAAATCTCAAAAAGCAGATTAATGTAATCTGTCCAGTACTAATAAAAGGTAGTATTGATTTAACTCGATAAAAAATGCTGTAACATTTTATTTTTAAGGGGGATTTATAATGTCCAATTTCACTGAAAACATACTTGAACAAGCCATAATCGACTTGTTTATCAAACAAGGATATGAATATTCTTTTGGTCCCGATTTACACAGAAGAACCAAAGACATTCTTTTTCTTGACGATCTAAAATCATATTTAAAAAACAAATATAATAACTCCTTAACTGATAATGAAGTTCAAAAAATTATTAATGAGATATCTTTTGTTTCTGCCAACCCTTTATTTGACGGGAATAGAGAAATATTCAATAAGATTAATAATGGTTTTAGTATATATAGAGATGATTCAACTTTACCAAATCAATTTATTGAACTGATAGATTTTAAGGTTTTTACTAATAATAAATTTAGAATAATTAACCAATATGAAATCGAAGATTTGGAAGTTAGGATTCCAGATATTTTAGTATTTATTAATGGTATACCTGTTTCTATTGTTGAAATTAAAACTGCAAAAAATGAATCTGTCACTATATATGATGCATGGGAACAAATACACCTAAGATACAAAAGAGGAATACCCGAAGCATTGAAATATACATTTGTATCGATGATAACTGATGGTGTTAACACAAAACTTGGGACTATTTTCACACCTTATGAGTTTTATTATGCTTGGAAAAAAGAAGAAGACATTTCTGTTGAACAAGAAGGAATAAAATCATTAGTTTCTGCTGTTAATGGTTTTTATAGAAAACACCGATTTATCGAAATACTACATGATTTTATTACCTATCCTGATAAAGGAACAGAACAACAATATCCCATTATTTGTAGATATCCACAATATTTTGCCACTAAGAAATTGTTAGATAGCATTAGATTAAATATGAAACCACAAGGTGATGGAAAAGGCGGTACTTATTTTGCTGCTACTGGTAGTGGAAAAACATATACAATGCTTTTTCTAGCACGCAAACTTGTTAAAACAAATAGTGAGGAATTCAAAAATCCTACTGTTGTTATCATTGTCGATAGAGAAGACCTTGATAATCAAACAACTGAAAGATTTGCATCATCTAAAAAATACTTAAATGATAGTGAAAATGTTAGATCTATTGATAGTCGAACCGACTTAAAAGAAACACTTTCAGCAACTCAAAGTGGTGGTGTTTTTATCACGACTGTTCAAAAATTTGCAGAAGATACTGGAATATTATCAGAAAGAACAAACATCATATGTATTTCAGATGAGGCTCATCGCTCGCAAATTAATTTAGGGCCAAAAGTTAAAGTAACTGTATCTAGTGATAATAATATTTTATTTACTGATACCGAAAATAAGATTAAAAAGGTTGTTACAGCAAAAGAGATTGAAAAGAGTTATGGATTTGCAAAGTATCTTCATGATTCGTTCCCACAAGCAACTTATCTAGGATTTACTGGGACACCAATCAATGAAACATTACTTGTATTTGGTGGAATCGTTGATAGTTACACCATGAAACAAAGTGAAGAAGACGGGATCACAGTTGGCATCATGTATGAGCCAGCACTTGCTCGTGTAATTTTAAATGATGATCAAGCTAAGAAGATTGATGAATATTATAAGAAGTGTCGTGAACTAGGAACAAACGATTATCAAGTAGAACAATCAATCAAAGACATGACTGCTATTGATCTTTTACTTGGACATCCTGATAGATTAGAAAAAGTTGCGAAAGATATCATTACCCACTATGAAGAACTAGAAAAAAATAAACCTAATATAGTTCAAAAAGCGATGATAGTATGCTCAAATAGACAAATTGCTTTTGATATGTATAATCTAATACTAAGTCTTAGACGTGAGTGGGGAATTAAGAAAAAAACAAGTGACGATACAAAGTATTCTAAAGAGCAATTGTCGGAACTTACCGCTATTGAAAAAATAAAATTTGTTGCAACTCAAGGAGCAAATGACAAAAAAGAACTTTTTGATTTAGCAGGAACATCTGAATACAGAAAAGATTTAGCGGATATATTTAAAGATGAAAAATCAAACTTTCAAATAGCGGTTGTCGTTGATATGTGGCTTACAGGTTTTGATGTGCCTAGCTTATCTGTAATGTACATAGATAAACCAATTCAAAAACATACACTCATCCAAACTATATCTCGTGTTAATCGAGTTTTTAAAGGTAAGGAAAAAGGTGTCGTTGTCGACTATATCGGATTCTATCAAGAATTACTTGAAGCTATGAAAGTCTATGGCAATATCAAGGATATTCCAATTGAAGAAGTTAATTTAAGTTTAGATATATTTAAAAATGAATTAGCATTATTGGACGACTTGTTATTAAATTTTGATTCTAAAGATTACTATGATGGATCTCCACTAGAACAACTACTTTGTATTGATAGAGCGGTAGAGTTTGTTCAGCATAAAAAAGAACGAGAAACCTCTTTTATGGGACACTCAAAAAGACTCAAGCAAGCTTACCAACTGGTCGCCCCTACAGGTAAACTAATAGATGAGGATGTCAATAAAGCAAACTTTTATTTTGTTATCAGGTCAATTATCTTTAAACAAACAATTGGTAATACCCCTGACACAGAGACAATGAACAAGCACGTACAAAAAATGGTTGAAGAGGCTATTCAGTGTAGCGGAGTTGAAATAGTTGAAGAGTTAGGTGATGGAGAAGATATTTTTTCAGATGATTTTATAAAGAAAATTGAAGAAGCCAAAATGCCTATTTCAAAGTTCAATGCACTTGTTAAATTGTTGAAGCAAGCCATCAAAGAGTTTGGTAAAATGAATAAACTTAAAGCTATTGAATACTCTGAAAAACTTCAACAAACCATAGATAAATATAATAATAGAGATAATTTAGTATTTGTTAGTGAAACTGTAACAGATTTTGTTGAAAGTTTATCAGAAGAGTTAATCAAACATTATTATGAGTTAGCAAAAGATCGAGATATTTATAAAGAAAAAGGATTTGATTCACCACTTGAAGGGGCAATATACGATATTTTAATTAGAGTTAGAGATGATCATCAGTTTGATTTTGACGAACAAAACTGTATTCCACTTGCCAAAGAAATTAAAAAACTTATTGATGATAAATCACAATATACCGATTATATTTCAAGGGAAGATACTAAAAACCAACTATCAATGGATCTAGTAAGATTACTTAGAAAAAACGGATATCCACCAAAATGGAATAATGAGATTTTTACAAGGGTTCTTGCTCAAGTTGATAATCAAAAGCGAAATTTATAAATCTAATATGATATTGTTGTAAGGTGGATTTTACTAAAAACATTCTTTAAAAAATATAGGAGGAACAATGGCACATAAAGTATTTATCAGCTACAAAAAGGAAGATTTGCAGTTTAAAAATCAATTGGTGAGTTTATTTAGTCAAAAGCATGTTGATGTAATTGATAAGTCGCTAAACGAAATAATTCCTAGCAATAATCTTGATTATGTTATGCAAATATTAAGAAGAGATTATTTAAGCGATTCTACTGTTACAATTTTTCTGATAGGAGAACATTCATCAGAAAATGAAGGGTATGATTTGTATGGAAGAACACATCAGGCATTTATAAAAAAAGAATTACAAGCGACTTTATTTGACCGTGAAAATAATTCCCGTAGCGGTTTACTGGGTGTCGTCTTACCAAGTATGTATAGCAAAGTTTATAAAGGAACGAATATCTGTTCAACATGTGGTGGGAATCACAATATCGTAGTCATAGATGATAGCACAGTTATTAAAGAGTTTAGCGCTAATTATTATATAAAACCACATAACAAATGTTCCTATTCTGAAGAAGATAGATATGCAGTTTTGGTAAAATGGAATGATTTTTATTCTAATCCTGAAGAATTTATAGAACAAGCTTTTAATAAAAGAAAAACACCGACAGCTAATCGTGTTACTGTATATCCAAAATAAAGAAAAGGGAAGTGATAATTATGATATCTAGTTTTGCTAAATTTAAAATGAATATTAGGTTAATACTAAAACTTTTTTATACGTTATCAACTTCAATAATTGGAGTAGTTGGAATACTTCTTTCTTTTATAACGTTTCAAGAAATAGGAATCACAAGTGTTTATCATAAATTATTAATATTTTTAACAATAGTAATTTTAGCATTTATTATAAGCACCCTTTTAGTTATTTTTGTTTGGAAGAAAAATCGAATTTGGTCACGAGGGAAAAATAAAGTTTATGCAAGTTATGGTGATATATTAAAGTATGCATTTAAAGTAAAAGAGAAAAACCGAAAAATAATTGTTATACCTGTAAATGATGCTTTTGATACTATTGTTGATGTTGGAGGAGAAAGCGTTAGTAATCCTTTGGTGACGCCGAAATCTATTCATGGAGAATGGATTATGAAAATTTGTAAACAACTTGAAATAAGCCAAGAAGAACTGAACGATAAAATTCAAAGAAATTTAGATTTGCAAAAAATCAAACCAGAAAAAATAATCAAAGAAGAAGAGAAACCCAGAGGCAATTTAAGAAGTTATCCAATAGGAACGGTAGCTATTATTGATGGAAATAATAATACGTCTTTTTATCTTTTAGTGATTTCCACATTTAACGAAACTAATAATGCCAGATCATCAAAACGTAAAATAAACGAGGCTGTTGATGACTTGATTGAGTTTTATGATAGTAACGGTCAAGGATTCCCGCTATTTATGCCACTTATGGGGACTGGGTCATCGAGAGCAAATATATCACATACACAATCGTTGCAAGTAATAAAATCTTGTATACTAACAGCGGAAGAAAAAATTAATGGATCTATGAATATTATTGTATTTAATGGTGATAGGGATAAAGTCTCGATATTTAATTAAAAGACTATTTTAATAAGAATAAGAAGGTTAAAGCAAAATGAAGGAGATGAAAAATATGGCATATAGAAATGGAACATATGTTGCTTTTGATGGTGGAGGAGATACCGATATAACATCAGGCGACATTAAATATTTTAATTTATTAAAGGCTTGGGCTAACTCAAAAGATATAGAGTTTACTTTTAGTGATTCACATCAAAAAACATACCAAGTTAGTGATGACTCAAAATTATCAACGTTAAGAAGTAGATTATCAGAAAGAATTAATAACAGTAAAAATATTTTTATAATATTATCAGATGAAACAAAACTTAACAACAGAAATCTTAATTGGGAGATTAAAAGGGCTTTTGAATGTGAATTACCATTTATTATTGTATACCCAGATTATAAAAGAATCCAAAATCCAAATTCTCATAAAAATGTTTGGCCGAATAACTTAAAGAATTTAATTGAAGCAAACAAGATTAAGTGTATTCACATACCATTTAAAAAAGAACCGATTTTAGATGCCATAAATCAATTTTCTGTTGTAACAAAAAAGTATCCCGATACAAGTGTTTCTTATTATAGCGATGAAGCGTATAAATCTTGGAATATTTAAGGAAAGATAAATAATATATCTGCAAAAAGTTAACAATAAGATCGTAGCTTTCAATTTAAATGATATTATTCATGTGAAAATCTACAAAAATAGGTAGATAAATATATTGATTAATGTGATGCGGTGGCTGTAAATGCTGTCGCTTTTCTATTATAATAGGGCTAAATTGTGCTATTTTCTGAAACTGGTGGAAAGGAAGAAAAACCCTATCCGCCACCAGCAAAAAACTGGCACAAAAACTGGCGGAAAGGGCTTATATATAGGTATTGCCGCCGCCAACAATGTCACTCTTGTAGAATATGGTTTGTGAGCCCGCCCTATTCCAAGACTGCCATGTTTTGTTGGCTCAAAAAGAACTACAAATTAAAGGAGGTGGTGTTTATGAGGGTATGAAAAAACGCTTGTATACTAATAAATTATAGGAGGTGAAATTAATGTTAAGTATACAACAATACAAGAAAATGCAAGAGTATAAGGAACTAGGACTATCAAAAGTTAAAGTATCGGAAAAATTAAATCTATCGTATAAAACGATTTGTAACTGGTGGGACAAGGATCAAGCATTCTTTAATGCCTTTCAAAAGAATCATGAATATGTCTTAGATAACTATCGACAATACATAATAGAGATCTTAAAGATCAGTCCTCAAATTAACAACACCGTTTTATATAAAAGGATTAAAGATGATTTTTCTGAATTTGATGTCCAAAGTTCAACGTTCTTTAAGTATGTAAAAAGTGTAAGAGAACAAACAGGTTTGCTAAAACCAAAACGAAAGTTTCAAATTAGAGAAGTAACTGAACCAGGCTACGAGGCTCAAGTTGATTTTGGTCAGTATGTAATGAGAACAGAGTATAAGAAAAATGTTAGAATTTATTTCTTTTGCATGATGCTATCTTATTCAAGAATGAAGTTTGCATATTTTTCAGTTGATCCATTTGATATCAAGAAAACGATTGATGCTCATATTGCTGCGTTTAAGTACTTTGGTGGAAGACCACAAATGATTGTCTATGACCAAGATAAGACAATGGTGGTGTCTGAAAACCTAGGTGAGGTCATCTTCGTTAAAGAGTTTGAAGATTTTATTAAAGAAACAGGATTTACCATTTATCTATGTAAGGGTTATGATCCAGCAACCAAAGGTAAAATTGAAAAAACAGTAGACTATATCAAACACCAATTCTTAGATGGCAGAATCTATTATGGGATTGATAGACTTACTCAAGAATTCATTGCTTGGCTTGATAGAGATGGTAATGGTATGATTCATGAAATCACGAAAAAACCACCACGAGAGATGTTTAAGAAGGAATATCCAAAACTACAAAAGTATGTAGAAAAGAAAAATGATGAGATTGTCATTCATACGGTTTATCACGATACAGTGGAATATAGAGATAATTTATATAAACTGCCACATGATAGTGTAAACGAAGGTGATAAGATCAGAATTGAGCGTTATGATGATCAACTAATCTTCTATCAGGCAGGAACGAATGAACTACTTTGTAAACATAGGTTATTACAAGGTAGAGGTAATGTTGTTACTTTAAATGTTGAAGTTCATGATGAACCAACGATTGAAGAAGTGTTACTGGATGAGTATAAGGATTATGAAATCTCAAGTATCTTCTTTAAAAGACTTAGGGAACAAAAACCAAGATATGTTTATCCACAGTGTCGTAAGATTGGTAGCCTTAAAAAACATTATGCTAAAGACATTATTGCAGAAGGGATGAAATATTGTGTAGATGTGGATATTTGTACAGCATTTGAATTATGTTCATGGTTCATATTTAAAATGGGTGAGACACTTGCTAAAAGGGTATTACCACCACACACGATTAAACATTATAAGATTAGAGCTGAAGAAATTAGAAAGGAGTTTAATGATGGCAGATATTAAAGTAATCCAAGACCTTGCTAGAACCTTAAACTTACAAAATATTGCTAGTGGCGTCATAGATTTAAATGATGAAACCATCTCCAATAAAGAGTATTTGTATAAGGTATTACTAGAAGAAGTAAATATTAGAAAAAAGAATAAGTTAAAAGACTTAAAGCAGATGTCAAGGCTTAAACCACTTGCCTTTGATGAGTTAAGAATTAGTGACGGACTTAAGTGGCAGTTATCAAGAATCAAAGAAATGGACTTTAATGATACAAGAGAAAACATCATTATTGTTGGGGACTGTTCAACTGGTAAGACTTCACTTGCAACAACAATCGGTAATCATGCAATCGAAAAAGGAACTAAGGTAGTTTATGTTACACAAGAAGAATTATTAGTTGAATCCAAGATAAAGAAAAAAACTTGAAATAATATCTTAATCGCTGATATGGTGATTGTTGATGATATGTTTTACTTAACACCATCAGAAGAAGAATTGATCCAAGTTTACAAGTTACTCATGTTCTTACAAGAAACAAGAAGTATAATATTGGTCACTAATAGACCTTTATCAAGTTGGAAGAACATGAAGATAGATACGCATATTGTTGAGACGCTTGCTAAAAGGATTATGCAAGATGCACAAATCATATCGCTTTAAAAAAGATAGTAGTTTCATCTGTTGGCTCAAAAACTATCTATTCATTTGAACCAAGCGATGAGGTTATTATCCCCTTTGGATGATACGAGTTCCTACGAACGAATCTAGGTAAAATGCTTAGAATCCAGTAAAACAGGCTAATAAAACTGATATTTTGGGGTAGGGGAGTCTAAATCTCTGTAGGTTTTGACCTACCACCGAGCCTGGGGTTTCGTGCAAATTTTTTTCATTTCAAAGGGTGGAGATTGGAGTACTACAAGACCATTTGAGAAAGTGTGTAGTGATACAACAATGCTTAAACACGATGGCAAGAAATATGATTTAAACCTACATGTAGATGTATTTAATAACGAAATTGTTGGATATGATTGTGCGAACTATAATCACGGAAACGGAGTTATGAATCACCTTAGAAGTTTACATGATTTTCTCCGTATAAAAGAAGAGAGAGGATATGGTGATGACCATACCATATTGCACAGTGATCAAGGAAGAGTGTACTCATCAGTGAAGTTTGAAAAAGCTCATAAAGATTATCCTATATCTCGTTCTATGTCACGTGCAGGAACACCTACTGATAACCCAGTAATTGAATCTTTGATTGGATGGATCAAAGGTGACTTAAAACACTATATCAAAATGCATGACTTCAAAGATATTAATACCGCTATTGAGTTATACATAGATTATTTTAATCATCACAGAGTAGCTTATCGATTAGATTACTTAACACCAGTTGAGTATAGAACAATAAATGGATTTACTTAAGTAATAATAAATGATAAAATAGAAGCAACAAAGGAAAGTTGCATGTCGCTATTTTTATGTCTAGGGTGGTACCTATGTGTCCTAGAAAATCATAGCAGTGCAGGTCAGGATATTCGAATAACAAGGTTCGTTTCAATCCTAATAATCAAGCTGACCATGTAATTTGGATTAAAGTTAGAAATGGAAAAATAGAAATTAGAGAAATAGATGTTAATATTTATAATTGTCTAGATAAGAATGGGTTTGTTAATGTTAATAAAAATATGAAACAAATTTCTATTGTAACTTATACATATTAAAGTCGTTGTTTTATTAAAAATCCATAAATAGTAAACATTGGATTTTAACTCATCAATACAGTCGATGTTAAAACATATAAAATAGTATTACATTTTTCAAAGTTGAAAATTATTCTCTATATCCTAATAAGGCTAGTTCAATTTAGATTTCATGTAAATATGACATAAGCGATTAGACTAAATCGCTTTTTCTTTTGCTCATTTTGAACTGTAGGTTCATTTTAATATTCTGACAAATGATTGATAATATGAGTGCGGGGTGATTTGTATGAGACAAAAAAGACTTAGTCCAGTAAAAGTAGGATCCCAAATATCAATTTTTAGAAATGCACAAAATATATCTATAAGTACTTTTGCATCTCTAATCAATGTATCTTCTAGTAGTTTACATAATTGGGAAAAAGGAAAAAACTTACCTACACTGGAAAATGTCGTCAAAATTTGTAATATGCTCAATATAAGAATTAGTGATCTTATATTATATGAAGACTAAACATTTTGCTTTGAGTGTGTTATAATTATGTCGTTAGTTGTGGTAAATCCAAATAGCGTGAATATCTCATAAAAGGAGGAGATATCATGGCTAACACAAATGTAAATACCTTAGACGTTGCAAACTTCGGTCCAAATCTAAAAAGATTCAGACTAGAAAACGAACTGACACATGAACAATTCGCTGAACTCTTAGGAGTAAGCAGTAGAGTCGTTTATGATTGGGAAGATGGGTTTAAGTATCCACGATTCCAAAGAGCAGTTGAAATTGCAAATGTACTTAAGGTTTCATTGGATAGCATCTTACGCACTGCGTAGGATGTTATTTTTTTTTGAACTTATGGTTCATTTTAATGTTCTTGTATGTTTGATAGAATGTGGTTGTAAGAAACAAAGGAGGATAAGAAAATGAACGAAAATAAAAAGTATATTGTATCAACTAAATGTGGACATGTTGGAAATAACAAGTATATCGTAATTGATTTTGCTGTTAGTGCTAAAAGTGCAAAAGAAGCTGCTAGAATCGCTAGAAGTATTCCTCGAGTAAAACATCATTGGAAAAATGCAATTGAAGAAGTTCGAGAAGTGACACCTGAGGAGTATTACAACCAAATTAATATTAATAAGGAAGATGGATACTTGAAATCACAAAATATCCAAGATCAACGAAGAGAATGTGAAGACATCATCGAAAGAGTGCATGATCGTTATGAGGATATGAGTGAAACGGATAAATGGAAAAAACGCCATGAACGAATCAAGTATCAAATGAAAAAACTAGAAATCATGAAAAGATACAGTTATGTATCATAAGGAGGAAAACTAATGAACAATTTTGATAACGAATTTGAACTATTATTAAAATGTAGAACACCAATTATTGAAGTGGTTACTTATGAATGGCAAAGATTACAAACGATTATCGATAAAATCTCTGGAAAACATATGACAAAATGGCAAAGATGGAACCGTGCTGTTGGAATCATTGATTCAGATGGAGAGATTAAGGAAATTAAAGATCCGATTCAAGTACTTAAAATGTTTATGGAATCAAATGAAGATATGTATTTGATTTTAGAGAACTTTAATCTTTATCTAAACAATGCAGATGTCATTCAATTGTTGTTTGAAATTAGCAAAATAAATCGAAATAAAAATAAGAGCTTGATTATTGAATCAAGTGAGTTAATGATACCAGAACCACTTGCTAAAGAAATTGTAGCTCTTAACATGCCTTTACCTGACAAAAAATTTATCAAAAAGATTGCTGAAAGTGTTATAATTAATTATGAACTACCTAGTACTAAATTTAACTTATCTGATCAACTATTAAGTAGTGTATTAGGCTTAACAACGACAGAAGTGAATCTTGCATTTACAAAAGCTGTTGAAAAGTTTCATAAACTAGATGATAGCATTATCAATTATTTAATATCGGAAAAAGAGCATATCATCAAAAGGGATGGGTTACTTGAATATTATCATCCTGAGGGTGGACTAGATTCCGTTGGTGGTTTGGATAACTTGAAAAAATGGTTATCACTTAGAGCAAATGCTTTTTCAGAAGAAGCTCTAGCTTTTGGAATCGAGATTCCGAAGGGTGTTTTATTATTGGGGTTACCTGGGTGTGGAAAGAGTTTAACTGCTAAATCAGTATCCAAAGCTTGGAACTTCCCATTACTCCGATTTGATCTTGGAAAAGTATTCGGTGGAATCGTTGGACAAAGTGAATCAAATATGCGTCGAGCACTAGATGTGGCTAAAACGATTGCTCCATGTGTGCTATGGATTGATGAGATTGAAAAAGGATTATCAGGTTTATCAAGTTCAGATAGAACCGATGGAGGAACAACCTCTAGAGTGTTCGGTACATTCCTAACTTGGATGCAAGAAAAAACAGAACCAGTATTTGTTGTAGCTACAGCTAATAATATTGAGAACTTACCACCAGAACTACTTAGAAAAGGTCGCTTTGATGAAATCTTCTTCGTAGATCTTCCTACTTTAGAAGAGCGAAAAGAAATCTTCAAAATTCATATAACAAAGAAAAATAGAAGTATTAGTGATTTTGATTTAAATGATCTTGCACAGAAAACAAGTGGATTAACTGGCGCAGAGATTCAATCAATTATTGCTGATGCATTGTTTGAATCATTCTCAAACAAGGAGAAGTTGAACAATAAAATGATTCTTACTGAAAAAGAAAAAATAACTCCTTTATCTAGAGTTATGGCTGAAAAGATAGAATCACTAAGATCATGGGCAAAAAACAGAGCTAGATTCGCAGGAATAGAATTTGGTGAAAAAGTTGAAAATACACAGGAAGTAGTGAGATTGAAATCAGAAAGCTTCAATCCACTGTTAGAAAGAGGGGATTAGATGCAAAATAGTTCACAAGTAAACAATTATAGAAATCCAAAATGGAAGATAAAGGATCTATGCTATGAAAGCATTTATGGACCAGCTTTATTTCCAGCTCAGCGAACTGTAGAAAAAGATTATTCTGCTTTTAAAGACTATATTAATAACGCTACTCAAGCTGCAAAAATGAGAGAAGGCGTTTCAGCTAAGTTCTTTAGAGTGGATAATCAAAAAGAATTTATCCTATCAAGATGGTATGTTTTAGATATCAACTCTAAACTAATTAATAATCAGATTGTATCAGATAGTTCCAAAATACAAGCTGTAGAATCTTTAGGCTTCGATGTTATTGATATTCCATTAAAATCAATTGAAAGTAACGGAAAGAAAATTGACTTCAAAATGCATAAAGGATCAGCTTATTTTTCTTCAGATAAAATTGACAAATTAGTTATTAATCAAAACGAAGAAATAACATATGATTTAAGACAATATTCGCCAGAGTTCGTTGAATATAAAGGTCAGAAAATCAATGTTAGAAATGGTAAAGTGTATATTGAAGATTCTGGTGACACACTCTGTTATGATATTTTTCTAGAGTTTATCACATTTGAACTTTACAATATTCAATCAGGAAAGAAAGAAAATACAGTAATTATAGAACTTGAAGATGATGAATCTTTAGAAGTTTCTGTTTTTGATACATTCTTTAGTGAAGATGTAGAAGACATTTACTTTGGTAAAGATAAGTATGATAAATATAAGATAAAAAGAAAATTCAAAGAATTTGGACAACTAGAATTATATGTAAATAAAGGGAAAAGTATTCCAAATGAAGGAACTATAAATATCTCAACAAACACATATCAACTTATGTGCCAAACTCGAGCGATTGATATTTTGATCAATTCTCCGAGTCAATATCATAAAGCATTATTATATTTAAGTGATGATAAGCAAAAAGCTGAACTTGATCCATTTAACTCTGTTAATGAAATGAATATTGACTTCAAAGTGCTAACCAGAGAAGACTTGAAGGGGAATACTAATCAAAGAAAGTTTGTAAAAAAAGCATTGCAAACTCCGGATTTTATGATTTTAGAAGGTCCTCCAGGTAGTGGGAAAACAACAACTATCTTAGAATTTATCTATCAAGTGTTGAAAGAAGGAAAGAAAGTAATGTTGTCTGCTTCAACACACGTTGCTATTGACAATGTTTTGGAGAAAATTTTAACACATAAAGATAGCAAAGAATTATTGAAATACATCAATCCTGTTAGAATCGGGTCTGAAGACAACATATATGTTGATGAAGTAAAACAGTTCACATATGAGAATATTATGAGTGGGATCTCTTCAGAGTATCATCAAATGGTAGAAGATAGTTTCAACCTAGTATGTGGAACTACTATAGGAATATTACAATATCCTCTATTTAAAAAGACTATTGGTGACAATCGCGGTAACATGTCGACAATTGAACCGGTATTTGATTACTTAATTATTGATGAAGCTTCAAAAACTACTTTTAATGAGTTTTTGGTTCCAGCGATATTTGCTAAAAAATGGATTATTGTAGGAGATGTGAAACAGTTAGCTCCATACGTTGAGAAGAATGACCTTGTTCCAACATTGCTTAACAGTAAAGCGTTAAAAACAAAGAGCGTAAGAGAAGCAATTTACTTCTTAATGATGATTACAAAAATGAGAAAAGCTGATTTATCAAACAAAGCATTTATGATGTCTGGATCTACAATCCAATACTTAGATAAGTATCTGGATAGTGATAGTTATATAGCTGTAACAAGTCTAAGAACTGATAATTTATTTACCATCTCTAATGATGATATAAAATCAAACTCTTACAAATTATGTGCTTTAGATTCAGCAAATAGAACAATACTTATTGATGATTCACTAGCAAAGAAAGTTATTCCTTTGCTAAATACAAAAACTTTAGTAGTAGGTAAATCTAAAAACATAGCTCGTGAGATATATTTTGAAGAATATGCAATCCTTCATCATCGTTTCAACGACTTCTATAAGAAGACAAACGAACTAGATGATAGATATTCAAAAAGATTAGAAGATGAGATTTTGTGGAGACTTATAAGGATTTATGAGTTGGCACATTCTGATACCGCTGTAACGGAGAAATATGAAACGTATATCGAAGATGTAAAAAAACATCTAGATGAAAAAATGCTGCAAGAGTATGATAAAACAATAGCCATGATATCCGAAATTGCATTACCGTCAATTATTACTTTGTTGCAGCAAGGTATCAAGAAGCGAAGTTTTAACACAAAAGATACAATATTAAATTCAGGTTTTTCAGAAATTGACAAAGTAAATAGATTTGAGTCGTTAGAATACCAATATAGAATGCATCAAGAAATATCGATGCTGCCTCGTAAATTGGTTTACAACGATCAAGCATTGAAAGATGACAAACGAACATATGATGAGTTTAAGTATTTCAAAAATGAAAGTAGATTTATCGTGCTTGATGTTCATGGTGCTACTGTCACAAGAAACCAAAATGACAAAGAAGCAAAAGTAATTCTCGAACAATTAGAACAAATAGCAAAATATGCAAAAGATCAAGACATCAGATATGAAATTGCGATACTGTCGTTCTATAATGGACAAGTTTCATTGTTGCGTAAAATGTTACAGCGATATTTTAAATCAAATGCTAAATATAACTTCAGCGATGGCCACATAAAAGTATCACTAAATACAGTAGATAAGTTTCAGGGACAGGAAGCTGACATTGTATTCTTATCAATGGTTCAAAATTCTAGAGTTGGCTTTATGGATAGTATCAATAGAGTCAATGTAGCTGTAACAAGAGCAAAAGAAAAACTAATATTGGTTGGAGATAAAAAGTATTTTGCTACAACTCAAAACGAATCAATGTTATTGAAATACTTATTTAAAGGAGGGGTTAAATAGATGAAGATTGAAATTACAAGTCAAGGAAAAGTCCTTGATTTAGAAGCGAAATTAAAACTCGCATATAATAGAAGAAGAGTAGATTATAAAAATCTTTTGGTATCAATCAAAGAGGGAAAAAGTTTATTAAATGAATTTCCGAAATCAATAGCAAATTCCATTACAAAGAGACTGATTGAGTTAAAGTATATCGATAATGGTGGGAATATCACAGAAGACGGAAACAAAATGATTGATAATCCTGAACTTCTTGAAACTGAAACCGGAGCCTATTCGGTAAGAATTATGCAATTTCAGTTGGGTAATGATGAGTATTATATGATTCCTGAAATTAGAAGGAAATTATCAACGCAAAAAAGAGATTTAGTTGAAAACCCACTAAAAGGGTATGAAACAAATAACTATATTATTTTGGATGATGAAATTGTAAGGTTTGTTTCAATGAATCAACAAGGCCAATCCAAAAAAGTATTCATCGGTGACAACCCAGATGATTTATCAATTAAGATTGATCTTGATCAAGAAGTATATGAGTATGGATCGAAATCAATGGAACTTGGGCCAAGACTAACAACGAAACTTGTTAATTTTGCAAGTAGTATGCTTCAAGATAACCCATATGGTAATTTTGATTTTAAGTCTAAGTCTTTTATACTTAATAAAGGGTTGAAGATGTTAACCATTCCAGAAATCCTTGCTGGAAGCATTCAACAATTTAAGAAAGATTCATTAGTTATTGAAAATGCTCCATTTATGATTGATGATGTTGAGACAGCAAAAGAATATTTATATAAAATTGCTTATTCAAAGCTACAACAAGAAGATTATTACTCAATTTCTGACTTGAATGATATTTACATTAATGAATTGTTTGATAATGGAATATTTAGTAACTCAGTAAAAAAAGAAATGTTTGATTTTACTTACGAGATAAATGGTTTTGCAAATTACCTAAGCAAAAAAGAATATGAATCACTACAATACAAATTGAATGTTCTCGAGTTCTTATTAGGATTCTCATTATTAGAAGAAAACACAGACTTCTCTAAAGCAAAAAACTATAAAGAATTAGTTAGAACATTTAATACATATGTACCAGCAAAACAAGTTGAAGCAAGTTACATTGTTATGGGATATCCATTTGCAAGAAATGCTAGAAATAAGTTCCCTGAATTCTATAGTGAATTTAGTAAAACATACAAAGATAGTATTATTGTGAAAAAAGGTAATCCACAAAAAGTTGATGACAAAATGGAACAAACATTTGAAAAAATGGTAGTACCAATTTATGAGTTTGATAGTTTAAAGGAACATTATCACGATAGATATATCATCTTCAAACTCAAAAATAATCAATACAAAGTATTCCTGATAACAAGTGAAATAGGACAGTTCTTCAAGTTAAATTCAACAGATAATATGGGGCTTGTAAAAGAGCTAGATTATCAAGAAATCAGAAGAACAAATCGAAAAGATAATCTAGTTGAGATTATCGAAAGGGGGATAGCAAATGCGTAAAGAGAAACAATTCAATTATTCAAATGAAATCGTTCAATTTGGGTTCCTTTATAACAATAAAGTTAAATCTAAAATTACATTAAAATCAATTATTGATAGCGTTGATCAAAGTATAGTTGTCTATGACTATAAAAATATTCTATTAAGCAATATTGCATCTGAAGCAAGTGAATTACTTAATAATAATAGTAAATTGTTTATCGCCTTAACTAGTGATAACGAATTAAGAAAATTGATGGATTCAGGTGTTAAAACTGGCTTCATCCGTTCAACAAGCAAAAGTGCAGACGGAGCAATTATCATTGTTGATAAAGAAAAAATGTATTTTGCAACAAGCACAGATTTCATATTTGAAAGCTACAAAAATTCTATCCCTGAAGTGTTTAATTATATCAACTATCTGATTTGGAACACAGCATCTTATGAAATACTACAAGGGCAAATGAATGATGTTAAAGGGATTAGACATAGTATTGTAAAACCTGTATTTGAAAAATTGATTACCAAAGAAGAAGTTACCCAAAAAGATATAATTGGTGCTACTGAAGATATCGAACATGGACTAGGGTTGAACTATATTCATAAAGAGGAACATGTTATCAATTCCCTTGTAATAGATTCATCCGTATCATCAATCGCAAGAACTTCTCGATTTGCTTATATTAAAGCTTTTGAAGAAGTATATCTACAAGTAAAATATGATAGTTGTATTGAGCTAGCTGAATCATTTGAAAATCTGACATACAAAGATCTAGTAGGTAAATCGGCTTGGATTGATGGTAAGAAAACTATACTAGAAGAAAACCTAAATATTACTAAAATAATTGAATTACCTTTAGATTCATACAAAGACTTTGAACCTGATTTTGAAAAATATATTAATAATAATCAACTAGGTAAATATATGACTATTGATGTTATACTTGATATTCAACCTATGAAGATTGATGGTTCATATAAGGTTTCTAATCGATACAAAAGAAGACAAGAAATTATCGATAGTATCGATACTAATGTTGATAAATTGATCAAACTCTTTGAAGATGATGAGAAGCTCCTTAATCAAATTAAAACTGAATCGAGAGTTATTGAAAAAGCTAAGAAATATAATGCTTTTATCGACAACAATGAAGCAGGCTTAAAAGTACTGAAAACAAAGAAAAACAAGAATCCATTCAAAAAAGTAATTGTTAATGAAAATGATATAGCTGTTCCGAATGAAATAATAGGAAAGCTTTATGAAAAAAATAATAGTCTATATTTCGCTGTTGAAGATGAAAAGCATATTAAGAAGGCAAAAGAGTTTTTGAAAGAACATAATCTAGAAGCTGTGATGGTATCACTATGAGTAAAAAGATATTGATATCAATTAGTCAAAATAGCGATGTAATTGTAGAAACAGAAGATTATAAAGGCCCAATGTGTGTGAAAGATATAAAGCAGCTATTCAACGAGTTTCTCGAAGTAGATTACTTTGATTATAAAGCGGAATATTATGAATCAGAAGAAGAAATATATTCTGGAGTGATAACTAAGCTATGAGTGCAACTGTAAAATTAGGATTAGGATTGCTTGCTTCTAAAGGGATATTGCCTAAAGAAGAAATGATACAAGTTTTTCAGGAATGTCTGGTGGAATTAGGATTTACTAATCAAAATAATAGACTAATTCAAAATGGCACTGTTATTGGAACGTTGACAATCAAAGATAGAATCATATTAAGTATGAATAGAGCTAGTGTAAATCAAAATCTAAACCAAATTGAGAAAATTCGAACACTCTTTGCACATAGAGCAGAAGTTGCTCAAAAAGACTGCATCTATCAAAAAGAACAGGCTATTAATCAATCAAAACAGAATCTTGAGACATACAACAAACTTGTCAAAGAATTAGATGAAGAAAAGCATAACATGCAAAAAGCACTAGAAAGGCAACAAAAAGATTCTTGTGAAGCAATTAAGGAAGAGCTAATAGAAGCCGCTATTAATAATGGATATGAAGTAGAAGAAATCAAAAATAAAGAATCTCAAGTTCAGCTGCAGTTAGTAAGAAGAGAATACTAATATGAACGTCGCAAAAATTATACATGATAGTAGAATTTACGGTCCTGGAGCCAGATCAGTTATCTGGTTTCAGGGCTGTAGTATAAAATGTGAAGGTTGTATTAATCCGGATTTAATTCCATTTATTACACGCAAAGAATTTAGTGTTAACGAATTAATTGGTGAAATAAAGGAAAATGGTGTGACTCTTCTTGGTGGAGAACCACTTGATCAATTAGAAATCCTTGACTTCATGCTTGAACTCAAAAAGAAAAATATTCAAATTGTACTTTTTACTGGATATGAATGGAAAGATTTAACTATTCATCAACAAAGTGTAATAAGTAAAACCTGCCAGTTTGCAGTACTAGGACCATTTGAAAAAAATAAGGTTAATCCTTCGCTATATTTGCGAGGTTCTGAGAACCAGGAGATAAAAATATTTGATTCTAATATATGTATAGATGATAAAGCAGAGTCATATGAAATTATACTTGGAGATTCAATAGAAATTAGAGGAAGAATCAGCAAAAACATTTTTGACGTATTAGAAGGAGATAAATCTCAGTAGTTCTATTTGATGTAGTAGGGTTAGTATAATTTAATAGAATTGTACAATAAAACAGAGATAGGAGGGAAATAAATGGATGATTTAAGTGCGGTTCAAGAGATTAAGGATTTATATGATGACTTCTTTGAATCAGTTTTAGAGTTTCGTAGAAATCAGGATAAAATCATATCTGATAGAGTGAAAGTGTTGCTTGATGAGTATACTAGAAATGAGATAAGTTTAGAAGAACTTATGGATAGATACGATGGTTTTAACAATGAACTTCAAAATGAATATAAAGAGAAGAGTCTAAAGGATTCGCTGATATTTAGAAACATTAATTCTAAGATGGTAGACTTGTCTACCAAAGAGAGTAAAGAGATAAAGAAATACTCTAAGAAGATATCAAAGGCAATTAAGAGTCTATCGGGAGTAAATCCTGATTTAAAGCGACTTACTAGACTAATTAAGAAAGATATGTTAAAAGGCATCATAAGTGGAAAATAGAAAAGATGAGGTGATTTCATGATTTGGAATTTTTGGTTAGTTCTAATTGGGTTTCTGATGTTATTTGCATATTACATTGATTTGTTCAGACACAAAAGTCCTGTTAAAGGCGTAATTATAAAGAATAACAAGATAAACAGCATTTTGTCAGTCGTTGGGTTCTTGTTTGTATTTATTGGATATGTATCACTATTTTGGGTTTATAAATGGTGGATTCCAGTACTTTTAATACTTACTATACCAATACAGAATATGCTTCTACTGCCAATTGGGGTGTGGATAAAAGTGAAACTATATGATGATAATTATTAACAAGAAGTATTGATGAGGTAATACAAGATTCGTTACTTTTGACACTACCTAGAATACCATAGAGTAAAATGGTTTTGGAAAAGTAGATAAAAAATCTAAACTAAGCCATAATTTAGGGGTGCAATTTTTTCGGGTGGGGGTGTAAAAATTTCTGCTAGGGGTGTAAAATTGTAGCAAAATAGGTCATACAACCCATATTGAATGCATAGGTTTGATACAACGTCAAGCCTTTTTTATTTGGCGGCA